>Ga0065711_1042061_pt1 | contig 15683 bp, 1 predicted proteins | sample Hoacrofraction12_FD_59098 | JGI IMG/M metagenome (GOLD analysis project Ga0065711, IMG submission 59098) | Hoatzin crop microbial communities from Cojedes, Venezuela - Epithelial fraction 12 v2 (version 2) | ecosystem: Host-associated > Birds > Digestive system > Esophagus > Crop | place... | reverse complement strand
AAAAAAAAAAAAAAAAAAATGGAGTACGAATGACGTACTACTTATCTACGGTTTTTCAGATGAACTGCTGTAAATACTGGGGTCTGCATGATAAGGTCTAGAAATACGAATGAATGAGTAGAAACAAAAATTAGTTTTGGTAAACTAATTTTTGTATAAGGCAAATGGCTATGTAAAAAAAGCATATTATCCCAGAATTTTATAAGTACAGGAAGTTCAGCTTTGCACATATTTAAAAATACAAATGAAAATCTGAAAGCTTTGCAAGTTGCCAAGAAATTTATGAATTATACAGTTATCTATCAAATTTCAGTTAAGTAGTAATTCTCTGCAAATAGAATACAAGGAAAAAAATCACTACAAGTATCCAGCACCTGCTTCAGTCCCTCGTTTACCTACCAACTGCTTTAACCCTACAGAGCGGAAGAGCCACAGCCACCGCCGGCGGCCGAGGAGCGACGCTGTGCTTGGCGGGTCCCGCCGCGGTGGCGGAGCCGGGGCCCGGCTCTGGCGGTGCGACGCCGGCCCGAGGAGCGGCCACTGGAAGCGCGAAGTCATGTGCTGCCACCTAAAGGACAAAAACATCAGCGTGGTCACTTTCCCACAGAAACTGAAGTACTTCTTGCATCACCTGAGTGGTATTACTCTTTCAGAAGAATTATTGAAATTAAATTAGGACCTGATCCTGATATTAATAGGATGGTAGTTTATTAGCACCCAGTATCAGCCCTTTAAGCAAGCAGCAGCCAGCCATCTTTTCCCCCACCGAGGAGAAAAACTATATGCCCAAAAGTACCAGGGTTATCAGCACAACTACAGACAAGGCGTCTGGTAAATCACCATGTGGCGTTCCTCTCCAACCGCTCTCCTGAGTGAAAAAGAATGCAGCAGTGGCCCAAATACATAAGCACAAGCAAAGAGGGGAAAACAAAGCCACGTAAGTTAAGCAAGCCTTTCTCGAACGCTGAATAGAAAAGGTCAGTTGTTACACTACACACAGCACAAACAAAATGGGCTCCGAGATCAAGGTGGAGCACGAGTTAAAAAATCGAGAAACCTCAAGGAAAAAAAGCTACTCTTCAAACCTTTGTCACCGAACACCACTGAATTCCAGGAGTCCAAATTCCAGTGATTTTCATCCTAGTTTTATCTCTGCAATCACAACCCCAAGTAAGTGGGGTTTAGAATTTTGAAGACGGCATGTTCTACACAAAATACTCTTTTTTGACAGACTGTACTTGAGAGGTCAAACTTATTTCACAGTGTACTTTTAAGGAGGCATTTCTTGCCTCTTGCTCAGTTTTTCTAAGGACCAACACACTAGAGCAGTATGTTCTCCAGACAAAAAGGTATGGATAACTCTGGCCTATAAAATCCGCAGTAAAATCAGCTACATAAAGAAGTCATTAATCTTTTAAAAGCTTTCAAAAACTGCAGAAAATAGTGCCTCATGCTTGACTTTCACATATGTGGTAGCGAGTAGAATATCTAAATGCCAGGAAAGAAAAAAAAATTCTCTCCTAAGCCAGGACATGAGGCAAATACCCATCTGTAACAGAACCGACACAGAGCTTAGATAATGAGAAGCAAGTACACACCATTTACAGCGTTGGAGTTCCAGCAGGGTTTGTAACACACAATTACAAACTCCTGGTGAGCGAGATGTGTGCTCAGCCTAGTGGAACCCTTTGTGTGTTTGCACTTAGCAAGAGGAAAGCATAGGACGAGGGGAAGCTTTTCTAAGTGAGATCACCACAGTCACTTGGTTTATATTGATATTTCAAATCCGACAATGATTAGATTTTGCAACATAGAGTAGGCTTTTCAAAATTAACATGGTGAATGCCATTTAAGTTTTTTTAGTAACTAATGCTCATGGTGTGTCATAAACAAAGATTGAGTAAAAATCTCCTGATTTTTTTTACGTGCTCTTCTATCTTTAGTATCTCAAGTCACCCACATAGAAAAACTTCAAGTTACACCTTCAAAATATGCTCATGTGGCATAAAACTGCGTAATTAAAAATTAGTCTGAAAAGGTTCTTTTCTTCATAGTGTGAGATGTTCCTTTCACTTCAAAGCATGTGTGAAATTCATGATTTCACGTCACTAACAACAGTGGCTCCTTGCAGTTTTAGAGAAACAACCAACTATCTTTTCTTATAGTTGAAAGTAATAAGCATTGCATTTCAAGGCTGTGAAATCTGTCAAGAAAAAAAAAAAAAATTTTAAAACTTTCTCCAAAAACATAAAGAGAAGTTTGGTAGAATAGAGCTGAATACATCATTATTTGGCAACCCTGACGGCTGTTAAAATAAGTATGTAAGAGAACTGTGGAGTGAACCAATACCAGAGAGAAAGAAAGAAAAAAAAAAAATAATTTGCAAGACTCTCTAGGTCAGGCATCTCGTACAAAAATCACAACACAGACACGATCCAAAGATTCTGTCACACTCCTTCGGCTGTACGAGAAGTTTGCTATACTGTACTGAAGTTTGCTATAGTGTACCAGGCATGCATCTTCAGAAATGTAATACGCAAAATGCTGCATAAAGAATCAACTTCTCCCAAGCATTATGGGTCACTGTAAGGAGAACAGAGAGAAGATGACGGCACGTCTCAGTGCACATCCGAGGTTCTGAGATTACTCCCAGCCCTCCCCATAGCCTGCAGGTACTTCCCTACATGGGCAATTCCAACACTTGAAACACCATTGCCAAGAACTGCAGTAAAAAAGCGGAGTTAGAAAATCCTTCCATCCCTAGCATGTATGACATACATAAAAATATAAGAAAACTAAGTTTTTAAGTTCGGTAAGATTAAAATGCTTAGTCTGTAATAGATATCATTACATCATTGGCTATGCAAAAGCGTACAGCCTAGCACTGCAATTGTTCTTCATGAACACTTATGTTTAGCATGTTTCAATCAGGCAACAAAAGGTGGAATCCCCTTATCCTTGTCCCAAAGCAGCAACTCGAAATTTGTTTTTGATCCCCACTATCAGGAACAAATTTGGTTTAGTCTTACTATGCCATAAGGCAGGCCCTCAGGAATCCAAGGCCCCGGAGGTAAGAGAAGAAGCCTACAGAGAGGATGACTTTCCCTTGGTCGAGGAGGACTGCGTGAGGGATCACTTAAGCGATCTGGATGCCCACAAATCCATGGGCCCCAATGGAACGCACCCATGAGTGCTGAGGGAGCTGTCGGATGTCATTGCTGAGCCACTCTCCATCATCTTTGAGAGGTCCTGGAGGACAGGAGAGGTGCCCAAAGACTGGAGAAAGGTCAATGTCACTCCAATCTTCAAAAAGGGCAAGAAGGAAGACACAGGGAACTACAGGCCGGTCAGCCTCACTTCCATCTCAGCAAAGGTGATGGAGCAGCTCATCCTGGAGGTCATCATCAAGCAAGTGGAGGAAAAGAAGGTTATCAGGAGTAGTCAGCATGGATTCACCAAGGGGAAATCGTGCCTGACCAATCTGATAGCTTTCTACGATGGCATGACTGGCTGGGTAGATGAGGGGAGAGCCGTGGATGTTGTCTACCTTGACTTCAGCAAGGCTTTTGACACTGTCTCCCATAACATCCTCCTAGGGAAGCTCAGGAAGCGTGGGCTGGATAAGTGGTCAGTGAGGTGGACAGAGAACTGGCTGAATGGCAGAACTCGGAGGGTTGTCATCAGCGGCGCTGACTCTAGATGGAGGCCGGTAACTAGTGGTGTCCCCCAGGGGTCAGTACTGGGCCCAGCCTTGTTCAACTTCTTCATCAACGACCTGGATGAAGAGTTAGAATGTACCCTCAGCGAGTTTGCTGACGACACCAAACTGGGAGGTGTGGTGGATACACCAGAAGGCTGTGCTGCCATTCAGCAAGACCTGGGCAGGCTAGAAAGTTGGGCAGAGAGGAACCTGATAAGGTTCAACAAGGGCAAATGCAGGGTCCTGCACCTGGGGAAGAACAACCCCATGCATCAGTACAGGCTTGGGGTGGACCTGTTGGAGAGCAGCTCTGTGGAGAGGGACCTGGGTGTGATGGTGGACGACAGGTTGACCATGAGCCAGCAGTGTGCCCTGGCTGCCAAGAAAGCTAATGGGATCCTGGGGTGCATTAAGAGGAGTGTGAGCAGCAGGTCGAGGGAGGTTCTCCTTCCCCTCTACTCTGCCCTAGTGAGGCCCCGTCTGGAGTACTCTGTCCAGTTCTGGGCTCCCCAGTTCAAGAAAGATGAGGAGCTACTGGAGACAGTCCAGCGGAGGGCTACAAGGATGGTGAGGGGACTGGAGCATCTCTCCTACGAGGAGAGGCTGAGGGAGCTGGGCTTGTTCAGCCTGAAGAAGAGAAGCCTGACAGGGGACCTTATAAATGCCTGCAAATATCGTAAGTGTGGGTGTCAGGAGGATGGGGCCAGACTCTTTTCAGCGGTGCCCAGCGACAGCACAAGGGGCAATGGGCACAAACTGAAGCACAGGAAGTTTCGTCTGAACATGAGGAAGAACTCCTTCACTGTAAGGGTGACGGAGCACTGGAACAGGCTGCCCACAGAGATTGTAGAGTCTCCTTTTCTGGAGATATTCAAGACCCACCTGGACAAGGTCCTGTGCAGCCAACTCTAGGTGACCCTGCTTCGGCAGGGGGCTTGGACTAGATGATCCACAGAGGTCCCTTCCAACCTCGAACATTCTATGTTTCTGTGATAAGGCCTTTATCTGCTAAGAACTGGCAAACAAAACCAAATCTGTGCAAGACACTCACTTAACTGACTACATGTAAGGCATAATGTTCACAGAAAGCCTACATTTGTTTTGAAGTACAATGGTGCAAATTGAGAGCCAACATAACACATAGAAATGTATTTACATAATTAGGAATAAAACATAGACCTTTTGTTTCATTCATACATACCTTTGCCTCATTAACTGCACATTAACCAATTTGTACTACAAATGAAAAATTCTTCTAAAATTCTATATACCTAGAAGTCATATTGTAATTTATACACATACATACACACATTACTGAAACAGAATTAAAACTTAATTTCATTTTTTAGGACTTCACTTTGCAAGTAGAATCATTAGGTTTCTATGTATACATATTTTAAGAAAAAAACATTATGATTTGGGTTTAATCTCTAAAACTCCATAATGGAAAATTCTCTCTTGTAAGATTAGATACTCAAAACAATTTATGATAATATTAAAAAAATAATCCTTATACTATTACTGGACTTGCAGCTGCTTTTTAAATAATCTATGAATACCTTGCAGTTATTTATTTCTTGAGATATTTTTCTGAAGCTGCATTTAACTTCAGAGAATACAGGGAGGGGCAGGAAGCAAGCAGCCTAGAGAGTTCCTTCACAAACACTCAAGGTTGTTTATATCATTATAAGAAATATTTTTCCTGTCCTGATTTACACTAATTATGCACGTTAATTGGAAAGGAGGCATCACCTACAAAGTGGTAGTCTTACCAATTCAAATACTTCAAAAGGAGCTTTAAAAACACTAATCCCATGAGACAAAGTAGATTTTTGTTACCCATTCACATAGAACACCTCCAAAGGATGCAAGAAAAGGACATGCTTGCGCAGACTGCCACCACAAGACAAAAATTCTTTAAATAAAACTGATATTCCTGCAAACTTTTATTTAGAGGCCATTTTAAAACAGCTTCCTTTTATTTTTTTGCTGGAATTGCTAAAAATAGAAATAACTGATTTTAAGAAATCTGTTCGATCAAGAAAGCTCTGCTGCCAAAACTCATATGAATCTATGAAACAGGTTTGATACAAAGTGTATGGTAGCTCTAAGCCCGACATAGGAGAGTGAACATAGCTGAGTAGCTTCCTGCCTCAGGCCTAAATAATCAATATACTGAAAGAAACAAAAGTGGGAACAACTACCCCATCAACCGTGATAACTAAAATGGTATTTTATATGAAATTCATGTATATAACATAAACAAACTCTAGTACAGTAGTCGAGGGGGGAATCTGAGTACAAAATATTGTTTAAAAAAAAAAAACACTTTCAATGCAGTTACTTCATTTCTGTCTTTATGAAGTACCCCAATATTATATTTTATGCATAATAAAATATATTTTGTTAATTATTATTATAATACATCATATATTCTCAAGGTTGAGAAAAAATTTTGCTGTCAAATCCAGGAATCATGTAGTTTATTTCACACAAAGAATACGTGACATCTCCCTAAAATTACAGTACTTACTTTCACAGTAGAACTTCACAGGGAGCTACAAGTAAATCAGGAAGCTAATTTATTACTTTAAATTAAGTCAAAACATCTGTAAAGGATAATACTCTTGTATTTATCATATAATAACATGCAGATTGTTCAAATATCTTGAAGCATGAAGAGTCATTGAATTTTTGTGTAAAGGCTGATTTTAAAGTTTCTTTATTTATAGCACTAATAATATAAATATTCAGCAGTGACATAGGGAGAGAAAATGTAATGTACATTAAAAAAATCAGTTTCATTCAATTTTAAACCCAACTGCAAAACCAGGGGTTTATGTTCTGCAACTGTATACAATATACATTCTCAGTCTTCCCTCAGATTCAACATGAGCTTTTCCTTAAAACATACTTAAATCTTTCATGCAGACTAAATTCCCCAGCTTTATATCACAGATAAGCAGCTTTCTACACTGAATAATGTAACCACTGTTCAAACCCATCATTCAAAACACTGCAATAAAATGAAATCTTTCCCTTGTCTACAATAAGAGATCATGCACCAGCAATACCCTGTAATTCCACAGCTGCAGATTTTCCACAGAATTTATTTCTTACAATATGTATTTTTTTTTAAATGAAAGAACAGAATTCATCATTAAAAATGCCAGACCACCACCCCCCCCCCAAACCACCTGTCACTTCTCTACAAAAAGCTTAAGCAATAAGCTCTGACAGGTGTGACTTGCTCTATTTATCTCAAAGGCCCTCTTCGGCTTCATTATTACACAGCTGTGTATTCTGCCTTTTTTCCCAAGATGCTGGAATTTGCTATTTTCTAGTAGGGCTTAAAAAAAGTCATTTGGAAGCAGTGCAACTCCAGCACCTTGCTTTGCCTGCTCTCCTTACCAGACTATGCATGACACCACTGCTAGCATGTGGATCATCCTGCCTGGAGAAACACAGTAACACTTGAGGAACACAGATGAGCAAATATTTAAAATGACCACATGCTGCCTGTTTCCCTGGCACAAAACCAAAGGAACAACGTGCTCCTCACTGTTACCTGGACAGGTAGCTTGCAGAAAGACAGCCATGGTCAGAAAAGCCAGGCTTCTATGCTTCTTGCACAGTACAATTTAAAACTCAGTTCAAAAATAATCACTGCTAGCAATCAATCAATAAATAACACTATTAGTAGTAATTCTTAGCTCTGTCTCTGGATAGGGATGAGTGAGCTGTAACAGGTATTTGGCCAGATAGTCTTGGGGTTTTTTGTTTGCTTTGGTTGGTTGTTTTTGGGGTTTTTTTGTTTAATTACCAGAAAATTTTTCTTCTATTCAGCTCTGAAACAAGAACCCTGTTTAGTCCATCAGAGGTTCAGCTGGCTAAACCTCCTTATCCTGCAGTGAAAAAGAACTAAAACCTAAATGGTGTCTGTCTAATAAAATTATATCAAAACAGAAAGAAAGCAGGATAGAGCCTGTATACAAATATGATATTAAGAAGTATTTGCTAGCTTACCTATTTATGTATATATTTTTGTATACTGCTTTCACTTGCAGCTCTGAGTTTCATGGCCAATAAACACCAAGGTTGAACACTCTCCAGTGAGGTAGAGAGCCCCGTCACCTCTAACATCTTCTGCGACACCACAGTAACAGGAAGGCAAAGCCAGGCCATGCCTGAGCAGCATTCCAGCCTCATTTATAATGCATCAACTTCATTTTACCACTTAGAATACTGGGAGAATTATCTCAAAATTTTTTATATATTATTAGCATGCCAATATACTTTATCTCTAAGAGGTCTTTTGATGTCACATCCATTTGTAAATACTAACTTTTAGTGAGAATTGTAGAAGATATTCAGAGTTCCTATGTATTTACTTCGTTTGTTAATTTGAAGCTTTTTGAGGCAGAAGGAAAGCTACTATTAAGTTGATTTCTAGCACAAGAATTCAAGACTGCATTCAACACTAAACTACTTGAAATCTTATGTTAATAATTTAAGTAGTTTTAATAAAATTTTAAAGCATACTAAAATAATTTCATGCTTTTGTGGGTTTTTTTTTAAATCGCTTATGAATTATTTTGTTTCAATTTTTCCTCAATTCTAGTATCTACTTTCTCAGCAACATCATCAATACAGCGGGTTTTTGTTGGTTTATAGGGTTGTGTTTTCAGCAATGACTACAACAACAGCAGGAAGTTATAGTAGAACCAGAAGGCAGGCAGAAAAGAATGTGACTCGATGGGATACAGAAGGTTTGTAGCAGCTGGGAGGTAAGCTGTGTGGGAGCAGTTGTCCAGAAAATGGTGATGGGATCAGAGAAACAGCTGCTCAAGTGCAGAGGCAGGAAACAGTGCTTGCAAGCGTGAAACCTGAATAGGGTAAGCTCAATATACAGATTAGAGTTTTTTCAAGACTGCAAAGTCAGGAAAGGGAATGAAGAAATCTGGTGAGAAAAGGAGGAAATCTAGATGAGGTAGAACGATCAAGAACTTGGATCCATTGGGGAATGTTTTAAGAATCAGTAACTACTGAGAGTTTCTGATCGCAGTAAGAGATGCTGGTACCTGGACCACTTTCTTAACAGAACTATGCTTTTTATTAGTATTCTACTTTGCAGGAGTTAAAAAAGAGAAAAGCTACAGCATCCTGGGGGTTACATATAGTTCCAGATGCTTCCTTTAGTCATGCCATACTGGGCAAGACATTTAGTTTTCAAAGTTGTCTTCATTTAACACTAGCCAGTGCTATTGCTGCCATCTGTCAGTGCTGCACTCTCAGTGACATTAACTTGGGACCACCAGCGAGTTGTAAGCTCTAAGTGTATCTGGGCATGTCTTGCCTAGCAATCAGTAAGCCGCCCCCTGACAGGCAGGCAGCAATACACCCACAGCAGATGGGAAGCACTGGTTGTGCAGTGAGCTCACCCAGCACCAAGGGCAAAGGGAGACAGAAAGACTGTAAGCATATGGAGAGAAGGGGAAACTGAAATAAAGACATTTCATTAAAGCAGCACTGATTAGTTGGTTATGAGGTATAAGGTGCCCCAGGAAGATCTCCTTTTTGAAGTTCTTTATTCGCTTACTTCTGAATGAAGTTATTCTGTTTGCCAAAAAGTTATTCTTAAGACTGGAAAAACGCTTAGAGTTTGAAAAATTAAAAAAGGATGACACCTTGTAGAAAAATCTGTAATCAGAAGATGCAATAGATTCTACAGATCTTTTTTTTTAGAAGAGCAGTCACAAAACAGATCCAGTCAAATATAAGAATTTTTTTTTCTAAGTTATATCATAATTAAAGCAGATTGCCAACAAGTACAACCTTGTCTTCAGTTAGGTTACCACACCACCAGTATCAAATGATAGTTGGAGATGCTTATCAATAACGAACAGTAATACTGAACAACAGTGCAGATAACAAGTGAAATTACACATAAAGAACCATCTGCTATTTCAGCAGTCTTCAGAAATATTAATTTAGTTAATCACTTGAATTTATAGCAGTGTCAGCAGCAACATTTTTACTCTTAATCCATCCTGCAGCTTGACAAGAAAATAAAATAGTAATAGAGCTGAATTGTAACAATGGGAAATAAGAGTACTGGGAGGCAAATAAAATCCCTGTTTTGATACTTGGTGTGGGGGGCATGTAGGGTTTTAGAGAGATGATATTTCACTAGACTGTAAGGGGGATGACTGACCTTCCACTACACTCTTTTCCACTACAGTAGTAAATAAGTGATCACTTTGCACAGCAGCACTATCACCAGAGAAATCTAATGCCATAAGCAGGAACAGAGCTGTCAGATTTCATGTTATGGCTCCCATCAACATGTATGTGGTTTAGATCTTATACACAATCATGTGCTTTTAGCAACTGAGCCTAAAGGAAAAAAAAAAAAAAGAAAACTGCATCTACAGTGTAGATTAGAAATACTTCTGTTAAATACTTCACAAGACTTAAGTAAAATTGTTTTATGAAAATAAATTGAAATTGAGGCCTTGGAAGTTAAACTATTGTTACCTGTTAAATCTTAAGTTTTACATGGCTCTACATTATTTTATGTACTTCTTTTTATTTAAAAGAGAAGCTAGCCTTTCCACATTCAAATTTCCTCATTTTAAGTCAAAAATCTATACTTCTTTGTAATTAATTACTGTTTAACTGGTTTGAATTTCACACTTAGCAAGAGACAGCCACTAAGAAGTACCATGACAATTATTAAGAGCCTTAACACTGGCCTTAGTGGGGCCAGAATTTTGTCTTTGGAGCAACAACATGCTGTTAGAATGTCATTTTACAATGCATAAATGTGATTGTCTGACAGATGACTTGTCCATTTGGGACAGAGTGAAGCATTTCTGGTGATGCTTGTCCAATCCCCTCTTAAGAGTTTTCAATCATGGAGATATCTTCTCAGGTATTTTATTCCAATATTTGACTCTTTTTGGTACAACGAGTTTTTATATCCAATCTAATCTAATCCACTTGGCGTAATTTAAACCCACTACTTCTTACCTATCTACTGCAGTGAACAAGCATATATAAATTACATTCCACAGAATACTGGCAGTTAGTTCCCTTTTTTACAGTTCGTGCTTTCTGGAGTTCTGATCATTTCTATTGCTTTCTTTTGGACTTTCTTTCCAAGGGAAATTTTTCCAGTTGCTTCTTCAAGCACAGCATCCCAAACTGGAAAAGTGTTCCAGCTGAAGTGTTCTCAGCTCTGATTAGAATAATTATTTTACTTGCTTCACTAACATCATTCCTATTTATATAAATCAGTACGATGTCTGCCTCTAGTCTTAATTCTTTTTCAGGTTGTGATCTACAATACCATACACACAGATTACTCCAACAGCATTATCTAGTCTCGCATTTCTATTACTGATCCTTCCCGCCTACTGAGCTTCTCTCCAGTTTCACAATAGGTGACTGGTGATATTCTGTACGTACCATCTTGCAAAAAATTACATGCCTGCCTAACACTGTATCTAGTCTAAATCTGACTACCTTGCTTATAAGAATGTTGCACCAGACAGTGTCAAGATACTTAAAAGATGCGACATCTACTGCTTCTCCCCTAACCTCAAGGCCTGCTATGCTACAGGAGGAAATTAATTTAGTTTGAAATAGCTCATTCTCATTAATCCATTGATGCCAGCTGGTCGAGGGAGATGGTTCCGCCCCTTTGCTCCACTCTCGTGAGACCCCACCTGGAGTACCACGTCCAGCTCTGGAGCCCCCAACATAAGGAGGACATGGATGTGTCGGAGCGAGTCCAGAGGAGGGCCACGAAGATGACCAGAGGGCTGGAGTATCTCTCCTATAAGGACAGGCTAAGGGAGTTGGGGCTGTTCAGCCAGCAGAAGAGAAGGCTCCGGAGTGACCTTACAGCAGCCTTCCAGTACCTGAAAGGGGCCTAGAGGAAGGATGGAGAGGGACTTTTCACAAGGGTGTGTAGTGATAGGACAAGGGGGAATGGCTCTAAACTACAAGGGGGCAGATTTAGATTAGATAATAGGAAGAAATCTTTTGCAATGAGGGTGGTGAAACACTGGCACAGGTTGCCCAGAGAAGCTGTGGCTGCCCCCTCCCTGGCAGTGTTCAAGGCCAGGTTGGATGGAGCTCTGAGCAACGTGTTCTAGTGGAAGATGCCCCTGCTCATGGCAGGGGTGTAGGAACCAGATGATCTTTAAGGTCCCTTCCAACCCTTACCATTCTATGATTCTATGTTCCGTCAGGAAAAATCATCTCAGTGCAGTGAACATGCTATAAATTCACACCATCAGTTATTTCACAATAGCTTCCACATGTACACAGAGTCTTAGCTGACAATAATAAGAGGAAGAAAATCACAGTGTTACCAGACAGCCTGCAATATGCAAATATTATTTGAATGATGCTTTGAACAAAGGAATTTGCTTTTATTCAAAAACTAAAGTACAGAGGGCAGGAGGGAAGAAGTGAAAAGAATATTGTTGACCCTTCCAAAATGCACTGTCTCCAATATTCTCTCTCTTTTTTTTCTTTTAAGGTAAAAATGCAGCTAATGCAACAGGTTTATGTGCTGTAGAAGTGCTCCTCAGTTGCTTGTTCTGAACCTGGTTCATAATATCAACGACTAAGTTTTCTTTCAGTTCACTGCTCTCCAAATATGTGGAAATCCCAAACCCTCCATTCCTAAAGCGCTGTTCAATATGTTTAGATTTAAAATTTGCTATAGCACTCTCTGTTGACAACCACTGCCAATGAAATGCTATTTTCCTGATGTAAAACTAGCCCAGAAAGTCTCACATCTTCAACTTACTTCCCTCAAACAGCTCAATCAGAAAGTCACTTTGCCAATCTTTAGGACAAATAAAACTACTTATACAATCCCTCAGTCATCTGAGAGTTAAATCACAATTAGCTGCAAAAACAAAACGGCTGTCAGTTTGTTGAATGATTTAATGTGTGGTACAACATTTCAATTTAAGGTTATACCCTTTCTATTTTTAAGTCTTTGAGAAAGTGTGTTTTCTTTGTGTATGCAAACATTTAAGGAAAGCAGCAAAAGTTACATAAAGGTTATGTCAGAACTTGTTTTCTTAAAAATTGGATTACTATTATAAAACTATTGCACACACTAAAATCACTAGAATGTGTATCTAAAACGTCTATATTCTTTCACCATAGAAATATCACAGAGTATGATTTTAATTGAGCATACTCACCACTGCCCCATAAACCTACCTCTTTTGGCATGAAGGACAACAAGCATTGCAAAGCTGACTTTCCCTTTAAGTTAACCGAATACAAGTAAGGCTTTGAAGAACAGCAGTCAACCACTGTCAAACAAAATTCAGAATCAAATTACAGACGTTATTACACTAAATATCAACTTTGTAATAGTTGCAGTATGGCAAAGTTATTTCCAACATAAGGTATCTACATATCTGTATGATAAACATTTCTCACAAAGTTACAAATAAATACAGTATCTCTCACAAGGATTCTGGAAGTAATTTTGAGAAGCGTTAATCACCAGCAACTTTAATGAAAGCTATTGATTTGTGAGAACACACTATTTCAGAAAAAAAAACCACTGTCGTTTATCTTTGGAGAAAAGTGCTAGACAAAAATAGTAAACTAATGAAAACTAAATACCACAGGGAGAAAAACAGTCGGCTGAAACTGTTTTTCTAAATAACTTGTAGGCATAATCTACACCACAGAAGTTTACCAGTAAGGCTTGCTTCATTTTTTGGACTTTCATGTCCAATTTTAAGGCACTGGCAGAAGCATGGGTTTCCAATAAACAAGGTTAACATTTCTCTGAGATCAGTACACATCCTGGAACACCAGGATCAGTATTCACCCAGTATTCACCATTTGAACAGTACTGGACCTGACTGGATGTCACATTACTTGATTCAAGCTCAAACTCTGATCTAGAAATCACATGCAATGTGTCTGTTCCCATGCTGGACAGATGCCTGTTGTAGACAGTCTTAACAGTTCTCTTCCAAGCTAAGATGACTGACTAGGAGCCCTCACCCTCCCTTTGAAGTCCACCACATTGTAAGAAAACCCCTCTGTTCTTGTAAGATCATTTTTTTTCATCATCCACATATAGTTCTACATAAAGAAACAACTAAGTATTATCATAGTGTCCTGCAAAAGAAAGAGTCCTGATTTCCTGAGCTCACAGGGACAAGAGGCCATATAAGGGTAGCTGCAAAATTCTCTCATGAATAAAGATGTTGGAACAGCAAAGGAGATGTCATGACTGAAGCAGAAAAGGGATGTGCAACAATGAGTGAAGGATAGGAATCTGCACTAGTCCTATCAAGAAACAAAGAACAGCAATCTAATTCCACATATTGCCCCAATGTCATTCTCATCACGCAGAACAGAGGTCCTGTGATTAACCTGCAGACACCCTGTTCCATTACGAAAAGGAGAATTCCGGACCCTTCTACTGATAATAAATTAACTGAACGGTAAATATTGCCAAAACAGTGGGTGGAAGTCCACAAATAGGAAATTAGTACAGTTGTTTGGCTTAGGTTGTTTTGTTTTTTTTTTTTTTTATTTTCACTCGTGAGATGGTACTCAAACTTCTTTTTTTTCATATACCTTAGCAACTATAGGGGGAAAAAAAAAGTAAAAAAAAAATCTGCAGGCAATCTGACATTTTCCAAACGCTTATTTTTGGCAAATGTCATTTTACAGGCAAAGACATCTCATCTTAATTTATATTAAGCAGCACTTTTAAAATAATTGCTTTAAGTTTGTGGGTTTTTTAAATCAGAAAGTTTATATGTCAGAAATAGTCTGACAGAATTCCTCTTAGCATTTTCCACCCAAAGACAGAAATTCTTTACTACGAGGGTGGTGAGCCACTGAAACAGGTTGCCCAGAGAAGCTGTGGATGCCCACTCCCTGGCAGTGTTCAAGGCCAGCTTGGACAGGACTTTGAGAAATCTGGTCTAGTGGAAGGTGTCCCTGCCCATGGCAGGGGGGTTGGAATGAGATGATCTATAAGGTCCCTTCCAACACAAACCATTCTATGATTATTTATTTAATGAAAACTCTAATACAGCAAAAGCAAATACCTGAATAGTCATTAGCATTCAATTTAAAATCCTTATACTTAGAAAAATCAAACTCCACTCTGGTACATGCTTGTCCTTTGTTCTGCAGCAAAAAGGGAATTGATTTTGTAGAACCAACATAAACACCACCAAAGTCAATTAGTTCCTGTAAGTTTAAAAAAAAAAAAAAAAAAGCATCATAGCGAAGTCAAGTTTATAATTGAACAGCATGTGAAAATTATAATTGTTCAAAGAGTCACAATTTACAATACGACAACAGCCTTAGTTAATCAATTGTCTTGCATAACCCCTATCTTTAAAATCTTTCCAGGATGTAAACTGCAACAGTTTAAAATCCAACACATAAGTCCAGTTACACCATCAGGAAAGTTTTCATCATTCAGTAAGCAGATCAGTGGATTCCTTTTCCCTTCTTGCATTTAACACACTTTTTCTAGATTATCAAGTTCAAAAGCTAAAGCTGTCAGCTATCATTTAGTGCAACAGTTACATATACACTTAGTTTTTAATTTCTCTTCCTAAATTCTTTTCTTTGATAATTTTCTCAGGAAGTTAATATAGGAAAAATTTAAAAATATGAACCAGGGATGAGCCATTTTGACATATAGATAAAGGAAAACACTATCAATCTTACCAATTGCCACAATTTCTTCATACTTACCATATCAATGTTTATTTCGGGGATCTCTACAAATCCAGCAATCCTAAACGCTAGTACTCCTGAATTCCGCACTGCTACCTAAGTGAATGGACAACAGTGTGATTTTTGACAAGGTCATTTTAACATAACTATCTCATCCAACCTGTCATAATCACATGAAAAAAAAAAAGTTTTTTTTCAAAAAAAAAAAAAAAACACTAAAAAAAAA
>Ga0065711_1042060_pt1 | contig 15684 bp, 9 predicted proteins | sample Hoacrofraction12_FD_59098 | JGI IMG/M metagenome (GOLD analysis project Ga0065711, IMG submission 59098) | Hoatzin crop microbial communities from Cojedes, Venezuela - Epithelial fraction 12 v2 (version 2) | ecosystem: Host-associated > Birds > Digestive system > Esophagus > Crop | place... | reverse complement strand
AAACAAATGTATCCTTTTAATTTTTTTTTTTTTTTTTTGTTAAGAAGGTAGTAAAGCATAAGAAATTTCCTACTGGGTCAAACTAGAAGTGTTAGATACTGTCTAGTCACACAGTCTGTCTCTGGTGGTGGAAACAGCGGATGCTATTTAAGAAGCTCATGAACCCACCTGCTTTCTGACTTTCATTCTCTGTGTGCTCTCCCAACATCAATCATCATTAGATTAGCAACCCCAAAGCACATACCCTTGCTTGTTCCTTTTAGTATTTCTTTATGAACCTGTTGTATTTGGACATTTGTAGTCCCACATGAACCTACTGGCTATGTCTGCCTCTTGCTGCAGCTGTTCCAGAAGTCCACCAGTTTTAATTTGTTCACCAAATTCCCCATAGTTTACACTCTTGAAAAGCTCTTTTGCTAAAACCTTGCAAAGCAGAACCAGAGAGGGGAAAGCACTCGGTTACTTTTGCAAGACTTATATGCATCAGATCTTGCAGAACAACGTGTGTTTTGTGATACAAGGAAAAGTATCTTCACAGTTTTTGTGAAGAAAACTATTGTGGTATAGCTATCCTCGCAGTATTCACAAAATTAGGATCTCCTCAGCACTTTTGTGTCAGCCTGTCTGCTTAAGCACACCTATGCAATGTATAGAAAAGAAGGAATTTTTCCTAACTTGAATTCACAGCTGTTTTGCGGTAAATTCCGCAGCTGTGACCAGAAACTGGATGACCTTGTTAGTAGGACAGCCACAAAGTAGCCACAAAGTTTGGTTTTGATTATAACGTCTGTTTTTCTTCTTCTTGAAGCCTGTTCCTTAAAATTTGATGTGCTCATGTAATTACAGTGTAGTTCAATGCCCTGCTTTACCTCAAGTGAAGGGAGTTTGAGACTTCGCAGAGGAGAAGAGAATGAGAGAGACAGACTGACAGACAGACACAGCAGCCCACAGTATAGAAAAATAAATGGTATCGCTGATGGGCTTTTCTGTCAGTGTATATGAGTTATTGAATGCTTAAGCAGAAGTATTACACGTTTTTTCTAACCCTTATCCCCCACAAAACTCAGCAACTAAAAAGATAACCTGCATGTAGTTTAGTAGTGGTCATACATGCGTTCATCATCTTTTTTTTTCCTTTTCTACTTTGTTTAAAAAAAAAAAGTCTGTAACAGAAATAAAATTCAGATTCCCTCCAGTGGTGTAGATTTTCGTTTTTCAGTAGGTAGATTGAAGAAAAGATTAATAATTCACTTACACTTCTGTGAATCCAAGATTTTTTGGAAGTGACTGGTGTTTTGAAAAATGTGAACGATTGGGGCAGGCATCTTGTGTTCTTCTGGCATCTGGACTTTGGAAGTGTTGAGCACCCCTTGTCTGAAATTCAGGTCCTTTAAGGTATATTAAAAAGAAACATGACACAAGTTGAGGCATCTGAAACCATTCATCGCTTTTGAAAAAAAACCTGTTTTTTGGTTTTAGTAGTTCTGGACTCTCAAAATGATTACTTTGAGGTCTGGTTTACTGCCTTTGGGCACCAATTTTAGGCAGTTACTGAGCAACACCGGTGCCATCTTGGTGCACATTTCTAAGCAGACATGGCTGGATTGACTGGGCAAGGCCAGGTGGTACTGCTGCCCACCCGTCCTGCTGGTGCTGGCCTCCTGGCTAGAAAGCAGCGTGAGCTTGGTGGGGCCAACAAGAGGTCTTATGGCTGCTGGTCAAGGCAGAGGGATCGCAGGGGTGTGAGGGGACTCTGGGCTATGGCGATTCTTCACACATCCCATATTCAAGAGTTATTGAACAAAATGCAGTAAAAACTTTGGGAACGAGGGCAGGAATCCAGGTCTCCCCTTCAACAGAGAGCTCCATGCCAGTAATGCTGCGCGCTTTGATTTATTTTTCTTCTTTTTGGCCCACATCATCAACTTTATTGTCGAGCAGCCTGAATAGTCTCTGAAAGACAGAGAAAGACCTGCCACCTTCTATTCTCTTCAGATGCTTCTGATCTTTTCAGATCAGAAAAATCACCCACGCTGCCCTGTGACAGCATCTTGCATGAGGGTGATGTTAAACCCAGCCAGGTCATCTTGCCTTCTGAAGAGCTCTCTGGAAACAGCTGGAGAGAATTATTTGAAGGCAGCTATCTGAGCTATTTAAGAAGTCACCCTGGTGGTTGAACCGTTGTCACCGTCTCTGACTACTCCCCATAGCTGTGCTGGCTAGTTGATACCCTGCTCCTCTGCTCCCTTGCAATCTCCTTTTCATTTCAGTCTGAGATGTTTGAAGTTTCGAGGTGGAAGGAATGGAGTGTGGGTTGCCAGGCTCGAGGAAAATCCTAGTACCTCAGGTTCAAGTCTTGCTGCTGAGCACAGGACAAAAGGAAGATATTAAAGCAAGAAGGATTCTTCCTTTACTTAGCGTGTCTGTCCAGCTGTGTCTTAACACATCTGCTGCTGGTGTCGTCGTTTTCTGGTCAGAGCCCCTAGGTGAGATGGTGTCTGTCTCCTCTGATGTACCCGGCAAGTTTGCTGGCTTGCAAGCTGGACAAAAGTCAGCAATGCCTGGCTTAGCACCTCCTTCCCGAGGCTCCACAGGGTGTTAAAGCAGATGCAGAGAAAGAGGACATCTCTATGAGGTAATATCTGTCCTTTTGGTGGAAGCCATTTTTATTTGGGGGGGGATAACAAATACGCTTGCTTAATGTTTAAGCAGTTGCACTGTACTGGTGTAAGGTGTGTTGCTGCAGGCCAGCGAAACGAGCTTCTGTGTTTGGTAAAGCAGAGGTGCGTTTGTCCTTTAGTTAGGAAGGTATTTTGCCACTGGGGAGGCATCATCACTTGTTGTGTTGCTCTGCATGGGGTAGAGAATGCAAAGGAGGGATGCTTGACCAAAGCCAAGGAGGGATGCTTGACCAAAGCCACCCTGTTGACGCGACAGTCTTGTCCCACCTTTGGAGGCACTGAGTTGAGAGTAGTGTCAGACTCCGGTAAATGTCAGTGAGCTGCATTAAGTGCAAGTTGTACGGATACATCTTAGGGCTTCTGCAGTCTGTTTCCTACGCGGGGTCAGAGGTTCCTCTTCAGCATCCAAGTTCCCGAGTCTCTAGTCAGTGGCACCTTACAGCCTCCTACTGAGATGAAAATGTATTCAGATCACAGCAGTTCCTTCCTGCCCCTCCTGAACTGGCTGGGAGGGATCTCCTGTGCTCTGGCTTTGGAGAGGTTAAAAAATTAATGTTAGATGCAGGTGCTCGTGTAACTGTAGTCACAGAGCAGTGATGGGCAGGATCTACATCTCTGAGCTGAGGTCTGCAGTCAGTGGTGTCTTGTGGCTGAATCGTATGTTTGTCTTTTTTACCATGTAGGGTCTGAAGAACATTACCAAAGTTTTGAACCTGGACTTGCAAAGCTAGGTATTGTTGTGCATGCTTAAACACCTACAAAGGTAAAAAAAAAAGCCCTGTGTTTCAAGGGTGCTATGTGCTTGGAGCTCCAAGTGACATCAGTACACTTATTTTTTTCTTTTAAACTGATTCAGCTGAAGGGTGAAGATGTCCTAGGTGTTCACTACTCACAGAGAAATAAAACACTTCATCCAATTTTTTTTTATTTTGCGTCGGTTGTTCTAGGTGAATTTGATAGCATCTTCCGGATGGTGCCGTCTGGTGTTTGAAGTGTGTGAGATGAACTCACAGTGTATGTATGGAAGCGAAAAATGCCGGAATATAGTCAGGAGGCATTGTTTCAGCCTCGTGTATGACATTGTAATTGTATGTTTTTTAATGACCAGACCAGAGCAGTTACACTTAGTAATGTTTGTTCACTAAAAAGGAAAAGGGGTGTTAAATCATTGTGTTCTGTGATGAATGGCTTGTACACTGAAGAATAAATTGAACAAACTGGCATAGAGCTCAGTGAACATGAAATCAGCTATTAGAAGAAAGCTTGTGAACAAATTCTGAGCCTGATATGCATCTTTTGATTAATGTCCTATCAATCATCCATAGTGGCTACCTTAGCTAAGTCGTGCTGTAATCATTCATGGTTGCTTACAGGAACACTAGCAGCGACTATAGAGCTGCAATAACTGAATATTATTACTGATTTCTCCCTAACTCTTGCTGTGAACAATTACTGTTTTCACTACGTTTCTGCCTCCCTTTATTAAAAAGAATACAATGCAAAATGAAAAGAGAGTTCCTCAAAGAACAGTAAAATTCTCCCAGGGTATTCTTAATGATATTCTGTCCTAAATGGGCAAACTATTGTAATGCAGAGTTCTCACTAGGAATAATAGTAATGTAATCACATTGAAGCTGTGTCTTTATGGATTGTAGTCAAACAGACAAAATGTATGGTCAGATTAATGAACACAGAATTTCTGTAGAATTATTACTTAAAATGGTTGAAATGGTTTTAGCTTTTTTTATATCACAGTATTTTCAGTTAATGCACTTAACAGCAACAGCAATTAAGACTCCAGACGGTAAATTTGGATTAAATCCACCCGTTTTATATTAGAAGAAGCCTTGATTCCTAAAAGACGTTTATGCTTGCACCCCTCTCTTTTAAGACTTAATGTTTTAAATTTGTATGGCTCTTTTGAACTGTAGTTGTTTGGTGGTCTTTTTAAGGATAAAAAATAATTAACGAATAGACTTTTTCTTGCTCTTCCTCCCCCCCTCTTTTATGATTATAAGTTATTGGCAAATGTTTACAGGAGAATCTCATATTCCTGTGTGTGAGGATTTAGTTCCACACCATTTATTTCTCGAGTGTGACACAAAGAATGCTTTGGCACTACCGACAAAACAGGTCCTTAGATGGTGGTGTAATTTCCTCCAAAGTCGCTGTACTCTGGGAAATATGGTGAGGTAATGAAGTGATGACAGGTATTAACATGCATAATGGGTTTTAATAGACATTTAATGTTGTTTAACTGGAAGAAGGAGAAGTGCTTTCCCATTGGAATATTTCTACATTGAAACTCATTGATCACCAATTTCAGAGGGGAAAGGTTAATCCATCAGTTTCTGTAACCAGACGGCACTGATGGAAATTCTTTAGGTGACATTCTGGATGAACTGAGCTTTCCATCTTTGCAAACAAATGAGTGATATGACAAGCATGGTGTTCAGAACACATTTAACCAATTGATTTTCTCTCCCCTTGTAATAAGATCTAGAGACATATGAAAGAGCGTAGTGTGAGCCAAGATTAAAGGAACTGCTTCATACGCTCGAACATAGGGAAACTGCATTATCAATAAAAGTACTATAAAGCATGTAGGGCACCCATTCTTTTTCTTTATATAAAGTTTGTTATTGCAATAAATAGTTGTTATTGAACTGCTTGCCTTTTATTTCAGGTTTTTTGAATTTTATTTCAGTTGGCTTTCTGTGATTTCCTGGTAAACGTTAGGAAAAAATGTTGTGTTTTGTTATGGTATCGTTTTTGCACTCGCTAGTAAATCCAGGCCAACTCTGGATTTAAAGTGAGGATTTGTCATCCTTTGGGGCATGAAGAAAGATACGAGGGGGAGGGAGGGACCTGACTTCAATTAATGTAAATATATCAAATATATTCTAAAGGCTTAATCTGTATGGTTCCATACTGTAATGACCCTCATCTTTTTCCTCCCTCTTCCCTCCTTCTTCTCCCAAATTCAGCCCTGCTCTGAGTTTCACATACCCTCCTACACCGGTATCCCTCCAACAAATGCATCAGCAAATCATAAGTCGTCAGCAGACCCTAGGTTCAGCCTTTGGACACAGCCCTCCACTCATCCATCCTGCTCCAACTTTTCCTACCCAGAGACCTATCCCTGGCATCCCCACTGTCCTGAACCCTGTCCAAGTCAGCTCTGGACCTTCTGAGTCCACACAGGTGAGAGACAACTAAAGAAACCTTTGCACCCCGTTAATGTAAAAATGAAATAAATGACATTGTCTCGATGGCAGTTAATCACCGCTGTCACCGAGACCCTTCGATAACAGTTTTCTTGCAGCTATAGCATTTGCCGTCCCTTTATTATAAATCACAGGAGTATATGCGCGGCTCTGAATGGGAGGGTGCTTTTTAGTCCTCATAAATATTTCAGCGCGCTGCAGCGGCTTCTCATTCCAAACTGTCTCTCCTGGATCTTAGACAGGAACTTTAATAGAGGTAGGGAGTGAGAAAAGGGGGAAAAAACACATCAAAACACTAATATTTTAAAGATTAGCGGCTTCACCTCCAACTCAGGCTGGCTGTGATATACACAGGGTCATATTCTGCCCTCTGACACAGGTGTGAAGAACTCAGAGTGAGTAACTCTGTGAGCACCAGGGGAACTCAAAGATAGTGCAGAGGTTTGAAGGGTTTTAAGAGTTTTTTCTCCTCCAATTTGTGCAAAATTGGACTTAGTGAGTTTGAATTAATCATTTCATTAAACCAAGGTGTATTCTCAAAAGCTGGAGATGTGCAGCAGTGAATCAGGCCCATAGTGTGGAGTTTATCGCGGTTCATGATTTGCCTGTTATTAACTAGTGCTGTTGGTTTCCAGATGACCTGGGATAGGTTATTTATCAGTCTGGGAGCTGTTTATCTCCTGGCTAGCTTTTACAAATGTAGAAGCAGAACATACTGCTGTAGGAAGCATATTGATTTTTTGTGGGGTCCGTGCAGGTTCAGATATCTTGAAAAGATCTCAGGATTCCTACAAGATCCATTTGCAGGTGTAGATAATGGTGCTCAGTCTAGCACAGCAAGAGCAAAACAAGATTCTGGGCTGTTGATGTCAGCAGTAGTTTTGCTTTTGACTTGGGAGAATCCAGGACTTCATCCAGGATTTTTCAGCTGAGAGTCTCACACCAGTGTTCAGTTTTTCCTCTATCCCCCGTTATAACAGGAAACACAGTAAAAGAGCTGAGATCTTGTGTGCAGATGTGAAGTGCAAAAGCTTTCCTCCGAGTCTGAAAAATACGTTTTTTTTCTTGTGTTGATTCAATCTAGAACACAGTGATTTTATTTTTCAAAACTGCCTTTCTGGAGTCGTCATTATGTGGAAAATCGAGTTCTTCCTACCCCTCCCTGGCCCAGCACTGGTTTGTAGTAAGGAATTACATCAAATGCTCTCCTTTCTATTCCCTCCCTGCTCCATTACAAGGTTGAGCAACACCTCTCTTCCACAAGTTAATGCTGTGTAGTTGAAGCACAATGTAATTGCATATCCAATATAATTAACAGTGTGTCTTCTCCAAATAAAGTTCCTGAGCAGATGCTGCATATTTCTCTTTGGAGCTACATATTTATTACAGTCTAATTTTGTCTTTTTTTGGGGGAAAAACCCCTGCCTGCAGCAGAACAAACCCACAAGCGAATCGGCGGTGAGCAGCACTGGCGATCCCATGCACAACAAGCGCTCCAAGATCAAGCCCGACGAGGACCTCCCCAGCCCGGGAGCGGGAAGCGTGCAGGTATGGCGGTGAGGTTGCAGTCTTAAGCCTTTCGTCTCGCTGCCGGAGGGAAAATGGACCTGGCCTGTAGCACGTGTCTGCAGGCTTTCTGCCCTCGTGCTGCCCCTTACCGCGTGCACGCGCGGGCGGCCTCAGCTCATGGGTAAAGGTGGGCAGAGAGGGGCGGCTGGGCTGCAGGGCTGCGTTGCGGAACGCAGGCAGGGAGGACGGAGGCTGATGGAGAGGCGCCTCTGATCAGTCAGAGAGTGCTCAGCCTGCTGTTCGCCATGGAAAAGCAAACCAGAGGCGTTCAGGTCTTTACTGAGGACGTGTTTTCCGTTCAGGAAGAGTATTTATGCCATGCTGACTTGTACCAGGTCTCAGCACTGTACTGCATCGAGGTGTCGGTGCTAGGCTCCAGTCTCGTTTGCTGCCCTTTCTGTACCAGTTAATGCCACTGGTTTTAGTAGAGCGACTCCTGATTTACAGTGACTTGGGGGAGATCAGAATCAGAGCCTTGATCTTGTCTGTGAATCCGTGAAAACAAAGCAGAAATCTGTCTAAATCCTTCAGCAGGTTTGAAATGGAAAAATAGCGTGAGTGCATGATCTGAACCAAATGTTTGTGCTAACATCTGACTCCCACCCTGAGCACATAACAAACTGAGGAGAATGGAGCACCTTGGGGAACTGAAGATGGAAAGCCAAAAGCCAAAATTAAATACTCTGCTCCCTTTTTCACCCCTTTCATGCACGCGTTATGGGCAAGAACAGACTGACAAGTAGCCGGAAAATTACCAGTGGAAAGGTTTTTGTGTGCAAAACTGTCACTGGATTAACAATGAAAACACACTTCGGATTACTGGTGATTGGATTTGTGTCTAACCATAGTACTAAAGTCAAATTCCAATTAATTCAACTATATTAATAGTGCCTTTTTCACTAGTGGTGCCACTGAATCATAAGGAGCAAGTGTACAAATAAAGAACTGCTTAAATATGGGGAAAGGGAAGCCAAGACTTTATGATTTTCTTTTAATTGAAATGTAAAGGGATTTTATTTATTTATTTTTTTTTAGAGATCCTCTGCAGTGAGTCCTTCTCGCTTTTCTGAGGAGGGAAAATTTATTTTACGCGTGTAGTCTGCAGATGCCTGCTGGCTTACCAGGCATATTCTGGGCTTCTGTATTTTGTAAAATTAAGTAACAGAGTGAACTGAAAGTAAAATAATCTACGCACCTGCCTCCATCTTTCTTTTAATGATGAAATAATTCACTTTTCTTCCTCCCCAGTTTCAGAATTTCCTCTCTCCTCTCCTCACCCCTGGTTTTTTTCCTCTCTCCAGGAACAGCCAGAAGGAATGACCCTGGTAAAAGAGGAAGGGGACAAAGATGAAAGCAAACAGGAGCCTGAAGTGGTCTACGAGACAAACTGCCACTGGGAAGGCTGTTCCCGGGAGTTCGACACGCAGGAACAGCTAGTGCATGTAAGTTAATGGTATTCAGGAACTGGGTTTTAAAACTACGTGACCTTTTTCATGGGGGTCGGGTTCTCTGACCCTGTGCTGAGTCAAGTTTCTTAGCTAACAGCGCTGCGAACTGGATAGGGGTTTATGAGTTTCTGAGAATAAAGAAAACTCGGAGACGCAGTGCTTGACCTGTTCAGTCAGCTAAAGCTTAGTGTAAAATTCAATAAAGTCTTCAATAGAGATTGTAATGGCTCTGATCCTGTAAGCCAGCGAAAGCTATTTTGAGTTAGAGACTTTGATAGTTATTGAGTAATAGTAAGCTGGACATGAATTATTATTAACCTTTAGCCAAGTTTGATTTTTTCTCCCAAAGGGGACTGTAACAGTAGAGATGGGTAAGGGGAATTCTTCCCCTTCCCTGAGGGGGTTTTTGGTATCAATTTACTGTTGTGTGTAAACTAAAGCGGATTATTTGGCTAAATACATGGAGACTGAGTTATTTCAGTCTTTTTAGTAAAAGCAAACTGTATGTTCTTATTTATACTACACCAAATACTAGTCGTATCTGCCTTGGTTTTTTCTTCCTGTCTGCCACTTCTTCAAAAGAAATTTATTTTTATTATTTTGTAGTATTGTAAGCTAAAAAATGAATGATTGAAGTCTAGACTATAACCTGGCAAGTACATTCCCCCCCGTTTCCAACCTCCTTAGCTAGAAGCACCTCTCTTAATTATCAACATCATAGAACGTATTTAAATACTCTGAAAAAAAAGGAATTCCTAGTACAGATTAGAGAGGAACATCTTCAGCAAAGGATTAGTATGTCGGAATCATATTTGTTGTAGAAAACTGTGGAATACTTTTCTGGAGATAGTGCAAAATCTATTGCATAATGTGGCCAACACTGCTGTATTAGCTCTTTGAAAAGTGTACTTTTCCACCCAAAATAAATTCAAAAAAATGACCATATATTTCTAAGCACTATGCAAAATGGTAAACTGATGCTGCAAAGCTGAATTTAGTAAAGCAATGCCAGCTTTTTCTTCCGGGAGTGTGAGAGCCTCTTGGTGTTGCAGTTACTCATCAAGATGTATTTTCAGTTTCTTGCTATTGTTAGGTAGGATTAGTAACAGTAACAATAATAATAAATGAAAGAGCATAGCAAACTAAAATAATGACAAAAATGTGGCATTTTTTAAGAATCCTTTGGACACATTTTGCACAGAAAATACGCAAAGATGTTAATAGGCCAAGGTGAAATGTGAGGAGAGACTCTTTCAGTGTCGTAATATCTTTTGGGGAAGAAATGCCATACGAACGGCTGCTGCAAAGGGTTGGACACATCTAAAAGATCAAGTGTCGGTCTTGCAATTGATTCCATGCAAACAGATGGATTGACATAATCTGGGGCTCTGCACAGGCACAGTCTTTATGTCTGCTAAGAATTGTGAGACCGAGGCTTTATGATGCCTGGCAAACCTTTCTCAAAATTCAGAAATTATCCCAGTGATGATGATAAACAATTTACACCAAAATATATGGAATGAAAGAGAAATTCAGAATAAAGGTGCCCTTGGTAATGATGAGAAGGAAAAGGATTTTTTAAAGTTTCAGACATAAAATTTAATTGAATTCCACTGTGCCTGTTAGCTAATAGCTAAGGTTTTGTAGTTTAAGGTGAATTAAATTGACAGTGTGATAGTTTGGTTGTTTTGGGGTTTTTAAAATGCATTTGTTGTTTCTAGTGTGATTTTTATAGCAAATCTGACTGTATTATAAGGGTCAACAGCAAGACTCCTCTGAAAAAATATGTGTTTCTTATGTTTCCGCACAATGGCAACATCTGAAATGGGTTTCTCTAGACTTAAAAAAGGGAGATAAAAAATGTTTCTATGATACAAGGAGTTCTTTTTGGCAAGGCTCAGGGTTCAGATATGTTAGATGGCATATAAGATTACGAGGTGCAAGTCCTGACTCGATACCCCGAAGACAATAAAACCATCATCATCATCATCATTGCAACCATCACATTTAAGTGGCACAAATCATGCTGTGAGAGTCAGCGTGACTCGGTGATGGGGCCCTGGTTTGTGATTTCTTTTGCTGCTCGACAGAGCCCTGCTGTGGGGACTTGAGCGAGTTATTTCTGTGCAGAATTGCAAAGGGCTTTAGACATCTAACTCTGTTTGAAAGTCTGGCCCTTCACCCTGGTCTGTCTCTCCCACATTTTGTCTGCCCTTGATTGCTACAGCCCTCGGATGTACACCCACAGCAGCTGGGGAAATGAAGTCCAGGTCTCGGTGCAGCTTCACAGGAGGGCAGTCCTGGTTTTGCTTAGGCGTGTGGCTCCGGCAGAAAGCGTGACGTCCCTGAGCAGCGGTTTGGCCCTTGAAAATCTCCCCACTGATGTGGCTCGTGTGTTCCTCCTCCCTAAAGACTCATGGGTGAATCCAAGTAGATACAAATGGCCATAATTGCGCTTACCTCAATGTCTTTGCACTGGATGAGTTCCTGACTTGGTATCTGCATGTGTGTACCCATACTGGGCACGGAGAGAGTGTCTGTCTCGGCGGTGTAAGGACATCCTTTACTCCCTAATATTTACGCTGCAGTAGCAGCTGGAGGCCTCGTCAAGCCTGGAGTTCCATGGTGCCAGACACTGCTCAGACTCAAGGAGGGGAATGACCCTGATGTGTGCATGACGTCTTCACCCTGTGACTCCTGGCCATGTACCTCGGACCGTTTGGTGTTGTCTGGAGGTACCTGAGCTGGCCTGTATACAGGTAGGCGTGTAGCTAGGATCATGCTGTCCTTCCCAGCAGGGTCAGGCAGGGTTTTGCAGGACAGTAGATATTAGCCTTCAAATCTCACAGCAGAGCTCTGCCACGTTGCCTCTCCTGACTGCACGTGCTGCTGCTCTGCGGGTGATTCCCAGCCCTCTGGCAGACTCAGCAGAGCCGCGGTTGCTCCAGCCAAGCTTGAAGTGGGCTTTCAAGTAAGGTGGTGGACTGTCACCTGGGACATCAAAAGTATAGATAGTCATCCTGTTGTGTTGACTCTACTGCGGGGCGGTAATCACCAAGGCATCAATTGGCATAGATAAAGGCAATAAAGGCTTGAACTTCCCAAGCAAGAGTCATCCAGGTAACGTGTGTCGGCATCCCTGTATTCCGTGACACTCAGCAGGGACGATTAATGTGGGCAGAGAGCTACAGTCACGTGTCTGGAAGTAAGGTGGGTATTTAATGTGGTGCGGCACTACATCGTATTTTGTACATACACCTGCTTACCTAGACTGTGGGTAGTCAAGCAAACTGTGGAGTGAAACTAGGAGTGAGCTGTGTAGAAATTTGCAAAGGATGGCAAGAAACCCCTTCCCTGTCACCCACTTCATGAGTACGTGATATGCAGCATATATTCAGTAGAAAGCAAAATGCATTTGTATATTTGACTTGGAAGTATTTAGAGTATTCTTTCACCTGTACAACTCTCTAACCCAGTTCCCTGGGCTTTGGAAGTTCAGCTAGGAAGAGGAAATTTTTAAAATGCAGCGTTTCAGAAAAAAGACCTGAAAAGCATTCTTATACATCCTGATAAGGCTAAATTGTCAGGATCTACGCAGGCCATCAGTAAGTCTTTTAACAAATGAGGAATGTTTTTTCCAGGAGAATAAAGCTACTCTTTGTAGCCGTAATAGTAAGATGTCAGACCGAAAACATCCGATGGCACAGAATGAACTGTTATCCAAGCCTTGCATCCCAAAGCACTGGAATTTTACAGGAACTGCAGTGTTTAGGGAAAAGATGGAAGTATGTTTCAAGCTGTTTGTTTGGTTTCCTGAAGGGTTAGATACCTCAGCGTGAATTCTAGTAGTGCCAGGTCGAGCAAAGCTCAGGAGAGTTTTTCCACAATACACAATGCACACAGTTCACATTCTAGATGTCATTGCTCCCGTTGTGTACAGGGTGTATACACAAGCACCTATGCATGTGTTTTGAAAGAGGTAGATACGAATTTGTGTATATTCTGGTCTTTCTGTCACGTGAGGATAGCTTTATTATCTTTTGGGGAATGACAGGACCCAATTTACTTTGAAATCAACTGTAAGTGAAACAGATTCTAGCAATATCTGCATTACGTGGGAGATATATGAAGCATATATGAAGTGGTAAATACAAACATATCTGTGTCTGAATATGTGATATAGCTTTAGAGCAGAAATTGCAATTTTGGGCACAATAGTCAGCATTTGATGGCATTTTTCTGCATTGCTTTCTGTGGCAAAATCCTCCTGTTACTAGCATACAATGTGGGCACCAGTGGAAGTGTGCTTGGGCCCCAAGAGACAGTGTTTTCTGACTGAAGTTATGAACAGAACCTGGGCTGCTATGAATAAATAACTACACAGCTACATAAAAGAATCATTATTGACCCACCCAGAAGGATCTGACACTGTAGTGATTTTGGTTCGGGAGCTTTTATTTTCAAGCAGTATGTGCCACTTAGAATTCAGTGTGGTTAAATTTTCAGGATACATACACCAAAAGACAAGGTGTTAAACCATTCAGACATTCTGCCTTATTTATAGCACCTGTCCATCCTTTTTCCTCCCCCCTCTCTTACAGTTAATAGAAAGATTCATGATTCTTCATGGTTGTCTATCTAGTGTCTGACAGTACCGACTGCCCTGCTAAAGCAAGTCACTATCTATAATTGATATCCTTCTATGGAATAGGGTACCGGCTGCAATTGAAGGGTTTTGCTGAAAGCTCTTAAATCCTGACAAGTTCTGCCCTTGTTCTGCTTGAGTCGCTGAGCTGCACTGCTGGGATCCCAGGGTTATTTGAAGTTGGTGCAGAAGGGATGTGTATGTTGCACATTAGCAAGTCACAACGTTGGAGAGCCGCGTTAGAGCTGCCACCGCGTTCATCTGCCAGGTAGTCTTGTTTACACTGCGTTGCACTCCTGAAAAGATGGCTTACCTTACTGTTAGGACATATGTATTCTGTCTTGCTTTCTTCCCCTTCTTCTTAAAAAAAAAAAAAATCTTATTTATTTTAAAGCCTCAGTTTGCTGCTGGGGTCTTTATCATTCAACTTTTTAATTAATTTCTCTGCCCAGCGAGATATTTTAATAGGGCTTGGCTGAGCTGAAGTTTGTTTTAAATATGTGATAAATGCACTTGAGCACCCAGTAGCTAATAAGATACTGTATATTTTTATAAATCTGCTTTTTGTTGCAGTTTGTCTTTTTTTTCCCCCAGAAATCAGTTTAAGAATAAAATATTGCAGAAGGGTTAGACGCTAAAGATAAAAGTTTGTGTAAGAAAATTATCCTTCAAGGAAATGACTGAAGTTATTGTTAAATATTAATACAATGGAAATCAGAAAAACGCAGTGCTGCCTATTTCTCATCCCCCTTGCTGTGTAGCCTTGATGATAATTATTTTTTTATTCAAAAACATGCTTGAAGAACTGTAGAGCTATTTTTTGTTAGTGTTTTCTCCTTAATTGTACAGCAATAAAATTCCCCCATTGTTGTTACATTTGATTAGATAAGATCCAAAAGCCCTAAACTGACAGCGGTGGCTTACATTCAGGGCTTCATTTGCTGAGGTCTTCCTGCCTGTTTGCAAAGCCCCGGTGACTGGAGCGTCCCCTGGCAGTCCCCGGGGCCACCACTGTAACGTTCCACCAGGCTCCCTTATCGCACCCGAGCCAAAAGCAAAGCTTCTTGTGTTTCTCGGGGACCCTCGTGTTCCCAAGGTGGTCACAGCCCACTGAGGATACCCAGAAGAACCATGACATGAAGTTCCCTGAGCTGAGTTTCTGAAGGTTTTTGCCCTCTGTGCCTACAGAAGAAGGGTGGGTTCAGCCCTGACTGACCGAAGTTGGCCAGTGATCCATGGAGACCTACATAAAACCTGAGCTGTGTCTACAGCCTGCCCCGGCGCAGGTTTTGCAGGATCCGTAGTGATATGGGGTGCCTTAGTTGCTGTGCAGAACACTTAAGAACGTGTCTGATAAGGAGGGGACAAGCACACTGCTCTAAAGGACTAGACCTCTTTGGAGTGAGTCAGTTTGGATGCCCAGAAGTACGGACACCCAAAGTCAATAGACTTTTGAAAGTCTCGTTCCCTCTGCTACCATGCTGGCCTTAGCCTGTGGCTTCTTCCTCATCTCCTCTCCCGCAGGAGAGTGGTAGGTAAGGACTGAAGCAAGCTTCACCTCTCTTCTCTAAAAAAAGATCCAGCCGCAGTAGGAGAATAAACCAGATGAGAGCAGTTCCCCTGAGTAACGGCTGCAGTGGTAGAGCTGTAAGTGAGTACGAGTCGCGCGTTGCCCACTGCTTACAGGAGGAGAAACTGCTCCGTGACCAGAGAGCCCTGAGCTGCCGAAGCTGACAGGGCGCTGCTCACGTCGGTGCGGGCAGCACCTACGCCTGAAGGCAGGCAGTGGCACGCAGCTGCCCCAGAAGGCAGGTTATCCACGGTGCGTTCATGATTTCTTTCCTCTGGGCGCTGGAGGTGTTCTGGCAGCTGGTCGTGAGGCAGATGGAGTCCCAGCTATGTGAAGCGAGTCCCTTCACAATCTCAAAGGGGTGTAATTACAGAATCACAGAATGGTCAGGGTTGGAAGGGACCTCTGTGGGTCACCCAGTCCAACCCCCCTGTTGAAGCAGGGTCACCCAGAGCAGGCTGCACAGGACCTTGTCCAGGCGGGTCTTGAATATCTCCAGAGAAGGAGACTCCACAACCTCCCTGGGCAGCCTGTTCCAGGGCTC
>Ga0065711_1042059_pt1 | contig 15684 bp, 11 predicted proteins | sample Hoacrofraction12_FD_59098 | JGI IMG/M metagenome (GOLD analysis project Ga0065711, IMG submission 59098) | Hoatzin crop microbial communities from Cojedes, Venezuela - Epithelial fraction 12 v2 (version 2) | ecosystem: Host-associated > Birds > Digestive system > Esophagus > Crop | place... | reverse complement strand
GATATTCAAGACCCGCCTGGACAAGGTCCTGTGCAGCTTGCTGTAGGTGACCCTGCTTCGGCAGGAGGGTTGGACTAGATGACCCACAGAGGTCCCTTCCAACCCCTACTATTCTGTGATACTGTGTGATTATGTTGGCAGGTGTTCACTGTAAGCATAGCTTTAATTTACTTTGCAGACTTTTCATGGAAAGTCTGCAACACAGACTTCAACATGATGTAGAAGTGGAAGACACATCTTACTTCTACATAGCCCAGATCTCAATGATGGTTACATATGTTCATGCTGGAGAAAGAAGCTTTATTTTTCTTATATCTGTTTATGAAATAGGAGCAGCTTGGACAATGACATGTAACTCAGCTGAGCATGCCCTGACACACCCAAGACGGGGTCATGAAATTATCACTGTGCTAATATGACCTGAAAGAGAAACATGGATGTGTTTATAAAATGTCCAAGCATCTCATAAATTTGCAAGGCAATAAGCAGCCTTTTATGGCCAACCATTCAACGAATGTTGTTCCTAAAACAAACCAAACAGGAATAAAGTTTCCCTTGTGACTCCTGATTAGCAACATCAGCAAACGATCGGGTCCAGATTCTGTGCCGTGGTGTATTAGCCTTGGCCTGGTAAATGCCCTTGCAATGAACTCTCTGCTAACAGAAAGCTTACACTACAGCCACTGTTCTGCCTACTGCTCTCTGTGATTAGGGATCGCAGTTAGGACAAATGAGAAATGAAGCAATTGGAAAAGGGGATTAAAACTCTGTTTCGGATCTACTTTTGAGCAGACTTCGTTCAGCATTTTTTTCATCCTGTACAGTACATATTCCATAGCAATTTTGAAAACAGTATCATTTAAAAGTTAACATCTGCTTAGCTGCTAGCACCAGATAAAAGCTCTCATTTGTAATGAAGAGGCGAATTTGTTATTGCCCCAGTCAACAGCTATTGACTTGGTAGAGTACTTCTGCTTATTATGATCAAACCCTTTTTCTTTTTTGTTCAATAGTCAATGACACTGTAATGGAAGGTACTGCTTACAAACTGATACAATATATATCAGCAACTGCTGGAAGTTAATGACTAATGGTTACAAAGAGGAAAGCATGTGCTAAGAACAGCATTACACATCTATTAATAAAATTTACTGCATCTGATGTGCCTTTATAGGTTAGTGGAACTGTAATGCACATCAGATAAATAGTTTCTGCTGTTATTAATCTAAGTTTTAACACAAAGCTCTTTTTAATCATGCTATCATTACATAAATAATTTGGCTATGACAAGGTTCTGTCTAACTTTTACAGCACACCTTTTAGTTATAGGAAATTTGTATCCAGTGTTGTCTTGTGCAATCCTAGATTTAGGATTTAGTGAAATGTAAGGTAACCGTTCTGCTCCCAGCTGAAGCCACGTTATTCTCTAAATACCACAGACGGGGCAGCATATTTGCAAGGGAACATCCTAAAGATAAAGTGGCAAAAGAGAAGCACAGCAGAGTGCGTGTGTCCATTGCTCAGCCTGCCTCCTAGCTTCCCTGCAGCAGTGCAGTACTGTGCAACTTTGTCCTTTACACTTCACATCACTTGCACTTTCCATGCCTTAGAGTGAAATTTGTTGATAACTCATGTATTTTTTATTCTATAATTACTGCTGTAAAATTGCTTTATATTTTTAAACCTCCCGCCTCCAAAATATTTTCTTTCAAACCTTCTCTACTTACTTTGTATCTGAGAGAGATACATATATTTATAGGACAGTGTGACTACAGCAGTAACATGTACTATTTTAAAATTACCTCTAAGCAAACATTCCCAAAACAATAATAAAGTTTGTTGACTCCTTAGAGAAAAGCAGAACTGCTAATGATGACTTCTTGACTTGCAGTCGTCTATAATCACTCTTCCTGTACAACAGGAACAAATACTCTAACATTGGAGAACTGATTTATCTGTTTGTTTGTTTTCTGAATGCAATCTTCATTTCTCTCTAGACCAATGATGAGACATTACAGAAAGAGAATTTATACATGTAGCAAAGATTAAACAATCATGCCATTGCCAAGTACATTATCCTGTACTCTGTGCGCACCATCTAATTGCATTTAAACAATGTTCGTAAATCACAGCTATTAGCCGTTTTCAGAAACGAGACATACACTACCAGATCCACCACATGGATCCTAGTCATACCTGTGATACTCATTCACAAACTGCCCATGTTGGTGAAGACTGGTGGAATTTAATTGCTACTATACTGCTTATCATGCAGCAAAAAAAGGAGCTAAATTCAATTAAGTTCCTACATATTTACACCTCTTGACAAAGATCTCCAGTGCTGCTCAGCCAGTATTAACTCATGTTCTTGTTTGTTGTCAGCACAGCAGCTACTGACAGGAGAGCAATGGAGGAGATTAAGTCATATCTTTCCAGAAGTCTGCAATGTAATGGGTTTTGGTAGGCTAGTAACTAAACATTCCTAAGTAATAATGAATTTATCCAGCAGTACTGTGTGAAGAAAAAAAAAGATCCTCTTCATCTTAATTTAGAACCACAGAGAGACAGATTTGAACAATGTAATCTCAGAAACCTTTTGAAATTCCATTCCAATGACATGAGTTCAGGAGCTATACTCTCCTCTTTGTTCTAGTACGCTGTGTTTTCCAAACACAGCTTTTGATACTGTAACAAGGGGAAAACAGGAAATATTAATAACATATTTATTGCATTTACTGTAATGGTAACAGGACATCATTGTTTCATACACACAACACTTGATCTTTTAAAGAAAAATGTAAGTACTGCAAATCAGCTAACAACATGGCTTAGTTGAGACAATGATTAATTTTGAGAAGAGTATAATTTACGAATTTCTTAATTCATCACTGCAAAAAGTTGGCATTAAAGAAATTGCATGCATGTTAATAAGACTTTTTACTTAATACTTAAATGATAACTAGATATTTCAGCATTCCAGAAAAGTTCATAACACCACTAAAAATGCTAGATTTCAGAGGCAAGTTTAAAAGAGTTTACATTTTATTTCTTTAAAATAGGAAATTGATCTCTTCTGGTAACAAAATCAGTAAAACACAACCAAAAAATCATGAGTGCTTGTGGGAAAACAAGAATGTAGCTGCTACTTTACAAGACAATTTGACTTCATTGTCAATTCAGTTACCTTTATGGTTTTCTCTACTGTGTTCCACTGGCCTATAAGCAAACTCTTCAGTCTATTTCATAAGAACCTGTGAAGACTTTATTTGAATGAGGAGGATTTTTACTAAAATGTTTCAATTTTTTTTCTATTTGAAAACAAATAGGCTATGCGTTTCCTATTATGGTCCCAAACTCTGCAGTACCTACTGTCGCTTTATGATTTCAATAAATTCTGAGAATTGCACTTCATATTGAATGTGGAAGTAATGCTGAATTTTGATACTAAATGACATAAAATGGGAAAAACAACAAAAAAATATTAATAGCAACTTACTTTTTGTAACAACTCCTTCAAGGCGAATTATATTTGGGTGATCAAATTGTCCCATGATACTAGCCTCTCTCAGGAAATCTCTTCTCTGCCTATCCACATAGCCGCCTTTTAGAGTTTTAATTGCAACAGGTATCTCTCTTTTTCCTGGTGTCTTCAGACGTCCACTGCATACTTCTCCAAACTCGCCTTAAATAGATAAAATATTTGTTAGACCACTCACAGTGCCTGAAGAACCACAGTATGGTTTGTATTGCTGAACTTAAACACCTTATTTTTAAAAATAACTTTCAACAGCTGTCTTAAAAGCTATCTTTTTTAATAGTTCAGATTTATTTGTAGATGTTAGTGAAAGAAGAACGCAAAAATACTCAAGAAACACACACATCCTGTAGAAGTGGACAGAGAAATAATGGATGGGATATTCAAGTTCCCAAGTTTCATCACATCCCAGTAAAGCAAAATATTTAGCATGACTTCACAACAAATAATCACCTTTCCTTTGTGCCACACCACGAGATCATGGGGACCTTTATTTTCACTACAATAGCCAAACCATCTACCCTTCACAGTCTGGTTCATCTTGCTTTACTGACACTTTGAGACTGAACTTTGATATCAGTATGTTTGTGGTATAACTGTGGATGCCATGAGGAAGGAATGTAATGACGCTTACATTTTAACTCGATGACAAAACATCTATCTAAAATTTTGATTTATAGCAGTATCTATCCATAGGGCTGTCATGCACCAAGACCTATATGAAAAGAAATGCCATCAGAATCTCAGAATATCTGACTATCCTCCAACTGTAGAAAGAATTTAAAATGTATTTAATGCTATTATGCCACAGAAAAGCACCTGCACATCATTTATTGAAACGGACTTACACACCTACTTGAAATTAATTACGTATTTCGCTGTTCAGACAGACAAAGGCCAACAGTTTCAGCAAATCAGGACGGAGTTGCATAACTAGAGGAATCTCAAAGCTTGCTTTACCTGATATTTTCCTGTGTATGTATGGGTCTTTGAAGAATGCATGTCTCCTCACATTCACTTTACACATTTACTAATTAAGTCTGAATGGAAATCACAACTTTCCTTTGATCTTGAAGCCACCCAAAAGTTATTTAAAGCCCCTACCAAATATACTCTGGATGCCTGCAGGTCAGTTTTCAATGGGTCATAATTTGGTAAATCAAAATAAATGTTCATAAAAGTATTTCAAGGCACTTAGTGCAGGGTACTTCTATAGCGAAACTACATTCTCTACCCCCATCATTTTGGAATCAGAACTGCTGAAAAACAAAAAAACCAGTCATAAACAGATACATACTTAACTGGAGGAAATAATTTGTTACCCCCTCCATTGAGTGCTGTCTGAATTAGTTTCCCTTCAACTTTCAGGAGAGAACAAAAGGAAACAAAACAAAAAAGCTCTATCCTGTAACAGTATGTCTTCAGATATGAACCAGATCTAGAAGAGAGAGGCCTGAAAGACAGAAGCTTCACTTCATAAAATTATAACTCCCTGATGTTATAGGATTAGAATGGATATTGCCATACAGCTTTTATTTTATTAGGTTCTGTCGCTTCCGCTAAAATAAAACAAGGTTTTATTAGCCAATAAGATTCAGGAAGAGTGGAGGGATTAAAAAAACCGATTTCATAGATTGTCTTCACTTCAAAACAGAGACATCATCAAGTGCAAGAGTACAATCAACAGATGCTGAACATAACCTCAGAATAAATTAGCAGCTTCTGAAACAGCTAACAAAAGCCAAGCGTCCTGGGTCTTCTTTCTACCAAAAAAAACCCCATTTGTTTTATTTCTACCTAATGTTTAAAAATAAATCAAAGCATGTGTGAAAATATATGTCATCAGACTAATGCTCTGGGAATCTTTTTACAAAAGGGGAAGTTGGGTAGGGATTTCTCTATACGATTTTGCCCCTTTAGCTCTTACAAGGCTCTCCTTAAAAGTCTGCCTTACTATTGCCACTGGAAAAGTAGTAGCTAAATTGGACTTCTAAAGTCCTACCATAAAACAAAGTCATGAAACCTTAATGCTTTGGAGGAGACACGGTATATCAATCTTCTGTTCTGTGATACATCCAGCAGTGCTAGAACACATCTCTAAAGCCATGACCTTATTGCATTTCAATGGCTTTTCAAACTTGAATGCCTAAAATGAGAAAAAATTCCAATTTCTTTCTCTTGATGAAACAGTGTAGAGGAAAAATACCAGAGCCTTAATATGCAGGTTTTTAAAGAAATTTCATGAACAATCAATCTGCAGAAATGCAAAATCTCATTTTTGAGAATAATTTGGAAAGCATAGGTTATAGAATAAATATTTTTGCTATAACAAGATTATACAAATGTACTACAACTTCAGAATTTCAGAAATAATGGCATTCATACCTCAGGGGCTGTAAAGGGCTGTTCACTAAGTGTTTTGAAATTAATTAAACTGAAGGAGGCAAGTGACGGACCTCCAATCCCAAGATTTATTATCCATACAACATCCAAAGTGGGGGAGGGAAGATCGTGTTTCCTTCCTGACCTGTTTCTTTTCCAATTTTTAGATGCCTGATATGTACAGGTAGAAGGAATTTTCACTCCCCTTGGATATTGGGATTGATAAACTGGTGAACATAAAGACTAACAACAGTTTCTTTTTTGTGACATGATGTCAAACAGACAGTAAGCGAACATCAGGTCACAGAACAGACAGTTACTACATTTAGAAACCTAAGGTATGTGTAATAACTTCTAGTTCTGGTTTAGACTAGATGGAGATCAATGATATAATTTAAAGCTCTGAACTATTTACACTGAGAAAAAGTTTCATGAGATATCATCCCAGAGTATTTTTTCTACAGATATTTTTGTTCAGATAAAGAATTTTGAATGTTTTGAAAGTCAAAGGGGAATGTATTCAACAACAGGGATTTTTAGAATCGAAGAATCTAACTCTTATTGCTCAAGCTTGAAGATAAACAAGACAAATGTTGACCTTGCAGCAGTAAATGTTCGTGACTGCATGTATAATAAGTAGCAGCTAAGAGCCAGATGTCAATGAAGTTGACATCCTTCCTTGCTTCAGGGAAAAAGCTGGTGATAACTACAGAAAAAGGTAAAGTTCATTGTCTGTTCAGTTTTAATAATGTGTAAATAATTCCTGGTTTAATAACATAAACCCCACGTCTTACTGTATGTTATACAAAAAGAAGCTAATTGAGCAGTCTAGAAACTTGCCCTGTGCAAACCACTTATTCAGTCATAACATTTGTGTTATTTAAAATGAAACGAGAATAGTCAGTCAGTTAAAACAAGGGGCAATGGGCACAAATTGAAGCATAGGAAGTTCTGACTGAATATGAGGAAGAACTTCTTCCCTCTGAGGGTGACGGAGCACTGGAACAGGCTGCCCAGGGAGGTTGTGGAGTCTCCTCTGGAGATATTCAAGACCCGCCTGGACAAGGTTCTGTGCAGCCTGCTGTAGGTGACCCTGCTTCGGCAGGGGGGTTGGACTAGATGACCCACAGAAGTCGCTTCCAAGCCCTACTATTCTGTGATTCTCTGTGATTCTGTAAAAGTCTGATATGCAGTCTGGTGTTACTGCATGGGATCAAAACAAATGTCTTGCAACACAGTTGCTGTTAAAACTGAAAGGTCACAGTACCATATACAGCTCAACTCATTTTCCCCAGTTTCAGTCATTAGACCTGTGGGAGAACTGGCAGAAGATTTAGATTACAAAAAGAATATAGCTTACTCTGGGAAAAATCAAAGAGTTGGCCTCTTCCTGGAGTTTCAACATTTTAACAAAGAAAATCAGAGGATAATTGTGACTTTTAAGACAGACCTGACAAAGTACCTCTGGGAATTCCATCCACAAAGAGGTGCTGAAGCCTTAAACCAAAGAGCAAGAAGTGCTGGGGCAGAAAAAAGTGCCACAGACAGGACAAAACCAAATGATAACATGGCAGTAGGTGCAGCAAGCTTATTATGCAGAATGGCTGAAAGGGACCATCTGAAGAAAATCTACAGCAATGAACAGATGGCAAATAGTGGGAGCCGGCAAAAAGGCACCCAGTGATCTTTGTAATGAACAAGGGGAGATGTCATGGAATATTTAATAATCGTGATAAAAAAAATCGATGAAGAGTTTCGAATTCAAGAATATACAATACACCATTAAACTAGTAACTGTTGCTGGAATGTGAACTTCATTAATACCCACTTATTTGGTTGATGTTACCAGGAGAAACATAAGCTAAGCGCTTACAAGTGTAAGTTCTGTTTTGCCTTTGGTATTGTAATCTGCTTGCTATTATGAATATTTGATCAAACTGCAATTTCTATCTTGGTCGTAAACTCTTTCCCCTACTGTCTTTATCCTCCAGTTTGAACCAATATATCAGCAGAAGGTAATCAAAGACTGACAAAAGAGACCATTAACAGCTATTAACCTGGATAATCTGCCATTCAATCAACAGGTCTACAAAATAGCATTTTTTTTCTCAGATGAATCAGATATAAGGTTGTTACTTTAATGTAAGTAAGTAAAGCATGAATAATTGAGAAAGGACTTTGCAAAGTGTGTGTTTTACTTGCTTTATTTTCACCAAAGCACCAGAAAGAAGGACAGCAACTCACAGAATTTGCAGATGTACTGGAACACTGAAAGCATGCCAGAGGGGAAGACTGGAAGAGCTGAGGTCAAAGTTTCAATTAACTGGCTACACAGAACATAGCAGCTGCATTCAGAAACATCAGCTGCACAAATGTCCACTAGGAGGACTTGAAAAATTATTTTAACAAGAGATTGCACTAATTCATTTTTTCTCAAAGTAATCTCACAAGCTCAGCATCCTTTCTGAAATTGTTGCTGGTTTGCATTTCCCATTATTACCTGCCTAACGATAGATATTTTTTTATTTTGGCTATGATGTCTTTGACTGTTGCAGGCCAAGTGTCATCATGAACTTTGTAGCTCCTAAAGGCTATTTTCCAATCTGCTGTTGCTGCTTGAAGATCTTGCTACTTCTTCAATGTGACCATTTGTTGCCACCTTCTCTGAACCTGTTTTTAGTATGTGATGGAAGAACACCATTATGTGGAGCAGTCAGTGTGTAAGCAACAATTTTAGATATTTGCTCTCTTTTTTATATCAAATAGTACTACCCTTATATTACTAATACCTGGCACCAGAGGAGCAGACCAAATTGACTGTATAACATGGCTAATAAATAATTGCAGAGAAATCCCAATGTCTTGTGCAGCATTCAGATGTACCTGTAGAAGAGTGTAAGTATGTAAATACACTTGGGGGCTCTTAGATTTTGCACTTCTAAGCAGAGACTGAAATATAGGACAAAAACAATAAATAGAAAGTCTTTGCTTCTCAAGTCTATAGAGTATGTGTATCTAAGGTAAGTGGAGTACAGTGCTGTAATCAGAAATGAGATAATCAGTAGCTTTAGTTGAAAATACTACTTCTGATTTGATGGTATCATCCTCAGATAGATTACTCAGCAGCAAACAATATAATGCACATTTCCAGTTCACATCATCCAAGAATATAATTACCAAATACTTCAAAAGATAACTTGGGTACAGAGTTAGGCAGGCTGAAAAAAGAAACTAGAGGAAATACTTGCCTTGAGTGTCAAAGCCAACTGCACTGCAACTAGTGTCTTGTCAGGAGCTTTTTGACATGATTTTTTTCATTAAAAAACAAATTGGAAACTGCTTTCAGGAAAAGATCAGTTTCAAAAAGTCCTTGACCGGAAATGCCAGGAAAAAATTTCAAACATTTGCAGTGTGCCACTTTGACATTTTCAAAATGAAAACTTTTGTTCTTGAATGGAAACAATTTTTGTTTTGAACAATTAAAGTTACATAAATTCAAAATGACAATAATTTGTCAAAATAAAATGTTCCAACAAATATAAGTAGTGGGTCTGTTAATTCACTTCTTAAAAGATTTTAATGTTTCCTTTTGTAAAATATTTCAGTTTTTTGTTTTACTTCAGTGAAAATTGTAAACATCTTTTAAGAGTAATTCTCCTGTGATAAAAAATCTGTTTTATATCCAGTTGCAATGTTTAATACAGAAGTAGAGACAAGGCACAAAGAAAGTTTTAGGACTGCTGTGAATTATAATGATATGTTATGTCCCCTAGCAGCTATTGAAGAACTCTGTGAGAATTTGTAGTCTTTGTGCCTCAAGGCATAGTATTTAGCCTGTATCTTGCCTGCATGGAAATAGGTTTAAATTTCATTGCAACCACTTTGCAAGTCCTGCTAGGCAAATATCTTTGAAGATCACAGATTACCGAAGTAATTTTAGAAGATAAAAAATATAAAAAAATAAGTCAAAGCAGCCAAAAATTCACTCCCACACATACAACAAAAGGGAGAGAGAAGCTGAGTAAAGAATTTTCATAAATGAATTAAGTTGAGAATAAGGACACAATTTTCATCTGAACTCAAATCAATAAGCTCAATCTTTGTCTGTCGTATTCAACTCCTCTGAAATCAGCAGTTATACCAGTGCTGAATGTAGTTCAATATGCTTTATAATCTAAGACATCAATATCTATAGTATGTCTGAAGAAAAGGAAGAAATAAAAAGAAATCAGATGGAATGTTTTCTGCAGAAGTCAGCCCTCCGGGGGCTTTCTCAAGCTCGTAATTGCAATGGTGCACAGTACGTATTACCTAGCTTAAGCAATCAGGTAAAATCTAAAGTACTGTAGTGATATATGGACTGCAGCGTGAGACAGAATTTTCTTTCTCATTTTCAGGTCGATATTTTCTCGCCCCTGTTTGTTAACAGACCAGGTTTTATTTCTGTTATATTATTTGCGCGATGTTTTCTAGCGCATAGAACACTTCTTAGCAACACTGAAGACATTGCCATTGCTGGCATGGAGTAGTGCACATACAGTAACGTATCATTAAATGAGGGATCTCAACTGAAAAATACCTCTCCTTTCTTAAGTGACTAAGATATACGAAACAAAGATAAAAAAGAAGGATCACTGTACATTATGGCTTCTGATAGTAATTTTCCTGACAACACTTGCCAGTGTGAGTTCTTTGGTGGGCTCACTATGAGCAAATTAAAATATTTTTTTTTCCCACTGACCTCCTTCCACAAGATGTAAGTCTGATTTTTACAGTCTGTTGTACTGTGAATTGTTTCTTTTTTTTTTTCTTGATGGCATTAAAATTAAAGTAAAAAAGGTAAAAAAAAAAAAAAAAAGCATTTGTATGTTGGCATTTGCTTAGTAAGTAATAAACCAGTATTGTTAAAGAAAGCCCAGAATGGATGGCTCAAAGAAGGCCTCTGGAGTATGGAACATACTAATTATCGCTACTGAAATAAAATTACAGTGAGGTGAAGACAAAACATCTGTGTAGCAAATATTGTAATACCTTGAAGACAGCAATTTACAAAACTCAGTCACTTTTAACATCTTAAGGACTCAGAGAAATATCCACAGTGTATAAACTGAAGACAGGTATTGTGATAATGCCTTTTGCAGGAAGAAATTAAACTTGAGAGCTGGAATTAGAGCTCAGGATTCTGTTCCTATGTTCATCAAAATTTCTGGTGCAGAACCTTAGCTCTCCCACCTTCCTTTCCTGTGGGGGCTGGGAAATGGTCAATGGTCCCCAGCCATTGGCAGTGTGTGGGTAACAACATAGAGGGCGTAATGCACAACAGGAACTTCAGACTCTCCTTATCAGTCTGTTTTTCGTTTTAACTTGTTATAACTGTGAGAAATGTTGGTGGGCCTTCTGAATGTCATGTTGGTCACAAGCCATGTACTGAGATCCACTAGTTAAGCAACTTTGTAAGGGCCTTTTCTAGCCTTGTCTAAGACCTCAGCAAACTATAACTGCATAAAACAGAAAATCATCCAAGGACCTGGTCAATAATGAAATGCTATCTGCTCTAGAGAGTCAGAACACAAGTTACAAGAAACAGTATTACAAGACTCTGATCTTTTCAAGTATTTCACTTTCATTGTGTTAACCACAAAGGTGTGTTTTCTGTTGCCATTGAGCAGCCACCAGGACCTCTAGTGCACTCTAGCAAGCAGCCATGGACCTTTATCCCTACAAAGGCTTTCCAAAAGGGAATGCATGGGAACACTCGCACAGCACTTCCCAGAGTAGCAAAACCTGGCAATTAAACCAAAACTAAGACAAGGGGGTAACACTTAATTCACAGAATAGACTTATCTATAAGCATAGCACATGAGCAAAGGGTAAGATCCCTGAAAACAAAAGGGACGTTCTCTGCCTTAGAAAAAAAAGGCCAATACCAATAAAGGATTAACGAGCTTCTGAAACTTATTTTCAAACAGCTGTGAAATAGCCCACATCTCCAACGGAAGGTAAACACCCTGTAGGCGACAACAGGGTCTGAAACAATTGTTCAGATGTAATTCCTCTGTCCCCACCACACACCTGGACAAACAGGGATGTAAGAGGAGAACCTGCAGCTATTTTTCCCATTCATCCTGCTTCCCAGCTCCACATCACCTTTCATACTGTCTATACCTTCTCATCAGAGCTTCCTCATTCCCCTCTCTGCCAATGATCCTTCTCTGCACAGCTACAGGAAAGCTTGTGCCAAGCCAGCCTCTCCTTTTCCCCCTTGTACTCCTCCTGTTTTCTGTTTGAGAATATTTTTTGCTCGGCCTTCTATATTTTGATCTCATCTCCTTCCAGAAAAAGACTCTGATCTAATATCCCCCTCAGTGACAGAGAATATGTGACACTATGGCAAATGCTGAGTACTGTGTTTTGAGTACACATGGAACAAAGCAAAAAAAAAAAAAAAACAACCCCCAAAAACAACCCTACCCAAAAAATTGCTAAAGCCTTAAAAAAGGTTTGGGATAAACCTACCACACTGGACAATATGCCTCTCAAGAGCTCTTTATTTTAATATACCCACTTTTGTAACATGAGCCAAATACAATACCTCATGTACACCACACTTGAGAGTGAACTGGTGCTATAAGAGAAATATGCCTATATTTGTACTATACTTGACCGCTTGCATTATCCTGGTGACTTGAAAAAAGCAGCCTATCCATGCCTTGACATTTTTTAAAGTTGTTGTACTTTTACCTGCCCCAATAACTCTCTCAATACGAATTCTTGAAGGGTCTATCTCCTTTGCAAACTCATGGACAGCAAGAGATGGATCTTCATATGTGTCTGGATCAATATATGTTTTGATTCCCGGGAAACGTACTGCAAAAAAGAGAGAATACAAGGAATCAAGCATTCTTTGACATTCACGCATTGTAGCAACAAGGTTTTTCTCTTCTTTTTTTCTTTTTGATAAGACAGTTAAAAGGATTGGAAATAATATATTAAGCCTTCCACATTTAAAGTTCCAGAACCCAACAGAAGAGGATAACGACCCAAAATTACTAATGTTTGCTACTGATTTCATGTAAACCAACTGTGGAATGCACATGAGTTATTCCCACTTGCTGGCAGCACCAGGGCCTTCAAAGATTGACTGGGCACAGATTTAAGCATCTCATCTTATCCTTCGAGTTGCTTTTTAGGTGAGGCTTCTGAGACACGTTACAACTCCGTAAACAGAGGATAAGTCTCTGTGCCAACCCAACACTAGCAAGAGCATTCAAAAGTACTGGCTGAAACTTTGAGCAAGGTCCTGCTGGACCCTGATCAAATCTTGTGAGATGTCCTGGGTGACTGAAAGCGTGGATACTTCTTCAGGATTGCTGCAGTGCTTTGTTACATCAAACAACCTTTCAGCTTGCAATGATAACTGATAAACAGTGAGTGTAAAGAACGGAGGAAATGCGGGTATTAGGTTCTCTGAATGTTGTTTATACCTCTAGTTACTGTCATGTTTGCTAGCTACACAGGTCCCAGATTTTATCCTGTCCCACAGGAACAAAAAGTCAAAAAGTCAAAAACCTTTAGAAAACTCAGTCTTTGGTATTCAACTGATAAGAGAGTGTCAAACTCTTACGCTGTTTTGTTTGTCACAGCTGAACACAAGCATGTCCTGAGGTATAACATTTCAGACAGGAAAATTCAGGGGACAATAATTTTTTGGAAACTTCTTAGGAAAAAATAAAAGCCCTAGCTAAGTTTGAAGGAAAATGGTATTTTGGGTAAGATAAAGTAGATTCAATTTTCTTTTTTTCATTGCAAGCATTTCCTTTCCAAATGCTATTTAGTATTTTAGTCTGAAGAGGCTCCTTGGTCTCTACACTTAGCTCACATCCTTAAGGAATACTTCATGTACAGCTGGTAAATCTGCAAAATGCAGCAAGTCATGAGAGAATACGTGAGCTCTGAGCTGGTCACTTGAAAGGGTGTTTATAGAGACACCAAGTGAGGACTCAAAGATACAGGGGAAAGCAGATCCTGAAGACTAACAGTGATTACTGCCAAAGCAGTTTATACTCTCCTTTGCTGCTCCTTGGGCAATTTCAGCAATCTGTCATTTGCTTTGAAAACAGTTCACTCCTTTCATTTATGCGTGGATGGCTGAACATTCATTTTGCCAGTCAGGTTCAATCTTTGAGATTCTTTTCTCTGAGGATGGGTCCTGGAGGACTGCGCTGCTTTGTTCTCTTCTGATCAGCTTGAACAACCAGAGAGCCAGGTGCAAGACGAAAACAAAAATATCCAAATCCATTTACAAGTCTTCAATAATTTCTGTCTGCTTCCTTGGAGATGGCTGTTGCAATAGTGGGTTGCTGCCAGACTGCTTTGGCAGGCTCCAGCAAGCCATCGTCTTCTGGCATGGCTAATATCCCTTGTGTTCTTGAGCATGGCATGTCCAAGAACTGATGTTGTTTCTTTTGGACGATCTGGATGGGAGTTTTTTTAGGCTGCTGCCATGTGGTGATTAAGTTCTGGAAAACTTTCAATTCATTAACTGAAGTTGATGTAGATAATGCATTAACTTATCAGGGTAAGAGAAGGGTACTGCAGCTGGGTTCAGAGAAGCTCCTTTAAAAGAATTGAGTACCTCTCAGCCTTCTTCCTCTTATCATTTAGTATGTGAGTCTAAAGCAGCTCATTATGTGACGAGCCTAAATGCATTAGGTGAAGAACCCATGTTCAGGATATATGACTGTAGCTGGGTTTCATTAAATAGTATGCAACAGTTGTTTGGACTACTGCCGATAAAGTACACACACCATACACCAGAAATGGGGAGGACATTAGACATCATGGGATGTCATATTATCAGCAAGATCACCGACCCCCTTCAAATTCCCTTCAGGGAGCCTATTTCCTGAAATATTCCTCTGACTAACACTGAGCTCCCAAGGAAGAGGGGAAGGATAAACAGGAGATGGTTTTCTTCTGCACACAGCAGAAGCATAGAATGTAAAGCATGGACCATGGCAAATCTGGGAACCGGAGCAGGCAATGCTAACCAGTGCAGGTTTTGCAGCACAGCTTTTTTTTAAACAGCTTGAGCCAGTCTAGGAGAGGTCATCCTTATACTGATTCCAGCAGAGACTGCACAGCCACACATGTTGTTTCAGGCTGATACTGGATACCAAATCTATAGGTAGTCAGCAGTCAGATTGTTGGCTGCTAGCATGAAGGAGGTACTTCTTCTGGAGGCGCTGAGTGCTCACTGTAAAGGAGGGAGTATTGTTGGCAATACAGTCTTGGCTGCTGGGGTAAATCACAGTAATTCCTCTTTATCCTTGGTTCTATGGAGCACATACATGAGCAGAGACTTGCACCCTCAAGTCTGATGCTGAGATAACTGCAAATGGATGAGAAGCCTCTGATATTAAGCTTTGTGTCAACATGAAATACAGTCATCATTTACCCTGTCCTGAAAGACACTGAGTGAGGCTTCTCTCAAATTCAGTCACGGTCTCAGAGGCATATATCAAACTCTCCATCAGGAAGGTTTTTTCCTTCTTTCCTTTCTGACCATGTCTGGAAACAAATGACAAACAAATCTTCCTAGGAAGTATCCTTTATGGGGAAATGTGCCTGTTTCCTTGACAGAAAGAGCCACTTGGCTGGATACAGTGGTGTTGCCTGAAAAAAGGTTTTACTTCCGGTGACTGAACTTCTGTCTTCATCATAGTATTTCCAGGGATGGTACAAAAAATGACACCCCCCCCCCCCCC
>Ga0065711_1042058_pt1 | contig 15684 bp, 7 predicted proteins | sample Hoacrofraction12_FD_59098 | JGI IMG/M metagenome (GOLD analysis project Ga0065711, IMG submission 59098) | Hoatzin crop microbial communities from Cojedes, Venezuela - Epithelial fraction 12 v2 (version 2) | ecosystem: Host-associated > Birds > Digestive system > Esophagus > Crop | place... | reverse complement strand
TACAAATATCTGAAGGGTGGGTGTCAGGAGGATGGGGCCAAGCTCTTTTCAGTGGTGCCCAGTGACAGGACAAGGGGCAATGGGCACAAACTGAGGCACAGGAAGTTCCTTCTGAACATGAGGAAGATCTTCTTCCCTCTGAGGGTGACGGAGCACTGGAACAAGCTGCCCAGTGAGGTTGTGGAGTCTCCTTCTCTGGAGATATTCAAGACCCGCCTGGACAAGGTCCTGTGCAGCTTGCTGTATGTGACCCTGCTTCGGCAGGAAGGTTGGACTAGATGATCCACAGAGGTCCCTTCCAACCCCTAACATTCTGTGATTCTGTGATTCTGTGATTCTAACAATGTATATACATTTATTCAAAATAAATTTGTGCCCGTTCACAAGGTCATCAACATATATGACCAACGATTAATAGGTGGAAAAGAGCTGAATATTATTGATAAAGCATATGATTCTATTCAATAATGTTTTCAGTACTAATACTGTCTTCACTAAGAGAGAAGCAAAATCTTCTTAAAAGTATTCTACTTTGAGGGATGAAAAAATATAACTGATATGTACAAAACTCAACAGAAATTCTGCCACTATTCATGGTGAACATTTACTTTTAAATAGTGTTGTGTCTCATTCTGAAAATTCCTCTCTTTCATTCTTTGTCTGTGCAGTAATATTTGTGAGAATTATATTCCATATCTCTTGGGACACAAGAGATACAGCTGATACAGCATTTCATGTGTCTGTTTGTAGATATTTAAAGCAATATTCATCCTATTGAAGGCAAAACAGGTGGTAGAGATTTTTAACACAGCCAAAGCCTAGGCTCAATGTGCCACTGAAAACATAAAATTAGTCTATCTTTTCTATAAAGTAAAATTAAGAGCTGTTCAACAACTTGCAGGTTGTCACGAGTGTGAAAATATGATGTTACAGGTTCCTTGGAGAAAGAAAAAGGTTGGGGAAGGAGAAAGATTTATTTTCAAAATGCCTTTGTCTTACTTTTTGTCCATCTTTAAACAGCTGGGTACACACCTACAATGAACAGGAATAGGTGTGCATATTTCTTCTCAGTAAGCAATTTTTTTTTTTATTTTTATTTTGAAAATTTACAGCCAAAACAATATTTGGGGAACTTCAGATCATGTTAGTTTACATTCTCATCAGGGCCCTATAATATTGTGACTCCCTCACACACTCCTGGATAGTGTGTCCTGGCTACCTTCCCCTTCTTAATATGATTAACTGATTACGGAGTGAAAAAAAAAATCAGTATATTCATTTTCTCAGTTAATGAGAATAAAAGACACTTCAGAATCAACTTCTGAAGGAAATATACAGTGCATTTTCTTGTATTTCCTTATAATTTGGCATCTTTTTTTTCTTTTCTATTTACAGTGCAATACACTCTAGTTAGGATTACAAAATGGACAAGATCAGGCCCAGGACACAGTGAGGCATACATGTTTTTCAAGCTGACTTGATCTTAATTTAGTAGAATCACAGAATTTTAGAATCATAGAATGGTTTGGATTGGAAGCGACCTTAAATATCATCTAGTTCCAACCGTCCTTCCACTAGATCAGGTTGCTTAAAGCCCCATCCAACCTGACCTTGAACACTTCCAAGGAGGGGGTATCCGCATCTCCTGTGGGCAACCTGTTCCAGGGCCTCATCACCTTCATAGTATAGAATTTCTTTTATCTAATCTAAGCCTACCCTCCCTTAGTTTAAAGTCATTACCCCTTGTCCTGTCACTGTATGCCCTTGTAAAAAGTCCCTCCCCAGCTTTCTCGTAGGCCCCCTTCAGATACTGAAAGGCTGCTAGGAGGTCTCCTCAGAGCCTGCTCTTCTCCAGGCTGAACAGCCTCAACTCTCTCAGCCTTGCCTCACAGGAGAGGTGTTCCAGCCCTCGGATCATCTTTGTAGCCCTTCTCTGGACCTGCTCCAACACGTCCATGGATTTCCTGTTCTGAGGGCTCCAGAACTGGATGCTGTACTCACGGTGGGGTCTCACCAGAGTGGAGCACAGGAGCAGAATCACCTCCCTCCACTTGCTGGCCACACTTCTTTTGATGCAACCCAGGATACAGTTGGCCTTCTGGGCTGGAAAAGCACATTGACAAGTCATGTTGACCTTCTTATTAACCAATACCCCCAAGTCCTTCTCCTTGGGGCTGCTCTAAATCCATTCTCTGCCCAGCCTGTACTTGTGCTTGGGGCTGCCCCGACCCAGGTGCAGGACCTTGCACTTGGCCTTGTTGAACTTACACGAGTTTGGACAGGCCCACCTCTCAAGCCTGTCAAGCTCCCTCTGAATGGCATCCTGTCCTTCAGGCATGTCGACCACACCACAGAGCTTGGTGTCATCGGCAAACTTGGTGAGGAAGCACTCAATCCCACTGTCCATGTTATCAATAGAGATGTTAAACAATGTCAGTCCAAATACCGACCCCTGAAGTACACCACTCATTACTGGTCTGTACTTGGACTTTGAGCCATTGACTGCAACTCTTTGAGTGTGACCATCTAGCCAGTTCCTTATACACTGAGTGGTCCATCCATCAAATCTGTGTCTCTCAAATTTAGAGACAAGGATGTTGCGTGGGACAGTGTCAAAGGCTTTGCTCAAGTCCAGGTAAATGACTTCAGTTGTTCTTTCGTTATCCACCAACACTGTAACCCCATCGTAGGTGGCTACCAAATGACTGTCTAGCAATATAGTGTTCAGATGGTATTGAAAATTCATAAAATGTATGGAGAAAGAGATTACATTATTATTTATGTTGAAGGACTTTCATATAAGATAAAAAAAATGACATGTATATAATAAAATCTTAATAGGAAAAGAAGGTTCCTGTTTCTTTGAATCAAGTAGTATGGGAGGTGGTAAACTCCCACCATAAGGGGAATTTGTCCATGGTGTTTACATTTTTTCTTTCAATGTCAAAACCACAATTTTATGTCTTTATTAAAAGAAGGTGGGGGAGGATTTAATCTTATAACTTTCTGTAAGATGGACAAATAAACTACTACCCTTCTCTGTAACAAAGGTGGAAGAGGATCTTATGCTAAGCAACTGATTGTTGACAATGTCATCCACTCATATAAGTTAACACTAACGAATTGAAATACTAGTAAAAAAAAAAAAATCCTGAGACCTGTCTTTATGACTGAATGAACAACAGATCTATCAGCAGACCTTTAGATCTGAATTTTTCGGTGTTGGAATGTGTTATGCATGCAATACTAAACAATTTAGCTTGTTCATATTCTGTTAAAATAAGAAGAACTACACATGCTTTACACTTCCTTAATGTCATAAATGCATGATAAAATCATCAATACATTACAAATTTTTTATTATTATTTAATTAAATTCATTTTGTCACTATATTAATTGCAAATTGAAGTGTTGATATCCATCCACCTTGGAATATGTCTGTGGCTTTTTCTGTCAATAGATTTCAAAATCAAAATTTTAATTTATCTTCTATAAAATATGTCAGAAGTTGAGTACTAGTTGCAACTTACCAAATTCAAATTAGTGAGACTTTGTCTACAACTGTGGTTTTTTTAAAATGACAAACTCTTTTAGAACAGAATAGCAATATTTTAAAAGACTTTATATTTTCATTGCATGACTAATTTATTAGTGGAACACATGTGTTCCATTTAGGAAGAAAAAATATCTTGACCAAACGAATTTAATTTCCTCTTAAGTATATTTAGCTTTCTTACCCATTCTGCAAACAGGTCACTATTCAGATTCTACTGAAGAAAAACCTAAACAATTCTCCTAAACGCAAAGACTTCGGGAGCAATAAAAAGTGAACTATTCTCATGTCCTAAATAGTAGAAATATTGAGTTATTTCAGCTGGAACAAAAGTTTCAATCAATGCTTGAGAAGGCAAGGGGAGGGGAGGCTAGTAAGAAGAATGGGAATCGTTGTGTTTTTTTTTCTTAAAAGACTTTTAATCTTATTTTGTGAAAGCAATTCCTAAAGGAATATTCCTGTAGACTTCAATAAATATTGTACTGAGCAGACAATCAGTGAGCGTCAAGTATCAAAAGACAAGACAGCAAGGAATCCGTTCTAGTGGTTTTATTAATATTTTTTGTTGCTGTTAACTATATGCTTCTTTTTACAGTTGGCTAAACATATCTAGGGAGCAATTCATTCCACTTCTTTTTATGGTAGGATTGTCATTGTGAATTTCAGTTTTCATTCTCCTACATAAACGGCTTGAAATAAGCATATGAATACTAATGGACTGACAGCTGAGATGAATGCCCTCGTTTAAGGGTTCCTGATTTCCTTTTTGCTTCGTAACAAAGAAAATGGGTAAAATCAGTTAATATTGTTAGACATGTTTCCTTCGGATTTTCTACATTTTTTACAGTGATATAATGAAGATTTTTTTTTTTCTGTGAAGACTGAATAATGGCTTTCTGGACCAGTTATTAACAGAAACAACAAATAAAGTAGATTCCACCATCCTATTATTGTGGTTCTTAAATGTGCCTTTGAATATGCTGTATCCAAAGAAAACCTTTAGAAGACAAAGAACACCAGAGTGAAATGGACTTCAGTTTAATTGCTGAAAAAAAGTAATACACAATATTTGTTATCAATGTTTTGTTTTTCTGATGCATGACATAGCTTCTGTCCGTTCGTTTCTGAAAATATACAAATAGCCATGCCTTATTACTTGGCGGAAGACATGAAAAACCTATCTCTCAATCTCTTATTAACAGAAAACAGTATTTCTTTCATCAATCAGGTAAACTAGCAACTAGACATCTTTGGTACCTCTTGGTACCTCTGTGTTCTATTTGGTTTCTCTGACAGAAAACAGCTACCCCTCTTTTAAAACAATGGGGTTTTTTCCTTCCCTGTTGTAACAGAAGCTTAATACACAGAGTTCCTACAAATAAAAATTATTGAGCCACACATGAAAAATAAATAAGGCTTAATTTTCACATCTTTATGTTTTTACAGTGAATAACAGCACTATTTATGAGAATAGAGTAATAATAATAGATTTCACAGTGGAGGAGCATTTAAAAGAAAGACCTGAATCGTGAGGAAGCAGAAGTACACTTTGATGGAGAAAGCATAACACTGAAGAAACTTGTAAGGTTATAAAGATAAGAGGAATACAAACAGCACAAAATATGAAATAAAATAAAGGAAGTGGCTATGCACACAATGCACACATAAAATCTAAATAAAACATAACTATAAACATCTTGGATTTCATATCCAGCTAAAAAGGGTACAAAAGGGGTAGGAAAAAATTCATTGCAGATGTAATTTCTAGCTCCTGTTCCTACAAATAGCTTCCTGTATTCTAGAGACAAACTAAATACTGTTGTGTTGTTAAGCTCCATCAACAAGTGTCTTATGATTCAAACAGATGTTCTTGTTTTTCAGGCCCATTGGTGTCAATACTTGGTACAACTTTGCCCAGAGGAGTAAGGGAACAAATAGAGTATATCTGTAGTGCTAACTTGCTGAGAAACGGTCCATTTATGCCACAGATTTGCTTCAGAGAACATAGACTTCTATTCAGATTTTTTTTCCCCCACAGTGCTCACCACAGATAATCCCAAATACCTATGAGTCACTCAAGGACATAAATGAGATAAAATAAGTAAAGGTGTGGTTTGCATTATAACTAATTTCCCAGAGACACAAAGCAAATCTAAAAAAGTTTCTATGCACACATTTTTAATTACAAACTTCTACAGCCTGAACATATTGAATTGCAAGCAAATAAAGGTGCATTTACTTCCCTGAGCCACCATAATCAACAAATAAAACCCTATTTGTTGCTTTTGCCACACACATTAAAGAAATACAAAAAAAAGGTACTTATTCCAAAGACAAAAATTAATTTTTATAGCTCTGCAGTGTTAAAACTACTCTGTCTAGGAAAAAAAAAGTTGATTTTCAGCAGTAAGTAAATGGAGAAGGGACTTAACACATCAATGATTCACTTGCAAAGTTCAGAGAAATATAAGAGCTTAGGAAGAAAGACGACTGTGAAAACATAAGCAAGGTTCATGGTGGAATTCAAAAGAATAAAATATTTGTGTTTGCAGCCTGTAGTATCTGGAGGATATGGATTTTTTTCTGAATGTTCTTTTCCTTTTTATTATGAGCTGTGATTCAGTTTTAACTTGTAAGAGTATTAAAACTGCATTGTTTTGAAGATTTTTTTGAGTCCGAGGGGGAAAGTTGTTTATTTTTGTAAATATGACTAGCAAAAGATTTAGCCATATAAATGTTTTAAACAAAATAGCACAAATTTGCTTCATGTCTTTTAGTATTACTGTGTAAGCACTGTTCACAGATAATACATTTCTGACATTTCTCAGATAAAATATTGCATAAACTCATGGATAGCAAACTCATTGTCCTCCTGATGTTGTACATCTTCTGTACGTATGTTACATAGAAAGCTTGTACAGAAACAGTAAACCTAATGAATAAATATTTCTATCTATCTTATTTACTGGAAATATATAGGGCATCTTCACAGCAAGCTCATTACACTACATCTGCATCAAATTCATTCCAGAAACTCAGTGGAGTTGCCCTTTGCATGCCCAGGATTTCTGGATGTTTGGAAACTCTAAAAACTCTCTGAGCAGATTGGCAAATGTTAAAAAATTCAAGGTTACAGTATACCTTGAATTCAAACTACATGCAAATTCCAAATGGCTAGTGAAGATTTTAGAGAAATTTGAATGCATAATAGGTCCACTCATTACGTTTGCTTTATGAAAAAGGTAGAAGTCTAAAGACTTTGATTAGCCCAAGCTTTAAGACCATTTTTTAAAATAATAAATGCCCCATATACAAAAAGATGTGATGAAACCTTGATTAACAATTATGTATAGGGTCATGACCACACACTTTCTTTTCCAAGAAGAATCCTACTTCTTCAGTTCTTAAAAAACTCTTAATCTTTAATGCTACATCTCTGTAAAATGATACATGATAGGTAAGTCACTAGTTCAGCATGCCAACAAGACGGCATATGTGGCCAAAAAGATGGCACACTTTCCTGAATTTGTTAGGAAAGATATTTATTTTGTTTTCCTGTCCAAAAAGGTAACTTCTATTCTGTAACCCATGGTTTCTTTTAGAGGAGAGCTAGTATGATGCGCATCTGTTATAATCTTAATAATTTATCAGAGAATGGAAGTATATAGGATCATAGAATCATGGAATTATAGGTTGGAAAAGACCTCCAAGATAATCAAGGCCAATCATCTTGCCAACACCACTATGCCTACTAAACCATATCCCAAAGTGCCAACATCTACATGTTTTTTAAACACCTCCAAGGATGGGGACTCAACCACCTCCCTGGGCAGCCTGGTACAATGTCTGACCACTCTTTCAGTAAAGAAATTTTTCCTAATATCTAATCTAAACCTCCCCTGATGCAACTTGAGGCCATTGCCTCTCGTCCTATCGCTAGTTACCTGAGAGAAGAGACCAACACCTGCCTCGCTACAATCTCCTTTCAGGTGGTTGTAGAGAGCAATAAGCTCCCCCTTCAGCCTCCTATTCTCCAGACTAAACAACCCCACTTCCCTCAGCCACTCCTCGTAAGACTTGTTCCCTAGACCCTTCATCAGCCTTGTTGCTCTTCTCTGGACACACTCCATCACTATTGTTCCTGTAAAACTATCTTACTACTATTCCTGTAAAACATGAAAATATATTAGATTAGTCCTTTTCTTCATAAATTAAAAATAAAATGAGGAACAGGGTCTCTGAGAAGTGGAAAGACCTTTTCTGTATGCTATTTTATTTTTTCAGAAAACTGAAATAAAGCAAGTTTGGTTTGATGTTAGTTTTGGAAAATATCTGGGAAATTACCCCTATAGTGAAAGTTCTAGGGCATATTTTTTAATATTTTAAGCTGTTCCTAAATATTTTATAACACTGAGTATGAAACTTGCGCAGACATCAGATATTGAATGGGAGGAAGAGTCACTTTGCCTACACCATTACTTCTGCATTTAATAATGAAGAGGTCCTCCTGGCAGTCCTTTGAAAGTGGAAAAAATAATACGCAGAGATATGTCAAAAAGGGCTATCTACACTATTCAGCTGATATGTACTATCTATTCACAAACCACTTAATTCTAAGTCTGCTTCAGTCCTAGACTTCAGAGTGGAGAAGACTGGAAAGGTCAATTGCTGGCAAGTTTCGTAACTTGTTGTGCTGCCTAGCTGACATAAATGAAGCATGATCTGCATGTTCTTTAATTATTTTTTCACATCCACACAGTCTCAGATGAAGTTGCAGGTCTCTGATCTTCAGTGACAGCCCTGCATTTCTAGCAGGCCGAGGCTCATACAGAAGATTTCTGTTTTCTTTGACTTGGATATCATTATATAAAGGTGCAAGCAATGTAAAGGCATTTTTTGGAGACTGAGTGATGAATACTACTAAACAACAGATGTTTCAAACTTTATCTGTTTAGGAGAGGCCTAATACCTCAAAAAAGGGCAAGGCCACTAAGAATTAAATGATGTAGCTATTGTATGAGTAATTTACATTTTAACCTTCACGTTGAAGAATATCTTGTATTAATATTGGAAATATCAATGTGGAAAGGAAAAGTCACTTCAGGCAATTTCCTTACAGCAATGCAGAAAGTCCATTTAAAATAGATGTTGTGAAACCTCTAACAATTAATTGCATACATTTTGCAGATGTAAATTAATGTATCAAGTAGATACATGGAAATGCTACTTCATGTGACTCACAGAAGTTACAATATAAAATAATTCCATTAAGGGAGGCAGAAAAATAATTTACACTGAAAGAGAAGTTGCAAGAAGATGCATTTTCATCACCACAAGTTCACTTCAGTAAGTTGAAGTATTGTACAAAGTAAATTCAGAGGTTTTTTTTGGGTTTTGGTTAGTTTTTTGCTTTGAATAAGTCATTAAAATAAGTTATTCAGTCCAAAACCTACCTTTACCTAAAACAATAACAATTTTCCTTTATAAGTCTTTCTCATGGAAGCTTGGATGGCATTAGCTAGGCAGTAGATTCCTGCATTGAACTCCTTTTTCCATTTTCAATGATTCCTTCTTCTCCACTCCCCAGAACTATGCACTAACTCCTGAGCTTATTCTAAGGTAGACATGATTCTTCATTTCTGCTGAAGCTTGGGTACAAAGATTTCACCCCCAAAAAAAGACAGAGATAACTTCTTAGTTAAGGCAACTAACTGATTTGGTGAAACATTAAAGCACACCTTGGTTCTCCAGAGTGTGTGAGAAGTTTAGACAGTCACAGGATTTAAAAGAAGATAAAATAAGCACATAATACTTGAAAGACAATAACACAAATAAGAACCATAAAACCTCCTTTTTTTTTTTGAGCATTTCCTACTGACTAAGCTTACAAATGTCTTCATTTCTCGTGCTAGTTATTGTGAATGTTGTTTTTAGCTGCCTAATACTACTCTTTCAATGAAATAGAATTTTACTTATTGACTTACCATTGTGAAAGTAATTCCTGGGGCTGACATCTTTTGTTTAGCCATGATGGAAGGGAACTTTATGAAAAACTACATCTCTTATTTTAATATAATCTCATTTCTTCTCGATTTTGGGGAAGATAAAGCACAATTCTTTCCATTGCTGTCTAATAGTTAATAATTATACCACTAGAAGACAGTAATAAGAGATTTCTGCTCATTAATTACAGTTAATACATCAGAGACTTACAAGGTTATCTGCATTTTTCTGTTAAATTTTACCATACTGAACGGCTGAAATCTGAAGAAACCTGATAACTAGATACAGAAGAAAATATCACCTAAAAGAGGAAGCATTTGTCTTCATCTGTAAGCACTTTCCACAAAATCAACAATAAATGCAAATTGTTAAACTTCCTCTTAGATGTTATTTTCTGTTTAAAACAATGGTGCATTTGGGAATTAGGTTTTGTGAGATGTTTTCACTCCCACATTAAAGACATAGGGATAACTTCAACTTCCTTTCTTCTTTCTAGCAGGAAGTTTGGATATCTGTGACTGTTGCTTAGCATTCTATTTTGATGGCAATGCTCTGAATAGAACACTGTCGCATTAAAAGGGGGTAAGCGAGTCTGATTAGCGGCAAAAGGATAGCCCTCCTGTTGAGTCATGAGGTTCTCAGCAGACCCCCTTGCTTTCTAAACTCTCTCTCAGAGGAGAGTCTAGGTGCGGATGGATCAACTCCTCGTCCTAGACTTGGTCAACGGTTTATGTCTAAAGGGTTAAGTGTGTAGTCACTTATCAGATTCAACTTGCCTGTCAGAGCCCTTCTAAGGACTTTCACTGAAACAGTTTTGCAAAGTTGAAACAATAGGTAATTTATTCAAGTGACAGGTATCACAGATTCGTGATTGCCATTGATCAATGCATTGTCTACAAAAGTTGAGCTCAGAGTAATGGTTTAGCGCTTTAGTTAACAATATGTTCCTGGGGATAAATCTGGCAAAGTCAGAGGCGCGACTCTTACCAAAAAGGCATCCCTTCTTGGGGGGGGGGAAGAGAAGTTCAGACCCGTCGACCCGTCCGTCAGGTGAAGTTCTCGCTTGGCTCCTCCTACCAAAGAGAGTTTTCAAGTGCCAATTTTTATATGTTTGGAAAATCTTTTTGCAAGGTGGGACTAAAAGTCAATTACTGTGTATCAATTGGCTCTTGGCATGGCATATTTTGTCGTCAGAAGCGGGATTCAGCAATTTGACATGCCTATGGAACAGGCATCTTGGTACAAGGCCATCTGTTCTTTATCCAAAGCAATTTCTGGCTGCGCAGCCTCCATGGTGCCCCACAGATCACTTGGTTTACAGTGATGGGCTATCTCCCCTTACTTCTGTCTGATAAGATAAATGCAAGTTAATTGATCCATTTGTTAACTCTTCGGCTCTTGATGCCTCAGTCTGAGCATGTATTTTGTCTTGCATTTGACAAGTCCAGCCAGGCCATCGATTACAGACACAAAATACAGAAAATGCCATTTAAACATAACTAAGAACTTTCTATGTGAGCACGGTCAGACACTGGAACAAGTTGCCCTATGAAGTTGTGGGATCTCCATCTTTGAGGATATTCAAAACCTGACTTGACCTATCACTTGGTGACCTGCTGTAGTTGCCCCAGCTTTGGGAGGGCTATGGAGGTTGGACTAGAGGATCTCCAAAGGTGCCATCCAATGTCAGCCATTCTGTGGTGCTTCTAAACACCACCTTCCCTGGGATACATAAATTGTGATATAATCTACCACACGACTCATGAAAAAAAATTCCTTAGAATTTGTTTTCTGGTCTAGCAAAAGATGTAATTAACAATATTTTAAAATCCATTTGTTTACCAAAAAAAAAAAAAAAAGTCCTAAACTATGTACTGTTTCAATCTCCTTTTTTGCATCATCATAATTAAGTTTTTCCATATGACATACAATCTATCTTCATGCTGAAAGCATGGCTAGCTCCTGGCCATCCAAAGAACCAAGTCCTCCCACAGCTGTTCAGACTCTGCAGACTGTGAAGAATGCAACAGACCTTTATTATCCTAACAATGCTCTTTGTATTGATTGCAAAAGTTATCTTATAGGTACCCTCAGCATGTCATAGATTTAATCATAGGTGAATACACTATGGAAACTTTAGATAGGCTATAAGTACCAAAGCAGCAGAATAACTGCAGTAACAGATCCAAGTTTAATCTACCAATTTATAATACTCCCTCTCGAAGTCACATTTTTTCTGGTAGCTTTTACCATGCACAGGGTCTTTGCAGGAGGATATGTTCAGTTTAAGATTAAACAGCTTTTTTTCTTTTTAAATAGACTCATATACACGAAATAGAAATCTACAATTTATGAGTTGCTAGGCTAAGGATTAATGTGTTCTCTATTCCCCATAAGATGCCTCACAAGTCTTTTCTGGTCAGGTTGTTAGTATCCAAGGAACAGTCTACGTTCTGTTTCTTGGAACTGAATTGGTACTTCATGCTGCTGAGCTGTTGCCTTCCAGTTCCCTGCTTTGTTCCTAGGGCTTCACACCTTTTCACTTAAGTATTTTTTTTAAGATTCTTAGAGTCACTAACTATCTGCATCCAAGCAATATCACCTCTGTGTGTGCTTTCCATTCTTGTACTATCGTAGCCTATGTACATTCCCAAAGCTTTTTTGTCACAGCTTAGCAATTTTCTTAGTAAACCTAAGTAAATTTCACACTGTTGTTTCACATCTAACAGTGCCTTGAATCAGAGACAGTTGAGACATGTTTGATGTTACGTCGATAGACATAGACAATAGATTCCCCAAACATACACACCAGAATTCTGAAACATGAAAACATTATGCATCCAACTAGCTTGGAGACAGTGTGACTTCCATAAGGAAGCCAAGTGATTCACATGAGGCACGTGGAACATGATTAAAATACACACATTCCAATTATAGTAATCGAGCACATCTTTTGATAGGTATTTGGTTCTGAACAAAGCTGTACTTTCTGAATGTCAGAACATTCTGCCAAGGTAGTAGCCTCCTCAAAATGAAAAACTTGGTATGCCTTATTAATTACAGCAACTACAGTGTTGGGAGAACTGCTGTTTTTTGAGTTGATTTTGAATAAATACGTCTGGCATGGACATTTTCCATAGGTGTAAGCCCTATTTCTGGGACAGGGAAAGAGTCTTAAAGTGCATGTTGACTTTCAAGGGTTCTGACAGTTTCTGTGACAGTTCCACATATGTTTCCCTTGCATCTTGCTTTTAATAGATCACAATAGATCATGCCATTTTTGGATAACAAATTACTTCATTTCTATTATATGACCCGTACAGGTATATCTTTAAGCAAACTGTCCATCCTCACTATATTCCAGGAGAAAATTTCTCCATCTGTTTGAAAAAGACACAAATATTGAAATCAGAAACGTGTGGCACTAATGCTTCCCTCCCAGACATTCCTTTTGTTCAGTATTAGGCTTCCTTTTGAATGATCCTTCTTTTTCTAAATATGACTGTTTTTAAGCAGGTTTACACTACACAAATAAAATGAATGTCGAAATGAGGTTAATTCAGGGTATTTACATAAGTGTATTATTTTCTCATTCTCCTAATTTTTGCACTTCTTTTCTCTAATGAACATCAGTTAAGTTTTTATTCATGAAAACAATCCATTTATCACATTGTGCTGCAAATTACCTTGTAAGTCTGAAGTGAGGCTCCATGTCATTCCGTTGCACTGCCTTGACATAGGTACAAAAGAAGAGGAGAATCTGATCCCCATTGGCAAATGTTTCAGAACACATAACTGTTTTGCAACTTTGAAGGTGGTAGGACAGAAAGACAAAAAAATAGGATTTTTACTCCTCGTCTAGCTGAACTTACCAAACAGTGTAATTTTCAAAATATCATTGTTGGCAGGTCAAATATTGTTATTGATCTATTGGTATCGACCAAAAATTATTATTGGTCAAGACCTGCAAACTCATTCAAGAAGTGGAACAGAGAAATTTGAAAAACTGGATATACTTAAGTAACCACTGCAGAAGACAACTGTCTGTCACAAGGCCAAATATCTCTGGAACTTGCTGGAAAAAATCTGGATAAAGATGCACTTAATCTTTTTGAGGATAATTTCTTTCTTAATATCAATGTAATGCCTTGTATTGGACATTTGAATTCACCAGGTATTAAAATCACCAATTCCCAATGATATAAAAACATAAAGACAATAACAAGAGAAGTGCTGATCAGGCAAAAAGCTGCTAAAATAACAGAACTGTGTCAAAGAGTAGGTGCTGCTGTACAGAGCATTTGTACCAATGAAAATGCTGTATATGTCCTGTGCACTCCTTAGCCTTTTCTTCCTCTTGTCTACATTTGACATGTTTCTTTTCCCTCCACCTGTAGGAAACACAGAAATATTTCTCCTGTTGGACCGAAAATTGAGAAAGAAAAAACTCCACCAACAATCTCATATTCTTCCTGTTAAAGAAGCCAAGGTGCTCTTCTACCCTTCTCCTGTTCTTCTTCAGGACACTAGTACCTTAGGCTCAGAAAGACACTGGAAAGGTGAACACAACATGAGAGAAAAAAAGACAGATATTAGAGAGTTTGTATATTTATAAGTGCATTATTGTGTTCAAATCCTTATTATTATTAATACTAATAAGAATAAAAATTGTTTTTTTATTAGACTATTAAAACAACAAATTTTTAGTTCTGCATATTCGCTCCTAAGAAGATTCTGACTGCTTTAACACACCAGAGGGTAGAATGATGCAGCAGTACTGGCTACTGGCACATGACTCTATAGGAAATATAACACTAGAAGAAGCAGAAGGGCATGAATGCCATTTTAAAACAGGTCCTACTAGTGTCAGTGGGAACCATTTCTTTGAGTATTTCCGTTTCTAGCTATTTTAACCTAAGCTTTCTTTATCACATGATGTGGCATGTTGCTTCTTAGCCTATCCACCATCTGTAACCGAATTACTTGCAGGGAATGTTTTGTCCTTGTGTGAGGCAGGTGGGAGCGGTATCTATAGTTTGAAAACTCCAAGGACAGCAAGAAACAAAGCAGGTTTTTTTTTAAACTGATGAAATCCATCAGACAGGTACATCAGGGATTCTGTGTAAAATCTATTTTAAGCTCTGAGCATGTGACTGGCAGTTGTGGAGAAAGTCTTGGAGTGCCTAGTAACAAACTGGTACAAGGCACTTTAGAAGGAAGTGCTATTGTTCTTTGCCTGCTCTCTTTCCTCTGAAGTCTAGCTTGGCTTTTACAAATAGGGCCTATGCTGGGAGAGAATAGCAATCACTCCACATCCAAGGCAATGAGTAAATCCTCAGGGAGCTAAGGAACATATGTGAAAGCAATTGCTGTGACTCCTTTTGAAAGGTTACAGCATGCATTCCCCTAACACCCTGTCATTCTCTGTTCTGCTGACTGACACAGAAAGAAGTGTGGGACTCAGCTGCTCCCTTTCATACCTGCCCCTCACTCTGCGCCTTATGCTTTCCACCCTTTCTAAGCACGTCAAAGCTTTGGAGTTTGTGACAGCACTTCACTTGAGGCAATTGCTGCTAGTAGGCTCTCTCCTGTATCACAACTGGGTAGGACTATAGATGTAATATATTTACTCTGTGCAAAAAATATTTTCTAAATGTGATACAACAAAAAAAAGTCTCAAATTGAGATGAAGTCCACATATAAAAATACTAGCTGTATTGAGAAAAATATCAGTTTAACAACACAGACATTTTAATGGTCTGTGACTGGAATTGTTGAGCAAGAAGCCAGTTGTTTGTCTTCATCTACTTTGTCAAAATTATAAGACAATATTCCATTATGTCCGTTATTCTAGAAAAAACTTCAAACATTAAATTCATGACTGGCTTTTTCTTGCTATTTTGAGGCAATAGGTTGTGAAACCCAATGAAAAAACTCTTTTCACAAGGGGCAATGGCACAAACTGAGGCACAGGAAGTTCCGTCTGAACATGAGGAGGAACTTCTTCCCTCCGAGGGTGACGGAGCACTGGAACAGGCTGCCCAGGGAGGTTGTGGAGTCTCCTTCTCTGGAGATATTCAAGACCCGCCTGGACAAGGTCCTGTGCAGCCTGCTGTAGGTGACCCTG
>Ga0065711_1042054_pt1 | contig 15685 bp, 12 predicted proteins | sample Hoacrofraction12_FD_59098 | JGI IMG/M metagenome (GOLD analysis project Ga0065711, IMG submission 59098) | Hoatzin crop microbial communities from Cojedes, Venezuela - Epithelial fraction 12 v2 (version 2) | ecosystem: Host-associated > Birds > Digestive system > Esophagus > Crop | place... | reverse complement strand
AAAAAAAAAAAAAAAAAAAAAAAATTATTCTTTATTTTAGATTTCATAGTGTTTTAGAGAAGAATTAATTTTTCAGTGAACAAAATAATTTGTCTCAAGTCAAGATCAAAGTCTTTTATGGAGAATTAGTCTCCATTTGAATCAAAACATAATGTCTTTTGACATGAATAAAGACTGTATTTGTAATCCTGCGCTCAGTTCATTTCAGTAAATCCACCATGGACGAAAGACATTAGTCAGCTTTCAACCAATGACACAGCTACTGTGCAAGTGATTACCGACACCTTCTGATCCACTTGCAGAAAGCAGGTAATGTCTGGATATGACAACAGATGCCATACAACCCTATACATTCAAAGCTACCTTGGTCTTTCAAAACTGATTTGACTTCACCCTAACTGTAACGCAAAAATACTTCCACAGGTAACATTGGCAAAAATAGTAGGCAGATTAATTCTGATAAAAAATTTGTCAGGAAACAGTAGCAAGATACAGGCTTGTATGGGTCAGCATGGACTACCAGACACTAGGGCTTGTATCTGTACTGAAATAATGGTTTCCTTTCAATTCTCAACACAGTAGTAAAGTTAGTTAAAGGGGCAATGTCAGCCCAAAAATCTGACTTTGGGTTTTTTTTACTGTGATTTGCCACTAAGGGTAATAATCATCTACCTGAACTTTAGATGTCTATAAATTAAGTCTAAGCTGACTATGTAGACTCTTGCAACGTTAATGGAGAGAGATTGGGGTGTCCGGAAGACAAAAGCAGATCTACCTCAGATAGATGTGCTAAATGTACAATTCCTACACTAATACTGATAATAGGATTCATCTTGTCTAAAGGTGGCCATCAACAAGTTAGGCAACTAGTGCAAATTAATCTCTAAAATTCTGTCAACAGTGGAGACAGACAAGTTGTCACTGCTCAGCTCTGGATGACAACAAAAAGAGTGACAGATGCTCTTTACTAACCCCCGCCCTCCCACCAGGGGAAGGGAAAAAAGAGGAAAAGGGAAAAGGCTTACAAATTGAATATTAAAACAGCTTTATAATAACATGAATAATGCCAATAATAATAATAATAAGGGAAATAAAGCAACATATACAAAACTGATACGGATTTTCCCGGAGCTGGGTGTTGGGCACGCTGGCATCCCACCAGCAGCTGCCAGGCAGCACCAGGAAGTCCCACACTGGACTCAGCAGTAGATGGGAACTGGATTCAGGAATGCACGGATCAGAATCTGGATCAGGATCGCAGGCAGGACAAGGAGCAGGGTCTTCTTCAGAAGCCAGCCATGAACAAATAGAGCGAGACCCTCGTGATCCCCCAATTTTAAACTGAGTATGACGTGCATGGCATGGAATACCTAGTTGATCAATATCAGGTCACCTCTTCCGTCCATCCCTTTCTGCAAGTATGACCCTTTATGACTCCTTCTTTGAAGGGCCTAAAAGGTCTATCGGTGACCATGGCGGCTATTGTAATAGTTATAAGCATGGGCCTTTTCTGCCTTCCATTCGTACCATTAGCTCAGTAAAAATATAAACATTATGTGTTACCAGCTTTGGAGCAGACACTGCCGGTAAAATATGCAGCCAATTCCAGAAAAATGCAGTTACTTGTAAGAACTTAGCTGGAAGGAAGATTCACTAAAAGAGAATCTGTTCCGTTTCAGCCAAAACCAGGACATAAGTACATAGCACTTAGTTCTCTGTGAAGACAGATGTTTAAGGTAGGTTGAATGACTTGCCTTCCAGATGTGCCACTCTGTCTTTACTGTCTATAGAGAAATCCCAGATGTAGTTCAGACTAGACACTCAAGACTAGACACACAAAGTCATGTCAGTGTCCTGGGTTTGGCCATGACAGGGTTAATTTTCACCAGAAGACAGAAGGGGACACAACCGGGCTGGCCAAACTGGCCAAAAAAAATGGAGTATTCAATACCATGTAAAGTCATGCTGGGTGGGGGAGCTGGCCGGAGGGAAGTTAAAAGTGGCTCAGGAGTGCGCAGGGCATCTGACAGTGAGAGCTGCTCTGTGCATTTCGCTGTTTGTTTTGTATATTTCCTCTTGTCGGTGTTATTGTTGCTACTGTTCGCATCCTTTGCTGTTCTGTTAAACTGCCCTTATCCCGACCCACGAGTTTTGTCTATTTTTTTCCATTCTTCTCCCCACCCCAGTGGAGGAAGTGGTGATAGAGCAACTGCGTGGTCCTTTGTTGCCAGCTGGGGCCAAACCTCAACAGTGAGAAAAAGTTGTCACTGGCCATTCTTTTAAAGGACTTTGTCAGAATTGAACTGCAGCTGATATTTCTGCACATAGGTATGTATAACCAATATAGATATGTCCGTGTAGTGGTATCTATATATATATGTGAGAAACACATTATCATAGAATCATAGAATCATGGAACGGTAAGGGTTGGAAGGAACCTTAAAGATCGTCTGGTTCCAACCACCCTGCCACCTTCCACCAGACCAGGTTGCTCAGAGCTCCATCCAGCCTGGCCTTGAGCACTTCCAGGGAGCAGGCAGCCACAACTTCTCTGGGCAACCTGTTCCAGTGTTTCACCACCCTCATGGTAAAAAATTTCTTCCTAGTATCTTATCTAAATCTGCCCTCTTTTAGTTTACAGCCATTTCCCCCTTGTCCTATCACTACACGCCCTTGTGAAAAGTCAAGGTCCCTCAGAATGTCATCCCTTCCCTCCAGTATGCCAACCACACCATACAGCTTGGTGTTGTTGGCAAACTTGCTGAGAGTGCATTCAGTCCCACTGTCCATGTCGCTGACAAAGATATTAAACAACACCGGTCCCAGTACTGACCCCTGAGGCACACCACTCGTCACTGGTCTCCACCTGGACATCAATCCATTGACTGTAACACTTTGAGTGCGTCCATCGAGCCAGTTCCTTATGCAACGAGTGGTCCATCTGTCAAATCCATCTCCTTCTGATTTAGAGACAAGGACATCATGCGGGACAGTGTCAAATGCCTTGCACAAGTCCAAGTAGATGGTGTCAGTTGCCCTCCTTTTGTCCAGCAAGGCTGTAACCCCATCACAGAAGGATACCAAGTAGGTCAGGCATGATTTGCCCTTGGTGAAGCCATGTTGGCTGTCCCTAGTCACCTCATTGTTATTCATGTGCCTAAGCATGTTTTTGAGGAGGATCTGCTCCATCATCCCTCCAGGCACAGAGGTCAGACTGACTGGACTATAGTTCCCCGGGTCTTCCTTTTTTCGCTTTTTAAAAACGGGGGTGATGTTGCCCCTTTTTCAGTCAGTGGGGACCTCCCCAGACCTCCACGACCTCTAAAATATGATGGAGAGTGGTTTGACAACTTTTCCCTCCAGTTCCCTCAGGACCTGCAGATGTATCTCATCAGGTCTTTTATAAAATGCTAATAAGTTTTTACCTTTTTATTATTTTCACCTCTTTCTCAGCTGCCTCTCTGCCCAGCCTACATCAACTTGCCAATTAATTAAATCAGTGACAAGTCTCATTGCCCGTCTTCTTCCCAGCAGGAGAGATCTTCAATCCATTAACTTTCTGACAGCTTTTAGAGAAAGATGTAGAGCTTTATTCCAGCAAAAATTTTCCACCACCTTCGAAAGTCCTGTCAAAGTTTCTCTTTCTTTAGGTGAGCTTCAGACATCTTCTGAAACAATCTATAAAAGGGGTAAATCTAATATTCTTTCACACACTATTAGCTCATGAAACAGAAGAAGGAGTTTTCCTAAGGAAGGTTGATATTGTTTTCATTCTTCATTATTTTTGGCACTGAAGAATTGCTGAGTGGCTGAATAGGATTTAGGATGAGATCTGGGTAAAAGACCATCCTCAGGATATGTTTCTTCCAAGAAGTTCTGAGTTGAATTTCAATAAGATGGATGACTGGCTATATCAGATATAGAAATAAGAAATTAAAAGATGGTGGGGTTTTAGCATTCAGGTATACTACAAAAATGGACTCAGCCATGAATCAGATTGCTATATTAAGCAATATATAAATAATGCAAAACCATCCACATCTTTTATTTAGAATGACTCATTTTCTGTCCTGAGGAGCCCACGTTAGGTTTGGGACAAAGAGAAGAAATGGAGAGACTGAGATGATGGACAGAGAACTCAAATTAGAGTAAAACTGCAGTTTTCTTTGAACAAGGACACACCTGCTTTGCAATTTGTATCGTTGCAATCATTTGGCAGTCAGCATCAAAGTAGTTCCCTAGAAATAATTTATTAAAGGACCAAACTAGTGGATTTACTGATGTAAATGAAAGAATAATGTCAACAACATAGAGCAAGTTCTGTTCCTCTTATAGATACTATGTCATGATTTCATTATTGGATTTAAGTCCTCAATTCCTCTTTAAGGAAAATAGTTTTAACTAATTTTCTATTAGCTACAACAGTATAGAAAACTGTCTCTTGTGCTTTTGCTTGAAATTTTTTGCCTACATATTTTTTAAAATTACTAGATGCTACTGCTGAGAGCTATCAGATATAAGAACAATGAAAAGGCTTGCGAAATTATTGCTAGTGATGTTTATCACGCTGATATTATACAGTCCCCAGTGGTTCTGTCTTCTGTCAGAAGTTGCATGAAGAATCACTTCACGAGAAATTCTCATGAAAGACTTATTTTGCGTTGAGATTTTCACTGTATTAACTAATTGGAGAAGCAGCAGCAGTAGGTAGGAATTTACAGCAGGAGTAAAAGAACAACAGCTGCTTTAAAAGCCGCTGCTTTAATCCATGAAAAATGTAGAGTATGACTACAGAACCATTACACCCTAGTGATTGTGCAGGTGCTCTCTATTGCCACCATTATGATTACCCTGAGAAATATACTTACTTTTTCTCATATGCTTACTTGTCCAGAAGAACAGTAATATGCTTATACACCTATAATGACTGCCTACACTAACTGAAATCGTGGATCTCAAAGCAGAAGAACAATTCTGATGTAGCTGAACTAAAGCTCAAAATTTTAAAATTTCTCCACAGATGGAGATATGTCAGGTTTTTATAGACAGAGAAAACATCACAGAAAATACTAAAGACCAGTCTAACAACAAAATGGTCAATGTTAGACCTCAGGAGTTCTCTTGTCAATAAAAGAGTCAAAGTTAGCATCCAGAAAATTGTCTGTGAAGCTCAACTGTCTCTTTAGAATGGTTCCATTGCCTGAAAGTGGCCTGACATACCTGAAAAAATTAGAAATTGAAAATAATTTCTGTAATATGTCCAAATAAATTCAGCAATATTAATATTTTTTGTAAGGTAAGAAGGTGGTGTTTATGAAGATTTGACCATGGATGTGAAATGCCATTTCTGTAGACTGTGTAAGCCACAGCATACCAAAGAAACACAGAAACATAAGGCAATATGTGCAACAGAATACTCAATGGCTTGACCTAAAATTCAAGAAATCCAAGTTTTGACTAACTAAACATAGCTCACACCTCCTGACATATAGTTTTATTGTTGTCATAGACTATCTTAATAAAACAGTTGAAAAAGGAGTATTTCAATATTTCCTATCCTTCTCCCTAGTTTTCAGCTGGATTCAAACATAAAACACAAACACACAAACATAGAGCAGCAGCTTGTAACAAGAATAAACAGAATAATAGATAAGCAGTCACTCAAAACTCTGATGTTAGTCTGTCACAGGATCTGTTGACATAAAGCATTAGTGCTTTGTTTTGTAAGCTTGGCTTATTTGTTTATTTCTTTAATATTTCAGACTTCTAAAAACTACATATAATGTTCAAATAACTGACTTTCATCTCTATTTTACCCTTAGTGATTTTTCAGCCTCCTTTCTCCTAACGTTCTGCCCCATCTGGCTTTTGAGAGCAATACCATTTTGTTAAAGATATTATTATGGTGATTGCCGAAGGGACCGAACATTTCTGAAGATAATAGTGGACATTGTACTTTTTTTTGATATCTCCACTTCAAGGCAACTATTACTTCCCCCTTGTTTCTTCACTTGCGCTTTCCATGATCTGTTTAATAAATAATTTGGGAAAGAGTGTTGTAACTACCCATTCTAAGACTCCAGAACTCTAAGACTTGTTTTTAGGACTCGAGGGATCAACTCGTATATGACACAGTTGCCCATCTTTGATTTATGCTGCTAAGAAAGATCTGTGAGAAAGTCTGTGGGAAGATGAGAAAGGCAAAATTGCAGAGCTGGGGTTGTTGGAATTGTTTGGTGCAGATGGATTCAGGAGGCAAAGTACCAGAACAGAAGCGTATAGAATGCTAAAACAAGGAAGGGTAGTCAGGTTCACGAGGAATCTTTGGGTTAAGTCACCTTTGTCAACAGAGATAGTGGATGATGCCAGCTGAGCAACACTGAGGATTTGTTAAAGGGGGCTGCAAAGGCTGATCCTTCTCCTCCCAACTCATGCCAGTCAGGGTAGCAAAAATTGTTTGGATGGCTTCTCAGGATGATAAGCACATTAACCCTAAGCCTAACAGTTACCTAAAGACCGAAATACATTTTTGGAATAGGAAGGCACATTTGTATTTTTCCGTTCTTCATATTTGCCCTTTTTCCCCAAGTTTCCAAAAGTGTAAATGTAAAAAGTGCAACAGCTGCCAGTGAGTACAATAGATTAAATATAACTATCGACTACAAATATTGCGCTGCTGAAATAAAACTTAGAGGATCTAAAAAATATGGAGACCTTATTAGAAATTAAGAAAACAGAAGAATCTCCCATTAATATGATTAGAAATTTTCTGGTTCTTCTGAGTCTTTCCTATGGCATTCCTTTTGGGTTCATTTGGTTTGCTGATCCACCATAGCCTTTCATTCAACTAGATAGCCTTCCTTCTGTAATGACTAGGTTTTTATCTCACTTCTTTTTCTTCATTTATTAATAAAGACATTTATTAATTTATATTTTCCTTATTAATCATTAGGCATATAGGTAATTTTACAAGGTATCAGAAGAGTCTAAGAGTACCGGACATCCCTTTACAGAACCAGGCTACACCTGGAGGCATATATAGAAACTATCACAGATTCAACCTTCAGAACCTGAAAGTCTTCAGCTATTCCTATGGTAACCAACTGGATCACTGGAATGAGAGGTACAGCACATTCTGAAAAAAGGAAGTTTTAAATACAAGGACTCCATACCTATTTAAATACTGAAATAGACTACTTTTACTAACAGTAGACAAGTACTCTCCTGTTTGTTTCTTTCCTCTGCTTCTCCTTTTGGATTTGCTTTATTCACTTTACAGTTGTGGTTTTGTGTGATTTCACCAAGCAGCCGTGTGTGAGACTTTAAGGTCCACATGTCATACAGCAGGGTAGCTGCAGGGTGCTTAAAGTTATGAGATGACATTAAAGAATTCCTTCAAGATGGAATTATTGCCTGATTTTTTCAATTATTTGTCTTATAAGAATAATTTGAATATATAGATCTCTCAGCTTTCTTGAGAGCTGGGAGATCTTCAACAGGAATAGTTGATTCCTTTGTGCTCTCTAAATAAAGAACAGACTTAATTTTTGTGGTCCTTTATGGTGGGTTGACCATGGCTAGCTTCCAGCTGCCCACCAAGCTGCTCTATAACTCCCCTTCTCAATGGGACAAGGGGAGAAAATACATCTAATAACTTGTGGGTTGAGGTAAGGACAGAGAAATCACTCAGCAATTACCATCACAAGTGAAACAGACTCAGCTTGGGGAAATTAATTTCATTTTGTCCTGGGTTCAAGCGGGACAGGGTTAATTTTCACCAGAATCTAGGAAGGGGCACAGCTGGGTGGGCTGACCCCACCTGGCCAAACAGAGCAGGGTATTCCGTACCATGTGCCTTCATGCTGGGTTCCAGGTGGGGTGGAGCAGAGCAGCGGGAACTCACTCAGGAGCATGCAGCAGCGGTCCGGTCCGGAAGAGCGGCTCTCTGGGTTGTACGGATTGTGTTGTGTATCCTCCTTATCTGTATCATTATTGTTACTGTTCCCTTTGTTTGCTGTTCTGTTAAACTGCCCTTATCCCGACCCACCTGTTTCTGCCTGTTTCTTTCCATTCTCCTCTGCACCGCAGCGGGGGGAGGGGCGGCCACGTGGCGCTTTTGTTGCTGGCCGCAGCCAAACCATAACACATTTATTGCCGTTTAATCAGAGCAGGATAATGAGAAATGAGAACAAATCTACAAACATTTTCCCCTTCACTCCTGCCTTCTTCTCAGGCTCAACATCACTCACAACTTCTCTACCTCTTCCTCTGGAGCAGTGCAGGGGGATAGGGGATGGAGGTTGTGGTCAATGCGTTATACGTATTCTCTGCTGCTCCTTCCTCCTCACACTCTTTCCCTGCTCCAGCAGAGGGTCCCACCCACTGGAGACCGTCCTTCACAGCCTTCTCCAAAGTGGGTCCTTCCCATGGGCTGCAGTTTTTCATGAACTGCTCCAGCATAGGCCCTTTCCACATGGTGCAGTCCTTCAGGAACAGGTGACGCCAGCGTGGATCCCCCACTCAATCACAAGTCCTGCCAGCAAACCTGCTCCAGTGTGGGCTCCTCTGTCTCTGCAGGACCACACGTCCTGCCAGGAGCCTGCTCCTGTACGGGCTTTCCACAGGATCACAGCTTCCTTTGGGCTACATTCACCTGGTCTGGTGTGATGTCCTCCATGGGCTGCAGGTAGATATTTGCTTCACCGTGGACCTCCATGGGCTGCAGGGGGACAACCTGTGTCACCATAGTCTTGACTGTAGGCTGCAGGGGAATCTCTGCTCTGGCACCTGGTGCACCTCCTCCCCCTCCTCCTTCACTGACCTTGGTGTCTGCAGAGTTGTTTCTCTCACATATTCTCACTCTTCTCTCCCAGCTGCTGTTGCACAGCAGTTTTTACTCTTTATTAAATGTATTATTACAGAAGCTCTACCACTGTCACTGATTGGGTCAGCTTTAGACAGTGGCAGGTCCATCTTGGAGCCAGCTGGAACTGGCTTCATTGGACACAGGAAAAGCTACTGGCAGGTTCTCACAGAAGCCACTCCTGTAGTCCCCCCACTACCAAAACCTAGCCATGTAAACCCACTACATACTCCTGAACACTGTTGATTTGGAAAAAAAAAAATCACAACAGTGCTCAGTGCTTTCTGGCAATTTAACAGAATTAATACTATCCAGATCTTTTGTGGCTCTCATTAGCATTCTGATTTGTTCCTTCTGCACTTGGACACTTTCTGTTCCTTGCTCTGAAGCCTTATCTTCTCACAGAACTTACAATAATTTGATCAATTGTGTGATCACTGTGGACCAGAAAGGCAAACAAAACAATACTTTATCACCTTCACGACAGCAACAGGCAATGGCCTGCTCTTCTTGATATTCTGTACCTCTAGCTAATACTGCAACTGGACAGATAGGATTTTCATTATCTTCATTCATGCAGGGGATACCTACTTTAAGGTTTTTTTGTACAATACATGTCATTGTTTGTATCTTTCTACCAACATTTAAAAACGTGTTAACAATGTGATAATAGTTCCACGAATAATATATAAATAGTTATGTCACATGTCCACTGTTGTATCCTCCCAAATGGTAAATGTATGCTTGTATTAGTGCAAGAAATTAGAATTAAAACCACAGCTACTCTGTCATGAAAAGAAAAAAATGAGTGGGACATTTCATTACCACTGAAGTTTTAATTATTATTAGTATTGTTGTTGTTGTTGCTGTTAACATTAATGTCATTATTACAGAAATCTCCAAAAGACCCATTATCTGGCCTAGGATACACAATATCTATACAAAGCCAGAACACAAGGATAATTAGTATTAGGTTAAACCCTACAGAATATCTAGATGCAGACAGATATCTACTTTTTTAAACCATTATGTGTTTAAAAGTAGATCTTATGCAGACATGGTCAGTATTTTAAAAACTAATGCAAGTCTAAGTAGTTTATGGTACCTAGGAATGTTAATACAGAACTGATAGACTGAAGTTTATCTTCAGTTACAGGGTGAAAGAGCTTAAGGTTGCCCCACCAAGTTACATATCTGGAACATGGTAACAGACATCAGAGCAACAGCTTTAGGGATAAACAATTTGTTACCATATAACAGTACAGTAACAAATACAAATCAGTATTACATTTACCTGGGTTAACACTTATACCGGTCGAAGTGAGAACAAATCCTGTAATTCGCTAATACTGGGCTAAACTTAACATCTGACTATGTAGAGACTTACACAGCCAGGGTTATCAGGCAGACTAACAGGAAGCAGGTCATGATTTCTTCATTGGAAGAGTGACTCACACCAGTTCACAACCTCAGGGAATTCCAGCCTCCCTGATCAGGTTGTCCAGTTTTACTGGTGAGCCATGGAAGCATTATTTGGACCTGTTAACCCATACCAACTCTGTTCCCTTCTGTGTTAGTGCTTTCCTTACAGTGCACAGGGCATGTAAATATCATATAAAGCAATACTTACCTTGTATTCGTTTGTCTACAAGGAGCTTAGAAATATCATGTAAAGCAATACTAGCCCCACACATCGCTAGAACCCTGTTGGGATCTTGGAGATGGGTGAGATAGCTCACATGATTGGATTGATGTGTTGAATAGATACAGGCATTTTAGAAAGGACAGCTGGGAAGGCAAGAATGTGGAGTTGCCCTTTGTGTGAGAGAGCAGCTGGAATGCATGGAGCTCTGCCTTGGGGCAGATCAATAGCCAGATGACAGCTTTGGGGTCAAAATTGTTCAAACAACCAGAAGAAGCCTCATGTTCATAGGCCTTGGTCCTCGTGAGAAACTTTAACCACCCTAATATCTGCTGGAAAGACAACACAGCAGGGACCAATCTACAAAATTCATGGAGTTCATTGGTGACAACTTCCTGACACAGTTGATTCAGCAGCCAATACGGATAAATGTTCTGCTACAACTCATACTTAGAAAAAAGAAAGTAATGGTAACAGATATGAATTTCAGGGACTGCCTTGGCTGAAGTTACCAAGAGATGTTGGAGTTGAGAATCTTGAGGGGAGGGAACAGAACAAAAAGCAGGACCGCAACCCTGGATTTCAGGTTTTCACTTCAGAGATCTGCTTGGAAGATTCCCATGGGATACTGCCTTGGAGGAAGAGGGGTTCAGGAGAGATGGCTGATGTTCAAGGTTCACCTCTTCCAGGCTCAAGAAGGGTCCAGACCAATGTTCAGGAAATTAAAGATGTCAGGAGGCCATCATGGCTAAGCAAGAAGTCCCTAAGTGAACTGAGACATAAAAAGGAAGTGTACAAGAAATGGAAGAAGGGGTAGGTGACCCAGAAGGAGCATAGAGGTGCTAGCCAGTCATGCAGGGATGGGGTTAGGAAAGTCAAGGTAGACCTGGAGATGAATCTGGCAAGAAATGTGAACTACATTAACAAAGGCTTCTACAAGTACATTAAAAGCAAAGGGAAGACGAGGGAAAACATGGGCCTGCTGCTGAATGGGCCAAGGGGATCTGGTGACAAAGGACCCAGAAAAAGCCAAAATTCTCAATGTCTTATTTCCTTCAGCCTCTACTGGTAAGATTTGCCTTCAGGAATCTCAGACCCCTGAAACCAGGAAGAAAGTCTGGAGCAAGGAAGAATTACCCTCAGTGAAAGATGACTAGAACGGGGAGTACTTAAACAAACTGCACATACATAGAAGTCCATGGCACTTCATGTGTTGCACCCACAAGTGTTGAATGTCATTGACAAGATGTTCTGGATTATCTTTCAATGGTCATGGCAAGTAGGAGATGTTCCTGAAGAAAGGAAGAGAGAAAATTTCACTCCCTTCAGCATGAAGGAAAAGAGGGAAGATCTGGGGAACTACAGGTCTGTCAGCCTTCACTTAATCCCTAGGAAGGTGCTGGAGACAGTCCTCCTGGAAAGCATTTTTGAACACATGAAGGACAAGAAAATGATTTGGACTAGTCAGCATGAATTTACAAAGGGGATATCATTCCTGACCAACCTGATAGCCTTTCAGAATGAAGTAACTATCTTGGTGGACAAGAGAAGAGTGGTGGATGTTGTCTATCTTGACTTTAACAAAGCTTCTGACACTGTCTCCCTTAACATCATAGACAAGTTGAAAAAGCATGGGTTACACAATCCACAAGTGAGGTGGACTGAAAACTGGCTGAATGACCCTGCCCAATGGGTCGTGATCAGTGGCACAAAGTGTAGTTGGAGGCCAGTTTTGTACCTCAGAGGTTGATACTGAGAATAATACTGTTCAACCTCTTCATTACTGACACGGCCAATGGGACAGAGGACACTCTCAGCAAGATTGCAGATGATACAAAACTGAGAGGAGACGCTGATACACTAAATGATTGTACTGTCATTCAGAGGGACCTCGACAGGCTGGAGAATTTAGCAGAGAGGAATCTGATGAAGTTCAGGAAAGGGAAATGTGAAGTCTTTCACCTGTGAAGCAATAACCCCTTGTGCCAGTGTGTACTGGGAACTGACCTGATGAAACCAACTTTGCTGAGAAGTACCTGGAAATTGTGATGCACAACAAGCCGATCATAAGCCAGCAATGTACCCTTGCAGTAAAGGCAGCCAAGAGCACCCTGAGCAGCATTAGGCAGAGTGTTGACAGTAGATTGGGAGAGGTGATCCTTCCCCTGCTTTCAGCACTGGTGAGACCCTGTTGAGCGCTGTGTCCATTTCAGGGCTTCCCAATACAACAGATACAGACATACTGGAGAAACTCCAGCAAAAGGTCATGAAGATGATTAAGATGTTGGAGCATGTGTCACATGAGGAGCAGCTGAGAGAGCTGGGACTCATCAACCAAGAAGAGAAGGCAGGACAACTTAAGGCTCGGGGGTGATCTTATCAATGTATATGGGAAGGACTGAAGAAGAGTTAGCCTGACTCCTCTCAGTAGTTCCCACTGACAGGAGAAGAGGAAATGGGCACAAATTAAAACACATGAAATTCCATCTGAACACAAGACAGTGGTCAAACACTGTGACAGGTTGAACAAAGATGTTGTGGTGGAGGTACTCAAAACACAACTTGATGCAGTTGTCGGAGACCATATCTCAGGACAGTTGCCTCAAAGTCTGTTTGCAAAGTTTGCTGCAGGACCTCCTGACAGGCCAGCAAAGCTTGGTTGGAGACAAGCTCGACATCCTGGTAGACCAGCCAAATACAAGCCAGACAAGGAATAGCCACCCAAAACCAGCTTTGAAGGGAGTTGGAGGACAGGTACCTCGTTGTGGAAAATGTGTCTAGACACTGACCCCCTCCCCGACCTGCTGGAGCCAGGACTGAAAAAAAACATATGCATACGACTGGGGAAACATGGTGTACATGCCATTGCCTAGTGAACAATCTGCCTGAACACCTTATAAAAGGCCGTGCGACCAAATGACGAGGGGACCCCCACCACTGACCACACAGGAACTATGGACCAACAGGATTCTGCTGGATCCATGGTGGTGACTATCTCTGGCGACTATCCTGACTGTTTGCTAGGTTTCTTTCTTTTCTGTCTTTTCCTCTTTCCTGTCACTGTTTCCTCATATCTTCATTTGAATAAGTGATCAGTAAACTTGTTTGATTGGTGGCATTTGACCTTGTTTGTGTCTTGATCTCACTCTGGGAATAACGAGTCTCCACAGCTCAGGTCTTCCCGGACAGTAACAGCAGTCCTTGACAAGCTGCTGTAGTTGACCCTACTTGAACAGGGGGCTTGGACTAGATGATACAGAGAGCTGCCTTCCCTTCTCATCCATTTTATGATTGTGATATTATGATCTGAATTACTGTGATATAGTAGTTTAATAGAGCGCGTCAGAGTTGCTCTCTTTGGCTTAAAACTTTTCCATAGTTTATAAGTCCCTGTTTCTATTTCAAATCTGATTCTAAATTTTTATTTTGAACTGGATTTGTCAGCTTTTGATCTGCATGTATAAGACTCCACAGATCTATTATAAAAATTGTCCAAGGTGAGTCTTTCAACAGTTCTAAATCTGAAGGAAAGAGTTTTAAGAGGATACACCTCTGCACATAGAGATGGCTGTAATTTAGTAGATTTAGTCTTATGTTACTCAGCTACACTATTGCAGCTTTTGTCTACACTATTGATTAATGAACTACTGTAAAATATTTCTCCACTGCAAACATATGCAAAACCGCAATTAAAGGTAAGAGGGTTATTTTTGCCAAACCAAACAGGGTATCTATTTAAAACTGTAAAAGCGTAATTTATAACACACAATATATATGATTAACAAAGACTATTAATAATTGAAAGATAAGGTGATATTATTGAAAGATCAGAAGAGTAATTTGTGTTTTAAATACAGATTTTTATTTCCACACGTCTCCAATAAAATAGCCAGGTCGTGAAATGAAGTTACTTCTGTCTTGTTCACTGTGTGTTTCTGTGAGAGAGAGGACACTGTTCAGTATAACTGACTTTTTCTTCTGCTTTGCTATTGTGCTGTATGATTTAACGGTTCTGTTTACTTGATAAATATAGGCCATCAAAGATTGTACTATATGGATGACAGTGTTTTCAAAGCTCGTTACTTCTTGTGTACTGTGCTACGTACAAGGTTGTTTCTCTGTTCTGGTAATACACTTCAAGATGAGTGTTCCCCTTAAGAAAGACCACATAATTACTCACTCAGCCTGTTTTCATGCTGAGTGGCCTCATCAGCTGTACCTACGGCTAGAAATTTCAGGGCAAATCCAAAGATGGGTTTTGAAAAGCACACAGAGTTGCCCTGAATGCTACCGAAATATCTGATAAACTCATGTAGCTAGCAGTCAAGTACAGTAACATTTCCCTCTTGCGAAAAATCAGTTGTCAGAGACATAATGCATATACACTTAGGAGATAAACAGTTAAGAATTAAGAGAAACTTCTTAGATATGGTAAACAAAATCAGATTTTAAGACTATTTTCCGCGTGACCACTTCTATCACTTCATTGGTCTTACTCCTGTGTCTGTGATATGGTTTTAAAATAGGATAACCTTTAGTGAAATGAGCAGAGCAATGTTGCTGTGAAACAGGTGAGATAGTAGAATCACTCACCTGGAGTCCTCATGTTTTTGTGGTTTCTTAAATGACAGGAAAGAAAAAAAATAAGGGGAAAAGGTCATGCTACATAGGAAAAAGTACTGCTCTTTCTGAGCAGTGACCTTGTAGACAGCTTCAGCACTGTTGTAAGAAATTGTGTTTAATGATCTTATATATTTTTTTATTTCAGAATTACAGTTTTTAAAATCCATAAGCCTTGTACATAAGCTAACTCAATCTCAAAAAAGGAAATAAAAATAAGAAATTGGAAAGAGGACATTTTCCACCTGTAAGGAATTTGACAAGTGGTAAAAGCATATGGATGTGAACATATAAAAAAGAAACAATAATTAATATGCAGATTTCCTATTGATACATTTTCCTATTCCTTAGATGGCAGAAAAGCAAAGGAGCAGGCAATCTCCTTCTATTGTGGAAGTTCTTTTGTTGAGAAGATAATCTACTGGGTACTGGAGTTCTCATAATATAAGCAACCCTTTTTCACAGAATCACAGAATCACAGAATAGTAGGGGTTGGAAGGGACCTCTGTGGGTCATCTAGTCCAACCCCCCCGCCGAAGCAGGGTCACCTACAGCAGGCT
>Ga0065711_1010592_pt1 | contig 15687 bp, 12 predicted proteins | sample Hoacrofraction12_FD_59098 | JGI IMG/M metagenome (GOLD analysis project Ga0065711, IMG submission 59098) | Hoatzin crop microbial communities from Cojedes, Venezuela - Epithelial fraction 12 v2 (version 2) | ecosystem: Host-associated > Birds > Digestive system > Esophagus > Crop | place... | reverse complement strand
GGTTCAGACTTTATGACAGGATTGACTTTCTGTGTTTTGACATCTTAGCAGGGTTGATTATACTGACACACACAATCCGGGCACCTAATTCTATCCAAGAGGAAAGGACAATAACAGAAACGCCTCAACTCTTACAGTCAGGTATTAGTATGCCAGTGGAAACAACCCTTATTATAAATCTTTAGGACTCACTCCCAAAACTTCTAGTTACAGTTATTCTTAGCAAGTGCAAATCACCTCGTTTATAACAGCTGAAATGTCTTCCTTTGAATCCAATGAGTGATCTGCTGCTCTCAGCTTACCAGGAAACAGGTTTCTTTATGCTAGAACTTTTGCTTAGAAAGACTGCCCAAAAACTAGGCTTAAACTACGCTCAGCTTTTTACAGCAGCACAGGTGACAGCGACCTTTCTGCCCGGTACCTTCCCGTAACTCCTTCACACGATCTGACTCTGGTCCACCCCTCTGGTGCAACACACAAGCCAGCGCTCACACTGCCAGCCAGCCTCTTTTGTGCCCAGATGTTATCTGGACACATGAGAATAAATGAGGTTAATGTCCAGATCTAAGGAATAACCTGGACAAGACAGAAAGTGTTGAATACAGCATCAGTGGCTTCCACCCACCACAGGCCCTTTCCACAGCACTAGAGGCCTCGGGTGGAGGCCAAGGCAGTTCTCCAGCTTGATATTTCCAGACCCTGTCATAATTACTTCTCTTTTCACTCTTCTTTCTACCCTATAAAACACGTTTCCCACAAGGCTGAAAGAATAATTACCAGAAGTCTTCCTCTGTCATCCATGGCCACCAGCTGTATTTGGCAATGGCATTTCATCTGAGCCCACATCTGTCCGCAGCTCCCGGCGCCAGGCTCCACGGATCACCGTGGCCTTCCTATCAACCACCAAACACATTCCCAAGCTCATTCCCATTTTAAAAAGCAAATTATGAGAAAAGAGTGGTCCCAGAACTAATATTTCTTGGACTAAGTGATTACTTATCTCAGCAGTTAAAAAGAAGATGCATTAAGTTTTATTTTAGCTAATTAAAGAAATAAAGAAGTTGCACACAAACTACCCGTCAGCTCCAACCGAACCACATGTGAGCCCGAGTCTAAACGTGCAAAGCTTTCACTGAATCGGCTTCAATGAGCCTTATCTTTGAATAAATCTGCCTGATCAGACCTTTACTTTGAAAAATGAATTTTAGGAAACTACAGCTTTTTTTGCAAATCTTCTCAGGCATTACACCTTGTAAAAAAGCCAGCGTGATTTTTCTGACATTCCAGTGGAAGACGAAGTTTTATCAGAGACTATAAAGATTTAAAGTCACAATATAATCTCACCTCCGGGTTACTGGGCCCACTTCCCTTATCAATTAACCTGTCAGTCGACAGTCGGGTCTAATTAGTGAAATCCTTTTTTAATGAAAAGAATTTGCCTCGAGCAAAGTCTGTCAGCTCCCGAACCATTTTACAATCGGGAGCATGTCTCAGCAAAACCCATTAAATACCTGCAGAGAACCGCACACCAGCAGCAAACTGAAATTTTCTTTTGCTTCTGCAGACACGCACAATGTTCTTTTTTCACGCCTGTATCCCGCTGCAACACGAGGCTTTTTCCACCTTGTTGTATGAAAAACTGCACTTGCGTTTGGCTCCAACGCCCCTTTGCTTCAGTCGCTTTCGGAAGGTAAGTTTGTAAATCCGTGACCCCACCGCACACCTCAGCTGGGAGCAGAGATGCTCACAAAGTACCGACACCAGAGGCCTCAGAAAACATCTTTTCTGGGGAATACCCAGCCGACAACATGGACATTCTTCAAAATGGACCTCTCATGCACGCAAGTTGTCCAGAAAACTGGCTCTAAGAACAAGTTTTCACACTAGTCCTTTTAAAATTATACTGTGACGGACTTCACGGACATTCAGATTTCATGGACACTCCAGAGGCCAAGTTTTCAGCCTCTGGAAGAGCCACGCTTCGGAAAGAAACCCCACGCACTGTTCCTGCCACGTGCATTCCCCACGAGGGACGGGACACAGGACGGGGGGGAGCCTTTCCCAGAGCATCGTGTAATAGTACTATATTAGAAAAACAAGTACTAATTCCTGTGCTAATGATCCCATTACTCCCCCTGACTTCAAAGGGCCTCGGATCACATTTGTAATCTTTTGCAAGTGTTAGCAAACAAAATTACAAGTTTTACACTACAGGTTTCAACAAATTCCCCTCACCATCAACGCAGCAACGTACTTAAAAATAGATGTAATGAGCAGCTTTGGATCTGCATAAATACCCTGCGGAGTTCATTAATGATTTCATTTTTGGTGAGACACCATGTCAAATGACAGAGTATTATTAAAAACATACATAGATGTATGTGCTTGAAACTGCATTCCTGCAAACACTTTGGAAAAAAACGGAGGCTGTGTAATTTTGGTTTACCTGTGAAGTAACATGATTTTAATGGCACACAACTGTAAAATATCTTGTCCTGAAAACTAACTGCCACTGTCCAAGGGACGCCTGAATCTATAATTCTTTTCATATATGAGAAAATGGGATCTGAAATTTTACCATAGGACTGAACTCTGAGCACATCTCCCCCTCCACAAAGCCACGTAAGCTGATTTCAATCATGTTCCTCAAAATCACACAAACGAAGCTGAAAGCACACTTTTGTCCCGAACTATCAACTTTTCTGCCTGTGTCACACCCAGGCCATCTGCCCTCCTTTTCTCTGCGCAAAGGGCCCAGTGGCAGTGGCATTCGCTGCGCAGTATTAATTAAAAAAGGAATTTAAGAGGATTAAATCGGTGAGCGAGGTGGCACGGCCATGCAATCCCGCGCGCGCGGCTCTGCCGGTTCGGATTTCCAGCCAGCCCAGGACATGTTTAAGCAGAGCCAAACAAGCCACTGCACGCAGGCCACAGAGCCACTTCACCGGGGGCAGGCTCATGCAGAGGAACGGCACCAACTGCACGAAGCAGCGTTCCCTGGGAGTCTGGGGGCCTGAGCAACCCCCAGACCCTTCGCTAGAGGAATACTTGGTCAAGGATTGAAGAATTCTCCCTGTAATGTGACAGCGCTTATTTACCTGCATTGCTCTCTGAGTAGTTTGAGTACCTTGGCTGCTGCTCAGCCTCCGTTACTATTCTCCGTATCTTTTCCATCAAAAGCCTGCATGATGCCTCAAACAAATTCAGTTCTGTGGACTTTTTGCCCCAAATCCCATCTGCTTCAGTTCATACGTATGATACACAGCACTTCCTGAGCTATTCTCTTCGCTTGATTCTAGTTTTAAAGTTTTATACTTCAATATAAGCAGCTCAGCTCCTGCCGCTGTTGGTTCCTTCTCTTCACAGCACAACAGGAATTACTACGCTGTGAAGCTCCCATCTCGTACGACACTTGCTATTGAACAAAATCACCGGAATGCTCCTGCTGCCAAGGCAAGGTTCGGCACGCTGCACCAAATCGCCTTCGGGAAATGCGCTGCTGGGCTACGCATTGCTGCGGGGAATAGAAAACGCGAATACACCATGTCAAGAAGTATGCGAAGCCTACACCTCACGTTTACTCCTCAGGGGAAAAGGTAAAGAGAGTACAAGCAATGTCTTTCTTTTTTAAAAAAAAGTCTAAACAGCCTGAGATCTAGGGAAATCATTTGCCTTCTGCCTGTCAGAGCAAGTTATCTGCGTGCTTCTTCTATATTAAAAACATCGCCTAACAGAATGTATTCACTTCATCTACAAAGGACAAAGATTAAGTTGCAGAGAGAAAATGAACGCCCAGTGATTCTAAGCAGCGCTCACGTTCTGCAGTTAGCCAAAGGAAAGCAAACGAACACTAAATGTCCAAGTGGAAACGGCTAACGTCTGTTTATCATTTCCTGAAGAGTCAGCTGGAAGGTGGAATCATGTTCTTTGCCTCCTGCATTTGTTTGCATTTGCCAATTATTTATCCATAGATATTTACTAGAATAAACAAGTCAGGCATGTTAATTATGAAAGCAAACTTTTACCTACGAATCAGGCTGATCTTATTTCAGCTTTGAAGTTTCCTGAACTGTCTGCCTGAAATTTTTTGGCTGCTCCTTCTTTCAGGATTCTGCTGCTGCTAGCAGTGAAAATGTTGCAGAAAAATGCTACAGATTCTTTGCCAAACCACACAGCGTTCCCCCCCTTGGCATCTTTTCAAATCACCTTCAATAACACTGTAAGGCTGCTTCTCCTCCACCCCACTGCCCACCTACCCACACTGACTGTGCCCAGGAGCAAGCACGAGCGTTTCAGCAGGAAAACGCCAATTCCCGTGCTCGGCCGCTGGTACGACCTGCGCGCAGGCACATGTACCGAGGGGCTGAGAAGCCTGATCCGCCAGCCCCTCGCGTGCACGGAAAGGGTAACGTTAGCAGCAAGAAAAGGAGCAATTCCAAGAAATTCCAAGTTATGGTGTCCGTCATACGTTTCTTAACGCACCCACTCTAGTTTGCCATGCACACCACGTCACACAGGGTTAGTAACGTAGCCTGGCACAGAGGAACGCACCGAGGGCCTCCAGCGCGCTCTCCCGCGCGCGGCTGCGCCGGTACGGACGCACGGGAGCACCGGGCTGCGGGAGCCTCCCAAGATCTGGGGTTTACCAAGACGGGGAGCAGAGCGATCCCGGGTGCGCGCCGTGCTGGGATGGCAGCGCCCAAGGCACCGCGGCACCCACGCGGACGCCGGCCGGGACCCCGTGCCCGCAGCAGCTCTCCTGTGCCCGCGGCAGCTCCCAGCCAGGACGCGCCGAGAGACGACGACCACGGCCAAGTGTCTGTCTCACCGGGGCAATGGCACTGCTGGGGACCCGTGGTGCAGGCCATCGCCGCCTTCTCACGACGCGTTCACACGCTCCACAGAGAAGCACGTTCATTGCTTTTGTGTAAACTAGCAGAGCAATAAAAACCATCATTAGAGACAATTTACTGGCTAATCTAATTTTTAAGTATACACAGCCACTCATAACAATCAACTTTAAATTAATTATAGTCTCAGATTAAAAGGGGAAGATGGATCATTTCCTGGCCCACCCATAAACCCTCTTGGATGACAGCATGTGTGTGATTTTTTAAAGTTGTTTTTTTTTAATGCTATTGTTAAGCCTTTTTCTAAGATGTCAGCCATTTACCTGCAGGAAAGTGACAGTGACTTGTCACAGAGTGCCGAAGAGGCCCTCCTCACCGGCTGCAATAACCAGCACGCTGTTTCCCAAGCTGTCACCCCCACGTCTCAGCACCATCCGCTGCTTAAAGATTTGCTCTGACACGAACCAGGCGGAGCAGCGGCTGTTATCGTTAAGGGCTCTGCACACAGCAGTCTGTGTCAGCTGCACTGTGCTTGGGGTTCGCTTCGCCCAATTATTTGTTTGTCATTTAGAGACCTGGGTATCGAGCAGATATTGTCAAGTTATTTTTGGCCCCTGATACACTGGCAAAACATAATGAGGCCTTTAGGTGAATAACTGTCTTGGCAGTGAGGTGCTAAGATGATGTGCTGTTGAAAGGCTGGATAGCAATTAGGTTATTTGAGTAAGATGAGATGCTGGACAGGGCATGTGAAGACAGAGAAAACCAGCTTAACTATTCAAATGCCACCCCCCACTTCAAGTTGTCAGCTAACTATTAAGCAAGGTGTTAATTTACTACAGGCTGGATTGCCAACAAGCTTCATTTTTTATCAATTCAAAAGATGCACAGACTTGTCCCACATGCACACATTACCCAGCCCTTTCCAGACAAGTGTAACAGCTTGCCAGATGATTATTACCAACATTTAATTGTATTACAGTGATTCCCACAAGCCCTGGCCATGGGTCTGGGTTGCACGCTGTGAGGGGCTGCGCAAACAGGATAAAAGATGGTCCGAAAACCTACAGTGTAAGAGCCAGCATGTAGATACAGGGAGCAGATATGGAAGCAGCTGGACAAATACCTCAATTGAGACCGACCACCAGAAGAGGAAGGGCCACGCATTGCCCTAAGGTACTGCAGTGACCTGAAGAGAAGTAGCGTAGGGCACAAGTCATCTCTCCTGCCCCGTGAGTTTCACCTGCTGTCCCTACGAGACTGTTCCAGTAAGCTGGACTCACGCCCACGATGCCCACAAACACACCCAACATCTCCCAGGTCTGGGCTCTGCAGAAGCAACCTTCAGAAATCATCACGCTGGTCATCACCACCCGCGCCGCAGGAGGTGATTCAGACCTCTCTGACTGATCACATCGGCTTGTATCTACACAAACTTTTCGCCACGTCCTGTCTGCCTCACAGGATATGCACACACTGCCACATCACTTGACAGCATTTGGCAATGAACTTTTTGAAGAGGATCATTGTAAGAAGATACTTTTTTTGTAAAATATTTAGGCAGATGCACATATAGGAAAACACTCTACAAGATCAGCCCTAGTAACTCCACCACCTTCAGCAGAGATGAGCACTCTTATTTCTTCTCCCTCCGGGTACAAACTCACAGGTTGCTACTCCGGGCATAGCGTACCTAGAGAAACCCCTGGGAGAACACAAGAGCAGGTACAACAGCCAATTTTTAGGAAGGAAAACCAACCAGAGCATGGAGAAAAGCTGTAAGACAAGAAAAGTGACCTTTGCAACACAAACAAATGAGTTTTCTAGTCCAACCCATACAGCCATTTGGTGTTCTTTTAACCTTACAAACGCTCAAGTACAAGCTTCTGTACCAAAAGATTATGATTCATCTTGGAGCCTGAACCAAACATAGTCAACAGGGACCTGTTTGTTCATGGTAATGGCAGCGGGCCTGGCCTCAGATGCCTTGTGGCACCTCCTCTGATGTACAGACAGCCCCACCAGAACCAGCACCGCAGGCACAGTTACATGACTGGTACCAGCATGAGTTAATCAGTCTAGCCGCTCACAGGCAATTGCTTGTGTAGTCTAAGGGTTGTTCACCCCGTCTGCAATCAGACGTGGCTCTTCAAATATGAACTGGATTACAATGAGCCGGTTACTCAAGAACCATGGTCTTCAAAACAACTCTGCCTAGAGTGGTCAGCTTTAAACATGTCTGGTGTAATCATGGGATTTCTTTTGATGTGGTGAAAGAGGACACGCACAGTGTTTTGTGATTCCTAGCATCGTTCCCGAGCATGCTGAATGTATGTGTTCAGAGAACCTGGTCAGCACTACCCTTCCACACTGCTCTTTCCAAAATGCTGACAGCTTTCCATTTTTCCATNCANATGGTAACTCTTTCCCAATTCCCAAAGACACTGGAGACAGTTTATTCACACAGCAACAATCCCCACCTTCAAACCAACACCCACTTGATTGGGAGTTAGAAACACGAGGCTGAACTTCCAGCAAACAAAGACCGAGATCGCTCCTCTCTTTCTTGACAAAGAGGTGAGAGCCCGTGAGATCATCCCACTTCTCCCAGCCAACTCAATAAGACCTGTTTGGACCTCAGGAGGGGTGTCAGGAGTACCTAGGGAACAGTTTAGGTACCTCATTCTACATACAGCCAGATGCAAGAGGAAAGATTTAAGTTCTCTCTCAGAGGTGTCAGATCCTCAGCATCCTTCTCAGACCTTCCACCTACCAAAGCTTGAAGTGTCTCGTTGCCCGTCATAACCAAAGGAACCAAGGACTACCTTGGGAGAGCAATTCCCTTAACAACAACACTTTCTTTGTAGTACCCCACGATGCCAAGAAGAGAAGTTACCGAAAGTTTCGAAGCAGAACTACACTTGAGGTTGAGATTTACAGCAGGCACTGTACTCCCAGCACAGCTTCACACCCCTCCTTGGAGACAGCAGGTCCTGCCCAGCACTCAAAAACTGCCAGATTTTGATAATAACTTACCTCAGCAACACAAGCAAGGAGAAAAAACAAAAGAACCCAACAGTTACAATCATAGGGCAGAACAAAACGGTTGCAACAGGGTCTGTTGTACCCAAGCAGGGATCACACCGGGTGAAAGCTGCAGAGGCTACAACTGTACAACCAACCAATAAAAACCAGCAAGCACAAGCAAAACCGTGGCTTCTGCTCATCTGCTTTTGATTTTTCTAATGCTGTTTCTTTTAACAAATGTAGTTTAAGTGCTTAGGAGACTAACAACCTAGTAAATGAACTAAGTATTAATTTGTGGCTTTATTACTCAGCAGACCTATTTTCATGAAGCCATTTTTTCTGAGGATACAGCTTGCTCTGCAGCAGCTGTTTTCTATTACAAGCCATTCAAATTCCTTTGCCTCTAATTTTCAAAAGCGCCCACTAACTCAAAATATTTGGAAATGATACTAAATTGCTGTGGGGGCCCTGCAGCGTTCCACCTTGTCCCTCTCCCCAGTCCTCTAATCCTAACAAAAATCATCCCGTCAAAGACGTGGAGCAGCAAAGCTGCAGGTTCCTCCCCGCGGGCTGAGCGCTGACCCAGGCAGCCCCAGTCCTCCAGACCCACCTCGCCTCTTGACCCCACAACATTTTGTGAAAGACCCTGAAGGAACCACAGAGCACGATGTGACCCTGCGATCAGGTTCCCGTAGAGGGCTGAGGAAGAAGGCGGCTTGGCTCACGCTCCGAAGGCTACGCGTGACTTATAGCTAGCTCCAGGTGAGGGGGGCAACATGGGGTTTGGGGAGCTCCTCCGGCTGCAGACAGGAGACCGGGCTGAGCCAGGTGGCCCCGGTGAGGACGGGGCAAGCCGTGAGCACGGCTAAAGTCAGGATTCCACGTGCTGGGGGCAATCCTGCTGCAGTAAATGGAGGCTCTAGCAGTCAGGTGGGGTCTGAGTCTTGCATTCTTGGACATGGAAATTCTCCTCTGGCCCTGATTTGAGCATCCCTCCTGTGAGCCTAGGTCTTCAGCTCAAAAACAGATTTTTTCTAATAACATGTTTTGGATGAGTATAGAAGGAAGCCCTCCCCCAGCTCCTGCCTGACCCTTCTAGCATATGCAAGCCAAGGCCATTAACTGCTCTAAAAGGCACTTGAATTGGTTTATCTGCTCTTCTGTTTGCCACTTCTGAAGTATACATTTACGTTGGCTTTTTTAAACAGCTTGCTGAACACTGCGCAACGAACACCCCTTTCAGACACACACTTGCTCGCTACTTGAAGCACTCCTCAGCGTGCTCCTGGCAGCCGTACAGCCCAGTACTAGTCCCGTCTAGCTTGGGCGAGGGTTTACGTTACACCAACCAACCACACACACTGAACGACACCAGGACAAGCTGCGACCGCAGGGTGAAGACGTGCTGCGGCTGGGCTGACCCTCCCAGCACCAAAGGAGGGGGGGAAGCCCCTCTGCCCCCTCCCCGACACCAGACCTTCCACTCGGGCAGCTCAGCTGCAAAATCATTCCCCTTTTCTTGCTGCCTTTGGGTTTCTGGTGAGAAATCACTCAGCTGGCAGAGTCCAGGCAGCGAGGTGGGGAAGGAGAACGGGACCTGCTGGGGACAGGGACTGGCGAGAGGGGCTCAGGCCACCCTGTGCAGTGTCCCCCTCCATCACAGACTGCACTAGGGACAGAAAAAAAGGAAATATAAGCAATGCCTGGGTGGCTGAGAGCCTCAAGGGTGTCACAGGATTTACTCCCGTGGCCCTCATCCAGCACAGCACTTAAGGAAATACTCGGTGTTAACAAGTGTTTAAAGTCAGTCAAGCAATGAAGCGCATTACCGAGCTGAAGCCTGAAGGAGGACAAGCTAGGGTCGGTTTATTCTGCTCCGTGAGACTAAAACTGCCCTCTTACACCCCTCTCCGTGTCGCCAGGCACAGTGGCGTCGCTTCGTGACAAGGCCGTGCCTTTTCTTCTGGATCATCTGTGCTGAGCCACGAGAAGGTTAAAAATTCACCGGTTTAAAGTATCATCCTTCAAGAGGTTGTCTTTGCCACCAGAATGAACATGGCAGCTCTCACTTGGAGGCTCGATTTCAGTTTTTCTGCCTACTCAGACAAATATTATTGCACTCAAGTCACACACTGAAGGGTTTCTTCGCATGGTCAGGCTCTGCGTTTTTCTTGGGAGAACAAAAAAAGCTGACACTTTGGAAAGCAGCGGCAAGATCTGCCTGTGGTTCTCTGCTCCTATTCCCGCACTTCGGAAAACAATGACTAATTCAAGTAACATCATGGACTTTCGTGGGCAGTCTGCATGATAGGATAGTATCTTACTTTGTGGGAACGTTTTATGTGGAGCAGCATTTAAAGAATGTCGGCACGGTGACGGAGGCAAAAGGCATTCTTGTTTGGGGGACAGTTGAGAACTGGAAGGAGAAAGCCTTTTTGCTTCGGTTTTTACGCAGCTATGAAGGCTTTATTAAAAAAAAAAAGAAAGAAAAAAGCACAATTCATGTAGATGTCCCTGTGAAAGTCCTACTGCCATCCAGAGCGTCAAGACTGTAGGATGTGCATTCTTTTTTTTATTAAATTAACAGCAGCTGGATGTAAGACAGCCTGAGCAAGGGGTGTTCAGTGGTGCCAAGTGAGAAGACACTGGATCCTACAGAAAAAGGGACTATGGAGGTGAACCGGTGGGTTACTGGCACAGCTGGGTACTTCGGAAGCCCCGGCACCCCTGCGCCATGTGTTCACGCTCCACACCAAGCGCTTTCTGCACAGGTCTACAGACTTCAAAAGATCTTAAAAGAGAGGCTTGTGACACACCTTGGACGGCAGTTAGAAATAAACCACTCCTGTCTGAAGGTGAAGTTAATTTCTGGCTCGTTCCTACTCTTCTTTTTTTGTTCTCTTGCTGCACAAGCACCCAGCAGACAGCCACGCGCTGTTGCCGGAGCACAGCTCCTGCCCACGCTGCTGCGCAGACAGCGGCACGCGGTCCCAACACCCCGCGCTCTGCTGACGCATGGCTTGAGGAAGCCCTTTTCTCCTCTCACAGCCCAAGCGAGTTGCTGCGGAGCCCGAGTGAGCCCAATATCAACATTAAATATGTGGATCAATCAGCTGGAGGACCCAATTCCTGTTGCTCGGTGTTATCGAAAACCACGCGCCCACTGCACAAGCGCGTCGGTGTTCACACGGTCCGTGGTCTAACTCGCAGAAGCAGCTTTGCTAAGGTGACAGTTCTGCCGGGATAAAGCTCACGCCCGCTGGTGTAAACAGCCTTTGCCTCCGCTCAAAACGACATTGCCATTGCGGTGCTTTTCCAATTGAAATGAAATGTCTTTGATAAGATAACAACTGCCTGGCAAAGCACATTTAAGCTATGTAAGGGAAAGAAGAGGAGGGGAAAAATCTTGTATAAACAGCACAACAATACAGCTTTATCTAATCTCAGCAACTTATTGCTGCTTGTCTGTGTGTGTGTGTTTTACTGACAAAATAAAATAAATTGAATCAGCTCACACACGATAACATGCTCTTTCCTACCTCATACTAATTGCTTGGCTAATTGATGTTTGTTGAACTTTCTCCATTTCATTGAGTGATTAGGTACAAAGCTAACAGTTGACATCTGTAGGCGCTTAACTGGCGTCTGTAATTACTGTTAATGTTAAATAATTGTTAGTTAATTGGAGTGGTAACTGACTGAATGGAATCCAGATTGTGAAGCAAAAAGAGACCTAGTTAAATAAACATACATTTTCAGAGAAAACAACATTTTATTACAAGGGAGAGACTAGCAGCAGGCCAGATACGGGAGGTCTGCAGGATGCTCTGTTTCTGAAATCCCACGCCAGGCTCCAACTTGGACTCCACTGACTGGAGGTATGTCAAGTCAGGATCTTTGTCATCAGAACACTCCTAGCTCGAGAATTTTTCCACCTTATTTTGAACCTATTATCATGATATGTTATTTTACACCTCAATGCTGATAAATCTTTTTTGAGAAAAATCAAGCATCGTTTAATCTATAAAGCAAATACTCTCTCCAGAACAGACACAATTATGTGTTAGTAAATATTGCTATTTTGCTCACTGAGACTGGAACAGTTTGACTTTGCTAAAAGCCGCAGCCTTAAATGAACTCTTAGGGGAATACAATCACCACATGACGCCAAGCAGTACTTGATACCAGTCCACATGGGCAAGGATGCCCAAAACACCACTGTCCACCGTCTCCCTCCGCTATTTCGGTCAAGAAAAGCCAGAGCCTAGAGGTGCTTGTACCATGCTGGCTGGTTTACAGTTTTGTTTTGAATTGCTAACTTAAAAATTCCCAGTGAAGCCTTGGAAGACTCCTGTCTTCTAAGATTGTGAGTTCTAGGATTTAAGAACCTGGAAGGTTTTAGAAGAGGCTACCTTTGACTCTCACCTGGCCCTCTGGGCACCCTGGGTACCTCACATGACCCAGCAGCCTTTCCTGAAGCTACACAACAGCTATGGCATCTCCCAGCACTGCCATGTCCTAGCTGAAAAACCATCGGCACGTAAAGAAGGAGGGAGCATGGAAAGCACACTGATGGAGTGGTTTGTGCTCAGGAGATGCAGCCATAAGGGGATGTTATGGAACAAATTCCTTGCTCGGATAAAGCCTTCACGGCACAGAAATAGCTGCCTTGCTCTTTTGTGTGCCAGAACAAAGGACCGTCTCAAGACATCTACTGACTTTTTTGACTGCCTGACTTGGACGTTAAGAGTGAAGTGATGCACCGGTTCTTCTCATCTAACTTGCAGGTACCAGAAACCCGGCGTCCTCAAACCAGGAGGCTTTTTCCAGTGCTCAGTCCTTCACTAACGAGACACTGAATTTTCACATGGAAAATACTGAAAAGCCAAATGTAACCCACAAAATACAGGGAAACCAAATGATCCACAGCCTGGGCAGTCTCCACTGGAAAGCAAAGGAGACATCATCGTCAGGATGTCACTTTGGGAGGGTGAGCCATCGTAACAACCACAGAAAAAGAAGTTTACAGAACTGCTCATACGATTCACCAGTCCCTGAGGTTTGCTGGCTGACAGGCGGGTTTCCTGCAGCCCTGGGATTGCTCTGGAGCCCTGACAGCAAGCTAGGAAGAAGCATCTCAGTGAGGAGACACGAGGTAGCATGGAGGGTCAACATGTGCAGACAGCAGCCCCTAAAAAATCAACCGCAAAGCTGAGAACATACACCCATACAGATTCCTGCAGAGCCTTGGAAAGGAGGGAGGGGGCCGCAGTCGGTTCTCTGGCGTGCTGACCATGCTAACACTGCACACATGCCATCTGTGTAGTAGCAGATCCACTTCTATTCAACACAAGATGCTGTGGGGATGGTTTACTTAGCGCAAGAGCACTTCTCTACTTCTTCTGTGACTGGGATCAGCAGAGAACTATTTGCCTGCAGCTCCCTGCGTGCTTACAGAAACAGATGTTGTAGAGGATCCTCAAGAAATGATTCACCACGGACAGAAGAGGGGAGAAAGAACAACGCGCCTGTTTTTCTAGGGAAGGATATTGCCGTGGAACCACCTAAAAAGCCAGGGCTTGATCTGACCCGCATTTCAGTCACCAGTGAGGACAAATAACCCAGACGCCTTGATCCGCCTCCAGCTGAGAGTATAAATATTTCCCTGACAGCTGGTGGTGCCACAAAGCAGAAGGATTCATAAAGTTTACATGAACATCCTGTAAACAATTTGAACATAAAAAGCTGTAACAGCCCAATTGTGTTTCTGATCAAAGGCAAACTTCAATATTCAGCACAAATGAAAACTTCATCACTTTGGGACTCATTTCTCCCTCCAGGAAAAGCTGTTTTCCAACGGTACGTAGGAGGGAGTTAACATAAATGAAATACACAGTAGTAGCAGAAGCTGCCTGCTCTACAGCTTCAGATGTGTCTATTTAAATTATTAAGAGATAATGGAATCTAATTATGCTGGAAAGTCATGTTACAAAAAATTCATGAACAAAACCTGTACTTTGGCCAGGATTAACGGTGCTTAATGTTGACGCTGTCAGAAGGTAAGGAAAAGCCACGTTCTTTCAAAGACTTCCACACTGTGAGCAGCAATCCCAAACTGGAAGGCCCAGCCTGCAGGGAGGGAGGGGGGACACCAGGACTCCTCACCCATCCCTTGTCCACCTCATTTATTTACACGGCAACAGCTCCTTTTTCAGGCATTACTAAGAGCCCAGACCCTTGGGAGTTTTTAGCTGCTTACCTCCCAACACAGGGAGGGCTGGGGACCTCGGGGAGCAGTGGCAGCACAGAGCGGACACGGGAACTCCACAGCTCTCTCCAAAGCAGCGTTGCCTGCCTCTGACACGCATCCCAGCCCTGAGGGCCCCCAACATCCACGGGCTGCCCCCAAAACTCACGAGACCCTTCTAGATTTAGGGTGCTTCTTCCCATTCATCCCTAAGGGCAGCCAACTCCTAACTGGAAGTTGACAGACTTCTCCTCAAGGGGTTTTACCATCTCTTCAGGGGAGGTTTAGGGGGAGTAATTTCACTTTGCTCTAGATTTTTAATTATTATTATTATTGTTGAGAAATCATAGAATCATTAAGGTTGGAAAAGACCTCTAAGATCACCAAGTCCAACTGTCACCCCAACACCACCATGCCTGCTAAACCATGTCCCAAAGTGCCACACCTACACGTTTCTTGAACACCTCCAGGGATGGTGACTCCACCACCTCCCTGGGCAGCCTGTTCCAACGCCCGACCACTCAGTGAAGAATCTAAACCTCCCCTGAATCAACTTGAGGCCATTTGCTCTCATTCTATTGCTGGTTACTTGGGAGAAGAGACCAACGCCCACCTCACCACAACCTCCTTTCAGGTAGTTGTAGAGAGTGATAAGGTCCCCCCTCAGCCTCCTCTTCTCCAGAGTGAACAACCCCAGCTCCCTCAGCCACTCCTCATCAGACTTGTTCTCCAGATCCCTCACCAGCCTCGCTGCCCTTCTCTGGACACGCTCCAGCCCCTCAATGTCCTTCTTGGAGTGAGGGGTCCAAAGGGACTCTCATACATTGCACACCAACAGTAATCCATCACACCTTGAACTTGACCTCACCATCAGCCTTGAAGCCCACAACTAAATGACAGAAAGGGAATAAAATGTATATACAAGACCTAAAATGCTTCCAGATTTCTACCTGCTTTGTAAATATATTACTTTCTAATTTCTGCTACCTCAGCTATAAATAATTGTGCAAAATAAAAGAGGCAAGACAAAAAGAAAAAAAAGGTCTGTGCGAGACACAGGTAGCTGCAGGCCATCCGAGGGGAAGGGCTTTGGGCATGGAAGGATGTACGCTTGCCAGCCCGACGAGCCCTCCAGCCTGGCCCATCAGCCAGCAGCTCTGAAGGCTTCATCGTGATTTACCCAATGCAAATCTGACCTTTCTTCCGAGTGACTTTTATTGCTTTTGGCAAAAGCAGCCGTGGGCAACACAGGGGGGGGAAGAGCTGGCTTGGAAGCAGACGGACTGGATTGCAGAGAGCGGACTTGAACTTGGACGGTGCCACGTCACCAGCGCCCGGCAGCCGCCAGCCGTGCCCAGGGCGGGCGCCGGGTGAGGGCATCAGGCTCCCAGCCCAGCCCTGCACCTGGCTGCGGGCGGCCGCCGAGCTCCCTCCCAACAGGGCAGCCTTTCTGAGGCTCTTTTCCTCCTATTTAGCAGTTTGAATGCTAATCCCTTTAACAAAACTGTCCCCCTATGCTTTTTCCGCCCTCTTTCCCCTTAATCTCTTTTTTCCAGTGGGGGG
>Ga0065711_1042056_pt1 | contig 15688 bp, 8 predicted proteins | sample Hoacrofraction12_FD_59098 | JGI IMG/M metagenome (GOLD analysis project Ga0065711, IMG submission 59098) | Hoatzin crop microbial communities from Cojedes, Venezuela - Epithelial fraction 12 v2 (version 2) | ecosystem: Host-associated > Birds > Digestive system > Esophagus > Crop | place... | reverse complement strand
AGTGGCATTACCTAATAGTTGCTGTGCATTTAAAAAACTGATAGTGCTTATCTATTGTCTAAATTAACTGAAGCAGAGAGTCTTGCATCTCCATACAAAGGGGTTAGTTCCAGATAGGGGCTGGGAGTCGCTTAGAACTGGTCAAGACCGACCCTGCTGTATGGATGGGAGCCAGGAGAGAACTGAGTTTGCGCAGAAACAAAGGTCAATCAGTGGATACCGTGATGAAGAGGATGGGCCTTCATCTTGGGACCCCCGACGACCACCACTAGGAGGCACTGCGCAAGTGCAACTGGGAGGAGTCTATGGAAATTACTTCTCAGAACTGATTTTAGTATGCAATGAGGATAGATGCATATGTATAGGTGTATTGGGAAATCTAATGCATATGTAATATTTGATTGTATAAATTGAAGAGACACTTTGCTGCTCGGCTCACACAACTTTGGTGAGACTACCCGCCGTGCTGCCCGGTGCCGAATAAACGTACCTACTTTACAGTCTTACAGATTGTGGAGTCTGCTTTCCGCACGTCACAGTTGGCTTTCCACTAGAGAAGTTCTGGTTTGTGCATTGTTCCTCTAAGCACCACATGTCCCGAAGATCAAATTGCCATCTAAAATTCCCAGTTTACTAATTTGATGTTTTTCTTTTGCTGCTAAGATAATTGATTTCTTCATTGTTAGATCATTTCCTTCCTGAGCTGAAATTGATGATAATTAGATGCAGGAACTATGGAGAAAAGACCAGCTTTAAAGGAAAGTCAATTTCAAGTGCAGGGGTGGATGATATATTTAGTTACATTATCACTATAATACATATCTATTCAAAAGCTTTTTCTATACGGAGAAAAGGACAGTCTAGAGAAAACCCAGGTACTGTGATTTTATAGGGGATCTGATAGAAAAGAACAAACTGAATAGAGAGCAACTTTATTCAGAAACCCTCGTTCATTTCAAAGGTAAGTAAAAACAGTTTTGCTTAGCATCCATGTATTTGTTTTCTATATGACCATTAACATTTTGACAACTACCCCTGGTTCCATGCAGCTGTTAGGGTTATACCCCATCTGGGTTCTTACAGAGCAGCTCTGTCAGCAGATTCCCAGAGCTGTCAAATGTTGCATGCAGAGTGTGAGACTCAACATGATTTACCCCATTTCACACTGCCCTGCAGCAGTGCTTAGATCAAGCATGTTTTCCATGCAGGTCCCCAGTTTCTGTCCCTCCTCAGGATTCCAGAATGAGAGTGATTGACCTACCCACCAGAAGTCAAGTACTGTGGAACCAATCCCTGCCCCATGCTGTGATACACCTGGCGCCAAGCCCATCCCATGATTTGAAGCGTATCATGCTATGTTCAGATGCCATCCAACAGCTGACAAGATGCCCTTCCCGTGGCCTTGTGGCAAGTGAGTCTCATAGGTCAGCATCTTATTCAGCTGAGAGGTCTGAATTCATAGTGTTTAACTGCTTGAAACCTCTTTTACTTGTAAGAACTGTCTAGAAAGAGCCAGGGTTAAACAGAGGTTAAGAAGAAAATCAACACTACTTCATACTTCACTTTATGGAGCTGGAGAAAGTGTTCCTATAGATCATTATTATGAGACACTGTGAAGAGTTAGAAATAGTTTTAATCATATTTCTGAAGGATAGATCCATTTTAGGACATTCAAAAATAGGTAAAATTTGATTCAGATTAAAAGCCTGATTTTAAGAATAGTAAGGACAGACTGGGGAAAGACCCTCTTTTCTTAATGCCTTCTCCTAAGTATCTGTGTCTAGCTGACATCAGAAAAAGGATATTGGCCTAGATGGTTCCTTTATCTGACACAATATATCAGTTCTTGTGCTCTCACATGACTGATGGAATGGGATTCACTATACTTAGCAAAAATTCTCCCTCTCCTCCCCACATTTCCTGGCTGAAGCTTTAGAAATTACTTTGTCCCCCAAAATCTTGAAACAAACACATATTAACGCTAACAAAGGAGCAACAGAGAGCCAGCTATTTTCATACACCAAATAAAACACTTTCTTTCTTCTAGGATCTTGGAATGGGAATGACTCCAGGAATAACAGAAATGTCACATTCTGCTTTTCCACAGGTAAGGTTCATTTCAGCCAAAGGCCTTATGTTCCACATCTCTTTCTCATTAATTTTAATGACACATCCTTAAAAGAAGAACAGCTTTTTAATTGTCTCCAGAGTTACACCAATTACAATGAAAAGGTATATCAGACTAGCAACACAGTACATTAAGCAAGGGATTTCAAAATGCTGAGATTTAGTAGCCTCCATTGGTAGTGATAACCAGTTCAAAAGCCAGAGTAAAATTTACCTCCTTGTTGCGTGAATCCTTTTCTTTCTCTCTCATAAATGACAGGGTTTCTCCTTCTGTTCTTGAAGAAATAATTCTAGTACAGTTCTAATTCGGAGGCATCTTCTTTGCCTCAATTTATCACCAGTGCTTTCAGCATTTTCAGCACAACACTGCACATCAGGGCTGATAAACTGCATTCCCTCTTCTGGTTGAAGGTGCCCTGAAAATGGAAGCAAATATGTCATAAATAAATAATGGCTATTTTTTACGCTATATTTTTTATTATAATGCATATGTATACAGTTAAGGGTGCATGATTTAGGCTAGATCTGAGTATTTTTGTTGCACTTTCTGTCTGTGAACGACATCTGAATATGCTATTTTGACATGAAGTACTGTCTTCTCCTCCTCACAGTCAGAGAATATTGTATTAAATTGCTGCCAGATCCTTTTTACAGCAACTCTATCACAACCCCCTGTAATATCAGCTTTGATTTTATAATTTTTTTCGCATTAAAAAAGCACCTTCATTTTGAAAAATATCCCAAAGCATTCTAAAATCTGTAATAGATTAAAATGCAAGCTAGGCATAAAGATTTCAATTCTCATGTGCAAACACCTTTGTCTTGTTGAGGAGATGGGGGGAATTAAAAATTGTTTGTTTGCTTTTATAAGTGGATTACGAAAAGAAAGGTTTGCAAAAAAGAAAAGAAATATGGTGATTTTAGAGAGCTTTCAATAGCAGTTTGGAACCTCACATAATTGTGTTTGGGCCTTTACTAATGATGATTAGGGTTTCTATGCTTTTAGGAAGAATCAGAGTGAACAGCTGTCAGCAGCCTCTTACCTGAAAAGATAAGTCAAAGCTGCATATCTTCTAGGTAGTTCTCAAACCCTACCTTGAAATTACTCTGTCACCATAGTAACCTTCTACTAGCTAAACACGGTGTGAAAGTGTCCCACATTACCAGAGCTTCATCTTGATCCAAAAACTTAGACTCTCTCTCAGTCATGGTGTTTCCTGGCTGAGGGGGAATTTGATTGCTCTCTGAAATTGACATATATGAGTAAGCACTAGAAAAGGGAAAGAAACAATTAAGCTAAAGTACAAGGTTTTACAGAACAGGTTGGAATAAACTGTCCAGAAAGGTACTGAGATGGGGAGGTCTATATCACTTAGGCAATTTTTTTTCAGAAAAATTTCTAGTAAGTGTTGCGGAGCCAAAAGGTAAAGTATATGATGTGGTTACCTGCCAAAACTGAAATTGCCCTCCTTGTCCAAGACCACAGTCTACACACTGCAGACTGGAGACTGCCAGCAGAAAAACCAAATTAAATTTATTCTCTGCTTTTTTTCTCTGTGATGTCTTAGGACAGGCAGACTACAAGCCTTACAAACCTGGCAGACAGATTTGTGGTTCCATTTTTTCCCAAGGACATCACAATCGCTACTACCTTAGTGGACATGACTGGACTACACACCAGCAAAATGCAAGCACTCTCAATATGGCTGTAGACATATACATCCACACACACATGACTGCATGCACGCACACAACAGGTCATACAAGGAGACATCACAACCGAAGCTCCAGCATGTGCACAGGTATGCAGGTTTAGGTGGAAATCACACAGCCATTGGGTGACACAGCCTGACACACACGTACACCCCATCAAGGGAGTGCATCCGTTTCAGGTCACATGCTGGTGCTCAGTTCATAACGTTCATGTAGATGGTTCACATTCAGCGAAGAGATGGGAAGAGGAGGTAAACAATATGCTTTGAGCATTTCTCTCACATGTCATGCCATATAGCTTTGCTGCCACATATTTTGCTTTCGTATTTCTCTCTTACTGAACTCCAGCAAATAAACACTCAAAAAGGAAAGTGGTTAAAGATTTCACTTCATTTCTCATTCCCTTTCAATCAATGTAAGGAAACATTTCAACTACGCTTTTGAGAGCCTCATCAAGTCTTTGAACAAAATCAAGGCTAGAGTCGATGTTACTTCTAAATTTAAAATGCAGAAAGAAGGCCCTTTGAAATTTTGCTGATCACAAAAGCATAAAAAGGCCACAAAACCTCTTAAAAATTTTATTTACAGTTCACATTTATTTCAGGTTATTAGGAGAAGCTATGGATTACTATAGCCTGCTGTTATAAAATACATATTTATGAGATGTGGATGAATAATTCACAAAGCCAATGTATTGCTTTGCTACTGAAAGGATATTTGCAAGCAGATCGTGTTTTTCAGGATTTCTTTTTTATTTGAAATTAGTAAATCAATGCATTTGTGATTAGAATTTTCAATCTGTGGCTTGCCTGTGACTGGTTCTTAGAATATATGATATTCTTGTTGCATTGCCTGGAAGTGATAGGTCAGATAAATCATGTGATGATATTTTCTTGCTCTGATTTGATTCATAAATGAGCTTTTCTAAAATAAATTGTCATGTGGGAGGACAGAATATTCAGGTTCTCTGAATGCTTGTGCACATGACTTTGAAATCTGTTTTCCACAAACACTTGTGTTAGTGTGATTTGATCATACAAATATCTGAACAAAAGAAACATAAGCTGATAGCAATCATACCGAAGCAAGAAGTGAGCAAATATTTAGGGAAATATTTTTTTCCCTGTATTGTCTCATCTTGAAATAATTAAAGAGAAACTAAGGAATTTTTGTAATCCTCTTCTATGTAATGAGACTAGAAGCCAGTTACTATTCTGCTCTGCAATAACTATCTGTTCAGTGTTTTTCAAAGAAATAAAACGTTTGCATCTGTATGTGCCTCACTTCAGAAAAATGAATAAATTTTTCTTTATTGTACTTAGGATGGGTCCAAGAGCATGACTTACCACATACATTTCACAAGGAGGAAAAGGGCCATTAATAGCATCACTTCCAAATGAACAATTAAGCTAGGACTGCAAATCATTCTTCTCGCTGCTGAAACTGAGGGAAGCAACCTTTGTTGGTAATAACTGGCAAGCTTAACAACATTACTCCAATTTTATTGCCCAAAGGAAGATATAACATGGGACAGTGAATTGAAGAATTATTTTCTGGGTTTTAGCAGTGGTGTTGTGCAGGTCCTGCTTTGTCTTTTCTTTTTTTGTGAACTTTTTCTTTCCCTTGGCTGTGAGTTCCAGTGGCTTGTTACAGACCCTTGGAAGCTGGGATATTCAGCTTTCCAAAGGGTGGGACATTACTATAAGATAGACAATGGGTGGTCAGCAGGTGAGACACTCAGCTAGTGCTCAGCTCCTCTGGTTTCTGCACAGAGCCCTGCCTCAGTTTTCTATGCTAACTTGAGCATATCATGTAGAATATTCTTTACTTCTCTTTCCTAGCTGTAAAACGATAACAATGCTTCCCTATTTTTTGTGAGGACAACCTAATGTTAATGAGGTGGTTAGATAAGTGATATAGAAGGGACTGAAAAATGAACCCAGATGATAAATACAAACCAAACCTTCTGCACAGATGACATAGCCTGACTTAGAGACAGCCAAGTGTTACATTGTTTGAGTGTCGTACTATCAATCTCTGAATGTCAAACTGTCAATATTGGACAAAACCAGAATCTCATAGAGTGTTTTAGTGCATTTTTCTAGCAGCTTAGCAATATTGTTATGAAATCTCCCTTTTTCTTACCTGAAATTCTAATAAAAGCCATTTAAACATTAAGACTTGTGCTCTAGTTGTGTGACAAAAGCAGATGGTACAAAAAGCCATTTCTGTCCTTTGTGCTTCTTTGTTACAAATTGTTCTCCTGTCTTTGAGTGACAAGCATCTATTAGGAGTTTCCAGGAGGAAGAGTGGCTTCCCCCAGCTGACCCAGGCTTGGAGCACTGCAGAGAACTCTCTCTCTATAGGTGGGAGAACACAATGAAAACCTTTGCAAAGGGCAGCAGAGTGGTTAACCTCCCCAAGGCTCTGCAAATTGCTGTGGCAAGGACGAGAAAGAAAGTCCTTTGGACACCCCCTGAGGACAATGCTCTTCTCTGCCACAGTCAGCTAGCTAAGAAAATGAAATGGAACATGATGAGCTGGTGATATCACATGAAATAACATAAAGCACCAGGCTATTTTCATGAAAACTGGCTTCAGCTGTATATCTGAAAGAAATGTATTTGACAGAATGAGAGCATTCAAAATGTTTTAAAAAAAGACAATGATGGTAAGAGCTTCGTATTTTATATTGGACTACAAGAGTGGCAATGTTATTAACTGACAGCAGGTTATCTTCATTAGAGTCATGAGATAATTTGTTAATGGAAAGTGATACTGTGTTCAGAATCAAGTGTACGCATGTCTTTCCCCTTATAACTTTGATCACTTTACATAAACACATATATATGTAGATATATAAGCTATGCATATATGTCTATGCATATGAAGGTGACATGCATATTTGTAATTAAAATAGAAATGTAGAAACCCTGATGTCAGCTAAATTTCATCCTTTTCCTCCTTAGAAAAGAGCCAGTATATAAGTTGCATGTCACACCTGTATGTAGCATATAAAAAAATAATAAACCTCAGATGCATTCACATATTCGTATGGGAACATACCCTAGATGTTCAAATCCTAAGCCATTAGCCTGACTGTACTCACCCACACATGTGGGAGAAAGGATGATGGAATGTGTATGAGCTTTTTTCTTGATCATGTTTGTCACAATGTCAAAGTACTGGCAGCTATCCTAGTGGAGATAGGAGTAAGTCTGGCAGACCATGGTCTAAAATTAGTTCTCACTATATCTAATTGTCCTACTTTTGTCTGCAACAGTTCCAGCCACCCTGAGCTTGTACCATATATGTATTGTATCATATAACCACCACACTTTTGCAGGCTGCTGAACATATTTTCTTTGGTGAGGTGGACAATTAGCAGTCCACTATTTTTTCACTTCCACAGAAATTACTAGGCAAATACTTCTATTTTTGAATAAATGTATGGATGCTTACTATTTTAGCACAAAAAAATGTATTGCCCTCAACGAACTCTGAAATTTTGCTTCTGTATTTAGTGACTGACTTACTTAAAACAGGAGTAAGGCTGTGAGGGAGGATGGCTGCCAGTCCATCAGTGTTAAAATAGAATGATTCATGTTAGACCCTTGGAGACAATTACATCATTCTTGACCATCCATACTCCTAGGCTTATGTTGCCATTCTTCTGCTTGAAAAAAATATATTTTCAGATTGAAATTATTGCTTCTTCCAGTAACTGCAGTCCTTGCTGTTTTCAGAGTGTTTGGAACACGAAAAATGTCTGTTTCTTGGTCTGTATATTCTCTACCAATCTGCAGCGACTACACCTGTTCAAAAATCATAGATCAGACTTGAAAATTATTATATTTAAGATGAGCGAGGGAAAAGGAAAGAGCACACTGGTTTTCATTTGCCTTGACTTTAATTTATTTCTAAGGGAAAACCTTCTATCTGCAAGAACTTCAAGCCCATCATTAGACGCATGTGCATACACCCACATCTACAGATATATGCAAGCTTACCACTTTCCTAGTTGGTGGAGATTCCAGCTAGACAGCAGTAAGCCTGCCTACAGTCTTGCACGATTAAGGCCTAAATCTATATAATTAAATTTGGCCTTGTAAGTGAAGCTTAAACAAAACCAGAGAATAAACTAAGTAGCTTTCCTAGTGCCTGTACAGCAAGAAGTTAGTACCTCCTATCTAGTAGTTACATCTGTAGTCTCAATGTCCACAAAAGAACTCTTGAAACTCCCTGTTTCTGCAGAATGCTGCTTACCAGACACGTGACCATGGCTTTTTGGCTTCTGCTCGCAATATGTAAGTATGCTCAAGACAGTCCACATGTCTAGTGAGTTGCAGACTACTGCAATTCAAAAGCAACCTTTGCTCATATGATGCAAAAAAAAATTAGTATAGAACTTGTACTGGTATGTTCCAGTGTTTCACTTCAGAGTCAATGAAGTATGCTGAAGTCCTGTAAAGTTAATGGAATAATCTAGGGCAAAATGAGGCAAAGAATTCTCTGCCCCAGGCAGATTTGCAAGGAAAAACATTAAAATCTAATGAATATAATTTACATACCATTACAATAATGAAAGAATAATAGAGAGAAGCATTGTGCTTTCATCAATGGTAAATTTTAGAGTCAATTGGAAAGGCAGATCATTTGAATTTATGGTCAGCTTGTTTTAACAAAAAGAATTAAAACAAATTAACAAGGAAATGTAAAACTAAGAAAACTTGTGTATCATATTCGTGCATACATTATTTCCATATGTTGTCTAACTGAAGTTTTTTTGCAGAGATCATATGAGTTCCTTTGCTCAGTGTAAGCTTGACTATTATAAACAGCTACACCAATACATCCTTATTCTCCAAACAATTTAAGCATGCACCAGTTTAGTGAGATTCAGAACGTACTTAATTACTTTTGTGTATAGCAAGGATTGCAACTTGTGGAAATGTTTAAAGCTATGCAAATTTTCCATTGCATTAAGGAATTGGGCACCAAAAGGTCATCTGTGTTTATGGGGCCTCCTTTCCTTAACACCAGAATTCTGTTATTACTGTTTTGATCGTGTCTCTAGTCTGTTCTTTTCTACTTCTGAGCAGCTCTCATTCTATTATTTGACGCAAGCTCTTCCCACAACTTCAGATTCACATTTTGTGTTAGGATTTAAAGTCCAAAAGACTGCAGAATGTCAGCAAATAAGAAGACTGCTATATATCTTTTTGACATAAATGCAACAAATTCCACAAGGATATGTTGCCACTATCTAGGTAAATGTTTTGAGGTCTGTTTCATTTTATCCAGGCACTAACTAGAAAGTTACACCACACATGATTGATTCAGAAGATCAGTTTTGCACAACAATCCAAAATTTTAGCTTTGTGATAATACAACAATACAGGCTGAGTTTTTCTCACATGTGCACAGAAGTGCCTTAAGATTCTTCCTGCCCTAGACCTAGTGGTACTGAAAAATTATAACATGGTTTTAACTTTCAAACTTTTAAAGGTGATCTTCTTCATGAACATGAATACATAGAGTGACAGTCCTTTGTATTAAAATGTATTTCTACCTTTGCAGAGGCATGATACTACTGAACTGGTCATACTTTATGTGAGGTCTCTACACAGGCTACTTTTGAGTTCAGAGGCACAAAGAGATGCATGCATATTTCCCTTTTCTTTTTCCCTCCCTGGTGGGTGGCAGTACAGTTGTTTTGGACTCTTTTTTTTTTACTTATTTTATTTCCCTTGTGGCCTATTAAGTATATGCCTTTGTGCACAACCTGCTTAGCTCAGCAGTCAGTCCAATGGCTCACGGATACTTGGGTTGTTTGGCCAAAGCACAAACAGGAATGAGGGTTACTTACAAGCTAAGCAAAACTAACCTGCTTGCCTCACAGTTCGTTCCAGATGCCCGCTCTCCGGTGTCAGTTGATCAGTGCTGACGAGGGGCGTGTGACGTAGGGGCTGATTTTGGGGGGCCGGTGGTGTTGTGGCAGCCCAGCGTGAGTCCCGCGGGGAGGGCCGAGGCGCTTCAGCACCACGGACAGCGCCCCCTCCGGCAGGGCTGCAGCTGGCCAGCTGTGCCCGAAGGGACCAAACCCTGAAGATGTGATCTCTTCCTCTGCTGTCAGCTGTGATCATCACTATTGGCTCTAATACACGCCTTCAACCAATAAAACGCATTTGGGTGACTGAGGAGAAGCTCCCATCCCTCTGACTCTGTTTGATCAAGGCTTCACGTGTTTTCAGAATTAGAAGGCTGGAAATTTGGGATTAAGGGACATTGTACCTGCTGAGCATGAAGTTAGCATGAAGATTCTATTCTTCAAGGAAAGATCAGGCTTTTACAAGTCTGATGGCACTGCCTGCAAGGAGTATTCCTTCTTGTGACAGTAGGAAGATGCTTAGGGTTATACACACCGCAATGGGTTGTGCACTTGCATCTCAAAATAACAGGGACTACATGGAGAAATTCAGCCTTCCGGTGTTTATTCTGAGATGTTGTCTGTGAAATATCCCAGTGCAGAGTTTATAGCTCGAAGTAATTAGCCCGTGGTCTCACAGCATTTTAAAAATGAGATCTGAGCATATCTTCTGTAGACTGCAAAGCTGCAGAAGACTATGAAGTCTATCAAGTTTTCCTTTTTTTTTTTTTTTTCCCAATCCTCCTATCCCATTAACCCTACCTAGTAACCATAGATGTGTACCAAACCGCATGCAATACCATTTGAAGAGGATAAACATATTTCTTATATAAGGGCAGCTCTCCTTTGGTAGCTCTAGAATCCCCGTTTCACTTTTGCATCCTTCACTTCCACCCCTGCAGGCTTTGATGTTGCCAGTAGCAGACTCTGTTCCTGGCCACTTCAACCAGGGGAAGGAGGAGGAGAAGGAGAAGGAGGAATGCTTCCAGCACACTCTTTCCTCTCATGACAGCAGAAGCTTCTCATTGATTTAGCTGTTAAGTAATTCAGAGGCAACAACCATCTGTTTAAGTCAATGTCCTGTTTCATGTTTCCCCAAGGAAAAGGCAGCAGTCCAGAAAGAAACATGAAGTGCGACTTGCTGACTTTATTATGTAAAAACTATCTAACAACTAAGATATTTTGCTCCTACATTTTCTTTCCCTTGAGCTGGAAGAGGCTAATTCAGACTTTGGTACACCAGAGACTAATTATAAATGGGGGACAAAGGCCTTCCCCTCAACCAACTTAAAGCAAAGAGAAGAATTGTAAAGATCAAAAAGGTTCCATTCCACAAACTTTCTTGTGAGTCTGAAGGAAAAAAGCAGATGAGGGACACTCAGTTTCAGGGACTTTCAGGTACCTGCTGCTTATGTGAACATTGGATGCAACAATTTTTCCACGTGCCTGCTGGCTTAGTTCTTCTGAATCTGAGTCAAATTTAAACCACTTTGACATCTGATTCACTCTATGACAATCACAAAACAAGTTTTTAAAGCTAAGGTGTAATTAATGATCCAAAGTTTCATAGAATAATAATAATCTGAGTCCACCGTGTGGAAAATTTAGTAATTCTGTGTTCTTTAAAACTGCTGATTGTGTGAAAGAATGATTTAGTCCTCTAAGGCTGATAATACAGACATCCTTAAAAAGTGATATGCAAACATGTAAAAAGTGTCTGTGCTTCTGATATTCAAGTTACTTTCTATCTGGTTACCTAATTATGTGATGCACCCATGCCAGGACTCTCTCTTTCTGCCACTCCAAATCTGAACAGATACTTCAGGCAATTTTGCCCATTCTTGTGTAAGGAGTTTCTCTGTGTGAAATCAGTTTTGAAAAACTGGAGGAGGGCAGAAACTTCATCTGTGTTCAAATACATTTTTTCAGTAATAAGAAGAGAGAGACAAGGAGAATAATGTGTGAGAAATACAATCACAATACAAGTAAGAAAACACTACTATCATTGTGATAACATTTTATAGTTTAAAGTTTAGGTAATGCTGGACCACTGCACGGGGTTGATCACCATACTGTGGCTTACAGACTGCTTTGGGTCTCACATGGGGATCCACTGCTATGGCAAATTTTAGAAGTTTCCACAATTCCAAATACTGCCTTTCAGGTTAGAATTCCCCTCACCTAAATTTGTTTAAAGGGTAGATATCTAACCTTATCTAGTTGCTTGCCTTCTGTGGTTAATGGGGAGACACAGACAATTCCAGAAGGAAACTCATCACATGAAGTTATATCCCTAACCCAGAGGGCAATTGTAGAGGGAATGAATTTCATTCAAGACACACTGGTGTCTCTATATTGGTGACTGTCCAGAACTTATATGACTGTCTTAGACTAGAACTGTTGATTTGAGAGGTATAGCCTTATGCAGGATAATACTACTTGTTTCCAGATTCGGAATTTGCATGAAAGTCAACAGACTGAGAAAAGGGCCACCAGAACTATTGAGGCACGAAACTTCTAACTGGTTCCTTCATTCTTCCTAGCAGTTTAAAGCCAGCTCTTTTCTCAGAGCTTCTGTGTTATGGGGTATACACGGTTAAATAAAGAGATATAAGCCAAGTCATGTCAGCACCTACTGCTTTCTTTACTGTTGTGGACTGCTCCTCCTGGCGGGTGTTAGTGTCCATTCAGGTTTCTAAACCATTTCTTTTGGGTCTTTTCCTGTACAGCAACTCCTCTGAAAATTGAGATGTTATCACCTTATCTTTCATCCAGCTTTCTTTGACCTTTATCCCATAATCCAGTGAAGTTTCTCTGTTTTAAAAAGTTTGCACACTTGTTTCCCACTTTTCTCCTAAGCTCCTTTTTTTTTTATTGTCATCTTGATTCAAACTTTTCTCTTCTGTATTTTTCTTAGTTTATATTGACTTGTCTTTGCAGATGAAGTTGGTGAAATTGTGTTGTTATTTTTTTCTATTAAATCAGGCATTCCTGCTCAATACTCCAAGAGGCCTGGTGCAGCTCTGCTGTCAATGATAATGATTTATTTTCTTTTTTTCTCAAAATGTTTTCATCCTGGGGCTGAGTCACTGCATATTGAGTCCATTAATGATACTGCAATTTCATAAAACAGACATTCGTCCATTATAGTCAACTGGTTTCCCCAAATCAGCCCGTTGTATCAGAATGAATAACAGGTGATTTTATAAATCAGAAAGAACAATTACAAGCATCAAAAAGATGTTGGAAAGTGTTGATTTAGTTACTCCATAAGTGTGATTTTTTTTTTAAATGAGAAAAAATGTCTCAAAATGTTGCGAATTTCTTACAAATTTTGGGTTTGGCCTGGGCAATTCTAATGTATCAATGATGCTTGTCTTACCACTTGAAAAATACTGAGTCATTTCATTACAAGATTTAAATGTTCCTTTGGTAGATACATGTAATTACGGTATTTCCTAGCCTGATAGAGAAGAAATTTATTGACCTGCAATGCAGAAGAATCTAAGTAATCCTTCTGGTTGTTTAACTCATTGCTAACTGCTTTCCTGAGCATGCATGAGTATGCTTACAGATAACTAAAACTCCAGAGGGAAAAGTATCAGAAATAATTAAGTTCTTTGTGATAATTTAGGGTAAAATGAGTTAAGGTAAGGATCAATTGTCACAGTGTTTCTTACGTAGTTACTATCGTCAAGACTATGAGGTTAATAAGGAGTCTCACTAAAACTGAGGTTTATTTTCCATATGATTTTTCAGTCTAATTTTATGGTCTCTCACTCTATAATGAGATAAATGGGGTTTCATCCTTGAAAAGCTACTTAGATATGGAGCCAAACAGCTCCAGCTTGTTTCAAATTGCTAGCTGTCTCCAAAGAACTACTTACTGACTTGCCTCTATTTCCTATGTGAAGTATTCATTTTCTTCTACTGTGTGCACCACACAGTCAAAATGCTAAGAACTCATTTTGAAACAGAGAAATAATCTGATTGATTCCAGTCCTGCCACAGATAATTTAACTTAATTTCCTTTGAAGCCATGTATCATTGAGACATTATTCCTGAGAAGCCTTAAAATCCTTTGAATCGTCTTCCTTTTTGATCTGTTGAGAATATCTTCGTCCAAGGGCTCTGACAACAGCTTTGCACAGTTCATTTTGGATGATATTTGTAGTAAGAAATAGCAAGTTGAGCAAAAGTATTCCACCTGCAGCTGGATGCATTTTCACAGATATCTGAGGTAGATATATCTAGATTAGACGCCAGCACCAGAGAAGTCACTACAACATTGCTGGGCAGCCACTGAAAGGGCGGCCTGAGCAGCATGTTGGCCATTGCTGGCACAGGAGTCACAGCGTTCTCGCCATGGAAGCAAAGTCAGCAAAACAGCTTTATGGTTGGGTTATCTCTTCACTGCAAAGCTAACTGTGATGCTTAGTGCTGAAATCTCTGCACATGAGTTACGCCACGTTGGATGTGAACAAGCACATCTCTCTTCAGCACTACTTTTCCCTTTCTAGATGCTTAAGAAAAATTTTATACAGTTGTAATCTTTAGGATATAAGCCTGGAAGCGTAGGGAGTCAGGCCATTTCTGTGCAGCCAGTCGCTCTGCAAGATTGTCACAGTTTCTGGGAACCTTTTCAGTTGGAAGACTGCAGAAAAATGTAGGGGTTATGATCCTTCACCTTCTCCTGCTCTAGTCCATTGGTTTGACACTGGAATATCCAACAAGTTCCAAAATAGTGTAATTCCCACAGTGAGGGGTCCCGTCCATCAGGGTGCTGAGCAATACCCCCAAGACCCAGAGGTCTCCTTGGTATTTTGATTTCTGAATCTGATTTAAAAGTTCCCATCACTTTCAATGGGTTTTTGAACAGATTGAGAAGATCAGTAGACCTAATCTTATTTTGTCATCATGATAGTGACTTAGAATAATAGAATCATAGAATCATAGAATGGCGTGGGTTGGAAGGGACTTTAAAGATCATCTAGTTCCAGCCCCCCTGCCATGGGCAGAAATATCTTCCACCAGACCTGGTTGCTCAAAGTCCAATTCAATCTGGCCTTGAACACTTCTAGGGAGGGAGCATCCACAATGTCTCTGGGAAACCTGCTCCAGCATCTCACCACCCTCACTGTAAAGAATTTCTTCATCATATCTAGTCTATATCTAATCTATTTCAGTTCAAAACCACTGCCCCTCATCTTATCACAACACTCCCTGACAAAGAGTCCCTCCCCATCTTTCCTGTAGGCCCTAGAATGCCTGTAAAGCCTTCCTTTTCCTGGAAGGCTACTGTAAGGTTTCCCCAGAGCCTTCTCTTCTCTAGGCTAAACAACCTCAACTCTCTCAGCCTGTCCTCACACAGGAGGTGCTCCAGCCCCCTGATCATCTTCGTGGCCCCCTGGACCCGCTCATGCAGGTGACCATTCCTTAAGAATAATTCCTTCATTATATGAATTTGCTGATTAATGAAATCTTGATTTTCTATTTGGCAATTATTGGGAAGAGTTCACTTCAGTTCTGTCATTTTTCCATTTTTTCAATTTAAAAAGGCTTTATTTTTCTTGACAATATCATATTGAATATAAAGGGATTCTTACGTGAACTGCTTATCTTTTGGAAAGTGTGCACTCTACCTAAACTCTGGGAGCTGGGCTTGTTTAGCCTGAAGAAGAGAAGGCTGCGAGGGGACCTTATAAATGCTTACAAATATCTGAAGGGTGGGTGTCAGGAGGATGGGGCCAAACTCTTTTCAGTATTACCCAGCGACAGGACACAGGGCAATCGGCACAAACTGAAGCACAGGAAGTTCCGTCTGAACATGAGGAAGAACTTCTTCCCTCTGAGGGTGACGGAGCACTGGAACAGGCTGCCCAGGGAGGTTGTGGAGTCTCCTTCTCTGGAGATATTCAA
>Ga0065711_1042055_pt1 | contig 15688 bp, 15 predicted proteins | sample Hoacrofraction12_FD_59098 | JGI IMG/M metagenome (GOLD analysis project Ga0065711, IMG submission 59098) | Hoatzin crop microbial communities from Cojedes, Venezuela - Epithelial fraction 12 v2 (version 2) | ecosystem: Host-associated > Birds > Digestive system > Esophagus > Crop | place... | reverse complement strand
GCTGGAACCCCTCTGCTGGGAGGAAAGGCTGGGAGAGCTGGGGCTGCTCAGCCTGGGGAGGAGAAGGCTGCGGGGAGACCTTAGAGCAGCTGCCAGTGCCTGGAGGGGCCTGCAAGAGAGATGGAGAGGGGCTTGTGACCAGGGCAGGGGGTGATGGGACAAGGGGTGATGGTCTTAAACTGAAAGAGGGCAGATTTTGATTAGATATGAGGAAGAAATTCTTCCCCATGAGGGTGGTGACGCCCTGGCCCAGGTTTCCCAGAGAAGCTGTGGCTGCCCTCTCCCTGGCAGGGTTCAAGGCCAGGTTGGACAGGGCTTTGAGCAACCTGGTCTGGTGGAAGATGTCCCTGGCAATGGCAGGGGGTTGGAACTGGATGATCTGTAAGGTCCTTTCCAACCCAAACCCTTCTATGATTCTATGATTCTATGCTCCGGAAGGAATAATTATCTATCCTGCAGAATTTAAGTGCTGTGGCGTGGACAGGGCTCGAGGCAGCCATTCCCAGAGATTTGCACTTCTATGTACACCTCCAGATTCATGAGCATGCTCTGGACTCTGGCTGGTCATTGGGAATATCTGCTCTGAGAGGAACGAGACGCAGGAGACGTGTCCTCTCCTCCTAGGCCACTGCTGCCCTGAAGGGTGGTGTCCAGCCTGGTTATATCTCATTTAGCTGTTTCTTCTCCACTCTTACCTTCTGTTTTTCTCCACTGTAACACCCTCATGGCAGGTGGTGGCTTCTTCTTTCACTGCAGATAGACTACTGGGGCAAAACCAAAGAAAAAGCCTGTTAACAGCTTTTGGCATGGAAGCTACCAAGCTGATGGAAGAGACTGCACGATGCATTGCAGGCGTGGGTGGACACCCATCCCTTGCCAGTGCATGCTGCTCTGAGGATGCACAGCACCTGCATCCCAGATAGGACATGCACTTGCTGTTTTAACACTACGATCTTAACAGTTGGCTCCCAAGAACCCTCCTGATCTCTCGATTTCACAAGTGACCACCATTTTCCACAAAAATGCTGTTGTTTTTGCTACTGTTAGAATCATAGAATCATAGAATCATAGAATGGTAAGGGTTGGAAGGGACCTTAAAGATCATCTGGTTCCAACCCCCCTGCCATCAGCAGGGACATCTTCCACCAAACCAGGTTGCTCAGAGCTCCATCCAACCTGGCCTTGAACACTGCCGGGGAGGGGGCAGCCACAGCTTCCCTGGGCAACCTGTTCTGTGACTCTGACTCTATTTCCTCATTTCTCTGGGTAGAGTTCTCTCCAGCTTCTTAGCTGGTGGAGAGCGTTCTCAGTAGTACCTGCTGTAGAAATGCTCCTACTTTTGTACACTGGGATCTTAAAGTGTTCAGAGGAAACTCTTGAGGGCAGTCACCTGGACTGTCCTTGAGCCCCTTTTTGGACACCACATACCTTACAAATATGTCCAAGCTAGGCATGCACACACCTTCCTCCTCTCCTGGCAGTGTTTAACCAGGACAAACCCTCCTTGGCTCCTGTCACTAAAGAAAGCAGCGTTCTGCTGTTTGTATTTGACTCTGACCAATATTTGCAAATGGCTGCATGACATCTCATCTGTTTAACCCATGAGCTGTTGCAGTTGGTGCTGTGTCTCATGACAATTTGGAGGCAGGCTTGGCCCCTGTCCGAAGCAGAGCCGTGGCTTTTGTAGGGACATTGGGCTGATCTCCCCAGGGAAAAGACGAAAGACGAGATGAAGACAGAGATGGTGATTGGTTTTGTGCCAGCCTCTCAGGTTGTGATATCTGAGTAAATCACTTCCCTCCTATCTGCAAGTTTTGATGAGAAAGCAGGCAGCTAACATCACCTCTGTTCGCCATGCAGGGCTGGCGGGTGGGGTACGCAGCCCAGGGGAAGCCTCTCTGCTCCTGGAGCATCTGCTGGGTGGTGGGCTGGATGCTACAGGGCATCTCAGCCAGCATCAGGTAATGGTGTTTAGACAAGGAAGACCAGAGATGAGGCCTGCCAGCCCTCATCCCACCTCCATACGTCGCATACCGTAAAAAACAACCCCCTCACCTCTGATACACATTTTGCGCTTGGGTGTCCACCCTTAGTTTGCATTTGCCTCTCCTCCCATCTTCTGCGAGGCACCAGAAGATGATGCTACAGCCTTGGACCTCTGCAGTGCAAACCCTGCCCCGGGAATGCAACCCCCTCTCCCTCCGGTTTATTAAACACAGGGCTGCTTCAGTGCTGTGCTTTGAACAAGGTGTCTTAATCCTTATCAACAGAGGAGAATTCCATCAAACCAGCAGCACTGGCGAAATGGAAATGCAAAGATACATAATTCATGACAGAGCGGACACAATTTAATAGGTGTACGGCAGCCAGGCTCGCCACCTTGTTCTCCACGCTGAGGATGATGTCAGGTCGTGTGGGATTAGCCAGACACTAGGTTTTTTTGAAAGCCCTTTGTTCTCCCAGACTCCCTCTGCACATTCAAAGTCCTCAACTGGCAGCCCCAGCACAAGATGAGCTCTGTACCCAGAGTTACTTGCAGAACCTGCTCGGTGTCAGAAAGAAAAGGGCTTATTTACACATAAATGAGACAGGCGAATCTCCACAAAAGATGGCAGGGGTGCCAAGGGGCAAGATGTTAATGGAAATTTCCTTCCCTGTTTTGCAAAGGCCAAGAGAACCCTCAGCTTGTCCCACCCTCTCCTCACCAGGGCAGGGATACAGCCCTGGGAAATGGCATGAATCTACAGGATCTCTGCAATCTCGTCGCATGGGACAGCTTTATTCTGGGACTGGAATGTGCACAGAGAATACAGCAGAGCCTTGGTGCTGGGACTGGCATGTGTCTGTGGGCATTGCACAGGGCAGAGCCTGCACAAAAAAGTGCCTAATTCCTGTTTGGGCTTCCCAGTTCCTTCTCTTGGGCTCCTAAATAGCCTTTTCCATTCAAAAAAAAGCGCAAATATCTCCTTGTCCCCATCACATAGATGGGACCTGAAGCATGGGGAAGATGCAAGACCACAAGGGATGTGGATGCCCCGACGGAAATGTGAATCCCAAGGGGTTAGCCCTTCCAAGCCATGTACGGGAAGCCCACCACTGCTGCTTTTCGGCATCTTTCCTACATTAGGGAAGGCAAACTCTTGGTTTTTTTTCCAGTGAGGAATGCAAGAAGGATGAAAAACCCAGTCTGGTATCCCCCCTCAACTCCCACTTGAAATACCAAAATAACCTTCCCAACCCATCCCGAGGGAGGGGGGTTTCTCCTTGCCCTGCTCAGATTCAAGCCAAAGGCAGACTGATATCAAGTCCCTTCAGGGAGGGACGATGGGGTGGGTAGGGGAGGACCCAGCAAGACTGATCCCACAGGAGCTTCCCAGCACTTCATCACCTACAGCACTGGACCTTGGAGACAGGCTCTCTGCACGAGAAAACAGAGCTTTGACTTTTTTTCCCCTCCCTTTTTATCTCCAGAAGGCGCTTAATTCCTCGGGTAGTTACTGAGAAAAGCTTTAGCAAAAACAGCCAGGCAGAAGTGGAGCCAGCAGGGAAACCTGGCCGTACTTCATCACACCATACCGTTTTGGCAGCGACTGAGGCGGCAGTTCCTCGGGGAATGAGCTTCCTCCACAGCAGAAGTAAATTCCCATTAGCACCATCACCCTCTCCAGCAGCTGATTCATTGCAGCCTGCCCAAATGAGCTCCACAGAGGGGCCAAGCATACGTTGAGCATCCTCCCAGCTGGGTGTCTGTTCTTTCTGAGGGCTCCAGAGCCCTCTGCTGTCCACCCATCCAGCCCCCTGGACTTGTAGCACATGGGATTGGGGGCTTGATGCTCCTCACCATCTGTGGTCACATCTCCAGGGCCTAAGAGTGAAGATCTGAGGTGGACACGGTCGGTGGAGGTTGGTGTGCTAGAAGAGATTCATCAGGTCCTCAGCAGTGCTGCTTTAAAAATGGGTTCATGTGCCTTCAGGACATCTGAGGATTTCGCAAAGTCAGGGAAGGACACTGATGTGGCTTTCTGGTGTCCAGCACAAAACCCTCCAAAGCCACTGAGGTCTAGACGGTTCTTTCTCCTGCATAAGCATCATGTTCCCTTGTACCCAGTAGGTCTCCATCACTAATCATCTGCAACAGCTGCACTCTAGCCCTACAACAAAGAGTTTACAAGCCTCTCTGGGCCATCAAGATCATTCTGGGCTTGACAGACACCACAATACATTCTCCTTTGGACATGGAGAAAGCTCCTGCTGGAAGGCAAGAATGTTTCTGTGCTCCCCACCTTGCTCCAACCATCGAGGCTGGGTATCTGCCTCCGATGTCAACACTCAGCTGGAGTACTCCGCAGTTTGCCTTATGCTAGATAATCTTAGAAATGATAAATGAATGATTAGTACAATGTTTATCTATAGCATAATAAATGTGTATAACATGCTCATATGACATGTAGAGGTGCTATGCAAGTTGGATAATCTACACCTTTACCAGCACAAAGGTTGCAGTCTCATTCTAGTTATTATACATAGCATTTTGGGTCATTTATATACACACAGAAACCCCTATGAGAGTAATATTGCTGTGATTGTACTAGTGTTACTACAGGTCTTCAGCAATGGAGATGATGGCTAGCTGGAGTGCAGGGCAGGTTTGGCTGGATTCAATAATTCATATCTGTATAAAACTGGCCTAAATGGTGAGAGCGAGGATTAAACACAAAGTTGTCCCCAGAGCCAAAATTACTTGCTCATGTTGGCTGCGTTACCTTAGACAGCAATGAGACTTTTACTGTTTGTTTTATTAGTAGTCCATAAAAGCCTCATTACACAATTCCACGGGTAATACATTATTTAAATGTGACACCTCCTTGTCTGGAGTGATTGGCTCCCTTTTCTGGTGTGTTTTTTGGTCCATGGGGTTCTTGTCTCTCTGCAGCTGGGGTTGCTCCTTGGGTTGAGGGGTTGCCTTGCTATGTCCAGCGAGACGCAGGGCAGGACAGAGATGCTCCAGCCCTGTGGCCAGGACACTTCCAGAGCCCACATTTCCCCAGCATCAGCAGGAGGATGGCAGGAAGGATGCAGGGACAACCCCCGTGAGACCCCCCTGGCATCTCCTTTCCCCATCACTAACTCCAGGCAGGGTGGAGCAAGGAGATCCTCACAAAAAATGCTTTAGGAAGAGGAAACATCTACGTTCCTACATGAATAGCAGGGTTTGCTCTTATTTCCAACAATCCTTCATTTTTGTTACGTATTTTTTTGTTTAAGTAGGAACAAACTGGACCCCATGGCTGGGGTGACTGACCCAGACAAGTGGGCAGCCTGTAGGTAGAGTGTTTCCAGAGCCAAAATCCTTCCGTGCCTTTGCTCGTTCCTCAAAGCTCGGTCTTGGGAAGATGCCTGTTTCTCCATCTCAGCATCATTTACTCATTTGGGTCAGTGATGGGAGCAGGAGGGGGATTCCCTACCACGGGAGCCATGACGGGTCTGATCTCTGGGGATCTACCTGGACCATCCCATCAGCCAGTGGGGTTATGTCCCTGTTGGAAGTCAAGGAGGGAGTATGGAGCTATATGGAGGGGAAGGAGAGGCTGGGGTCTTCTGTACAGGCACTGGCTGCTTGTGCATCAGGGATCCATGCCTGTGTTTTGCGGGGAATCACATTTCAGTAATCCAGTGGTACCGAGATCTTGCAAAGCTGGGACCAGGGTCTAGGCTGAGGTTGGAGCAGACATCTCCACTCCAGCAACAGCTCTGAACATCCAAGAGCCCCTGAACTTCACGCTTCCTTAAAAATCCAGCTCTGCTTGCAGTTTTCCTGGGCAAACCCAGATTTTTCAAAGAGGTCAAGGAGACCCTGCCCACTCACATGGGGCCAAGTGCTGGGACACCATTCCTGAGCCTCTGGAGTCAGCCAAACCAGGCTGAACAGGGGGAATTTTGCCTGAATGGGGGGAATTTTGTCTCTCCTGCCTCTTGCCCTGGCACAGATCACATCCTGAGTGCTAGTTAGATACATCCCACTGATCTCGATAGCAATCACTTCTCCAGCCTTGCACCAAATCCAAGTTCTTACCTTCTTTTGCAGGCGCTGCCTGGTCCATGCCATGCAATTGGCCCTCTCTCATGGTCCTGGAGGTTAGTTCCCACCCTTCCTCCTCCTCCTCCTTCTTCCCCTGCCCCTCCTCTCCATCACCCACCACCTGGAGACACCATCCACCTTCTTGCGCAGCGACTCACAGCTGTGTTTGCACCCCAACCAGCACAAGTTTTTCTGCCTTTCCCCTTGCCCATCCCCATGGATGCATCAAACACTGTTAATAAGAACTGGGATTAGAGTAGTGTGAATGAATGGGATATTCCCCCTCACCTGGGAGGTCCTGACTCCCTTTCCTCAAGGAAAAATGAAGCATTTTGCAAAACAGACAGTGTTTTGGGCTCTGCCCTGGTTCAGATGCCGCCACACCAGATGCCACCAGGCAAGAAGCAGGTCTCCAACGCTGGAGCCAGGCTGTGGCTTTGGTCCGGCTGCGGAGAGGAAGGAGAGGAAAAGGGGTGAGTAACCATGCTTTTCCTCCTCTGAATCTTGCTGATTAGCGTTCAAAATCTAATGAAACTGGAACGAGGATCTGCTCTGGTTTGTACGCTGTAATAGATCATGATGCCGAGGTGGCTGGACTCTGGATGTGGAAATGGAAGGTTGTGGTAATGTGACAAGAATTAATGAATCGTAACCAGACTTTCATATAATTAAAACCAGTAATTGCTGGAAAGATGGCTCATGCAAAACGATGGGCTGGGGGTGGGCAGGTTTGATTAAAACTGGTGGCTGGCTACAAATGATTAGATTAAAATCAATTAACTGTAGAAATGCTGCCTGGCATATGGAGGGATAATTCAGTTACGTAACTGGCAGTGGGATTTGCACTTTGCAAATGTTGTTTCAGTACATCAGACCAAGCTTAGGGAACCTGGTCACTTAACTGGAGACACTTCTGATTTCTGATTCTGGGGGGGGGCATTTCGTAACGCAATGCAAGGAAGAACCCGCAGCCCAGGGCTGGTGTCTCAGCAGCAGTGAGAGAAGAGTGAGAAAGTCCAAAGATGGCTACGAAACATTATGATGCCCTGGTTATTTGCAAACAGGGGCTCTTTTCATTATGATTTTAAAGACCAGTTGGATTAAGGAAGCATTAGAGGAATTCAGTGGGGGTCGGCTCTGTATCCTCCCTCCTCCCAAGAGCCTGCTGGTGGTGGTGCCCATTAGCACTAATGCAAGCACATTAGCACATTGAAAGGATTTCTGTGTTATAGCATCCCTGATGACTTAATTTCTTCTTTCTTCTTTAAACACCGGCAAAAGCACAGGGATGAAAATCCTGCAGAGCAAAAGCAAATAGCTGCTGGCTGCAGGGTGAGTCTCAGCCACCGGTCCTGAGCTCCTACCAGGAGCACTGCAGGTGACCCTATAACACTCACCTGCTTTGGGGTTTTGGGATTGATGGTTCAAATAAACCCTACGTCATCTGTGCCTGAGGAAGGTGGCCTCAGATCCTGTCTCCCACCTTCTCATGGCACTGTGGACGAGTAACCAGGAAATAAACCCCTGGAGGTACCTGCCCAGGAGGCAGTGCTTGCAGACAAGGAGCATCACATTTTAATAGGTTTTGTAGTTCCTACTGAGATCGTGGATTTGCTCATCCTGGATACAGCTGGACTGAAGGTGGAGATCCACCTTCCTCATGCATATGTAGCGTTTAAGCAAACATTTTTCCAGGTGCTGGTCTGAGCTCCTCAGTGGCCAGAGCAAAGGCACTCTCATGTCACGACATATCTGTCATCGACATTGCTACAGAGGTGCACATGCAGGGACAAGTAGCTTCTCTTCAGGTATTTCTGGTGAGCTAGACTGAGCTCATTTTGTTCCTAGAGTCTTGAGCTGCACCCTAGAAATGGTTACCAAAACATCAGAGTGGTGCAGAAAGATGTTCAAGTGGTGCAACAAATTCGGCCTGATTGCACCCACATCCTCAAGAGGGGAAAGCCGTTGGCCCTACCAACTGCAGAGCACATGACATGGTCTCTGGGATGGGTCATTGTCCTGCCAGGGCATGTCAGTGGGCTTTGCCCCCACCTTTCCCAGAAGAGCTGTTCTGGAAGAGCTCTGGAAATCTCCCACACCAGCAGAAAATACGTGTGCTTTCTGTAGAAGAGGCAAAAGTAGATTTAGGTCAAAAATTACTATGTATAGAGCAGAGGCACATCTCCTGAGCCATCTGCCATGCACCAAAGCCAAACTCTGCTTAGAGCCTGCTGAAGCTTTAAAAAAAAAAAAGATGGACTGGCTTTCATTCAGAGCATTCAAACCACTTCTGCTCTTCATAAGGCTGTTTAAACATGGCTCCACTAAGCTGCTGTCCATCATAAATAATCTTTAGGTTCTTGCTGTCAAGGAGAAAATTAACCCTTCTTCTGCCTCTCTACTCCAGGAAGGCTGTGTCCAGCGTGGGAGGAGCTCCTTGGTTCAGGTCCCCATGTCTAACCCCAGCTTTGCTGGGCTGAGTGAGCACATCTTCCATTTTCTGCTGCACTCCTCCTTTGCAAAAGGCAGAAAAACATTTTGTTTAATGAGATTAATGAGTAAGCTCCAAACAGATCCTGTTTCTCTTCCCTTTGCCTCCTCTTGTGTTTGATGCAAAATTGGTGTATTGGTGCAAAATCCCTCTTCTCCCAGCTCTGGGGCCAGCCTGCTCTCCACTTTATCTCTCTGTGCCTCATCTGTATCCCATCTATTTCTAGATCTCTGCTGAAATCTTTCTCCTTGCTTCTTATTCTCCTTTCCGTGACCAGCATCAATGTAAAACCACCTGGATGCCTTTTCAGGGACATGGAAGTGCCACGCAGCTGCACCCCGACGCGTGGCTGCGTTATCGCTGTATAAATCCCTCCCTGCCGCGTGGAAGGTCTGCAAATCACCGACATGGCAGGCTTCAGAATAAAGTCTTTTTCATTACGGAGAGATGGATAATCATTTCCCTTCCTGAATGAGATGCAGCAGATTTATTGTCCTGACTCAGCGAGCAAGTTTATGTGAAGGAGTTAAGGTCAGGACAGAGTTTATAAACTCCGTCGATATTCCTGCTCTAGGAGGTTTTCTTCTCTCTGGCAAAATAGTTCAGCAGTGCAGGTTTCTAGTTTGATGCCTTTAATAAAATCAGAAGGACACAGATGTCTTGAGATAATTCACTCTTCTGCACTGAATCAAGTAGTGATCCGCATCGTAGAAATGTCTGCGTGGTCTCATGGCTGATGCTGGAAAATCACTCAGATCTCCCCAGCCCATGGGTCATACCCAACCCCAGATATAGACAAAAATTATTTCCTTTCTCTTCTGAAACTCTATATATCCGTATTTTTTCCTGTTCAGAAACAGTTCTAAAAATTTATCAGGAAGCCAAATGATCTTGTTCTGCTTTTGATTTAGAGAGGACAATGCTCTGGTCTGCTTTGGGACTTTTTTTCATTATAACATGCTTAAATCAAAACCCCCAAAAGCAGTTCCAAAAGGGAAAACAAGCCTGTTCCTTTCCAACTTTACAAGAACACTCTGCTCTGGGGATTTTTCAATGATTTGTTGAAATTAAACATATCTGTAAAATGCTGCTCATTGAATGAGCCCAAATTCCCCTACAGGCACAAGATCGTTATGAACATTTCTGATTAGCCCTTTCACATAGCCATATTAAGACGTAGCTGGCATTATCATGGAAATAGGCCCTGGAACATCTCCTACCGCAGATGGCCAAGCTCCAGTGGGTCACCTTGTCTCCATCTCCACCTTTCGGTACGATGTCCTCCCCCACAGAGGAAATCCATGGACATTTAGATTCTGTAGTCTCCTGGTCACCTCCGGGCAGGCAGACTTACAGTACAGCTTATTCCCAACTACAAAGTGGCTTGTAGAAGACATCTTCGCTCTGGCCAGGACATTTGCAGGACAAAGACCTCTGCTAATGCCAGCAGGGCTTGGGCAAGTCAACAGGCTTTGTCCCAGTTGGAGGGCCAAGCAGAAGGTTCCTCTGAGCCCATGATACTCCAAGACACACTCTGTGTGGGCTCTGCAGGTTGTTATTTCCGTGACAGCCAGATACCCAAAAAGAGGAGTCCCATCTGCCCTCTGTTTTACCCCTCTCCTCTCCATGGGACTGCTCAGGGACCTACACCACAGAGCTGTGGATAAAAATACTCTCTGGAAAAAATACAGTTTCTGGCCAAATTGGGTCATACAACCAAACAAAACCCTGCACCAGACAAGGGACAAGGTGGGAGGCATGGCCAGGGCATGCCAACACAGGAGATTTTCCAAAGGCAGAGTCCACTACTTTCCAGGCACTGGTAACATCAGCTCAAGCTCATTGCAAATCCTCACCTGTAGAAATTAAGGGCTTGTTGCAAAGCTGACCACACCCAGTGAGAGGACCTCTCTCTAACAAGTGGCTTTGGACTAGGATCTGAGCCTTAGCCCCAGTTTAGCCAGAGAACCACCACCATGGATGTCTAGCACAGTTTTTATTCTTGGATCACCAAACCATGGATATTTAGCATCCTTTTGCTCTCCGGTCACCCAACCGTGGATATCTAGCATGCTTTTGCATGTCACTTTGGAGCACACTTCCTATTTATAGGCATCCCAGAACAGCTTGTGGAGAAATAAACACCTGACACTTTCCAGTTGCTGATGTTTGCTAATGATACTCCGGCAGCTCGATGCTGAATAGCTCAGCCAAGGAGACGCACACCTCTCTCCAGATGGTGAGAGCTGCTGTCCGCTCAAATAGGGAAATCACAGCTGAAATGAAGATACAAACTGGCATGTGGGAAGGTAGACATCAAAATTATTTGTGATCGGTGAGGTCTGTCACTACCTATGAGCAACAGCCCGGTGATTACCTGTCATAAAACAGCCCCTGCTGAACTTAATTGCAAACCTGATCTAACATGTTTTGAACAAGGCTGTTGGCAGGAACAAGGAAACAGGCGGTTGCACAGAAGTGCCAGCAAGCTCTCCATGGTTAGGGGACACCAGGTTTCTGAGGACTGCAAAGAGGATGTCAGGTCTTGGGCAAACACAGGGCTGAACCAGTGCTGGTGGATTTGAGTTGACAATGCGAGGGGGTTGGCGCAAGCTCAGCAGAAGCTCATGCTCTTGGAATATTCCCTTTTCTTGCCTTTCATCTAGGGTGACTGAGAAGCAGAAAGGAAGATAAGCTTGGTTCCATTTTTGTTTTGGGAATATTGGTAGCATGCATCTGGGATGCTGGGTGAAGCACAGGACTGTGATTTCCCACCGTTATCCCAGGGATGGCCTGGGATGTTCAGGAAAACCCTATACCCATGTGACCACCTGATGTGCTGTGCTATCATTTCTGCTTTCTTCTGCAGATGTTTGACTCCACACCAAGTGTGAGCCTTTGGCACTTCTTCCAAAGCAAAGACGCAGGTAATCATGATACCATAATCATGATACCAGCATGGTACCGTACTTGTGATACCATCCATGATGCCCCATCCCTGGGAACATTCCAGGCCAGGTTGGACGGGGCTCTGAGCAACCTGATCCAGCTGAAGATGTTCCTGCTCATTGCAGGGGGATTGGGCTAGATGGCCTTGAAAGGTCCCTCCCAACCCAAAGCATTCTATGATTCTATGATTAGGACAGGTCTTATCTGAAAGAAGTAGCCTCAGCTGCACAGGTCACCCTGTCACCAGACAAGGGCTTGCAGAGAAGGGCACACACATGGGGAACGGCAGAGCTACAGCCCAAGAGGTCAGCACACAGGTGAGATGTCCTACCATGTCAGCCTGGCTGCACAATTCCTTGCTTAAATAACTATGATGAAAAGGGCGAAGTCTTTTTCTTGCTACTATCTTCATCTTGCTGCAGAAGTCAATTTTCCCCAGGTTTCTCGCCCAAGCTTGCCTGCATCTCTGGAGGTCAGTCCTACCAGAACTAAATGCTGCCCGTGGAATGGCCAGGATACATAATGCTTTCCTTGGCCTCATACTCAAAAACATGCCCATTTCACATACGGCTTGAAACCCCTATCCATCTCTGGCGTGATGGCTTCTGTCAGCAAACAGCCATGCAGCAGAGACAGGACATCCCAGGAAGGCTGTTTCTGGAGACATGCTCATCTCCCCGTGGCAGATAGGGTCAGCGGCGTTTGGCGGACATTGCCACTGTCAAGCCTGCAGGTCTGGGGGCCAAACCACTCACCAGCCATGCTGACAAGCCTATTTCCCCATCTGGTCCAGGTAAAGGAAAGAGTCACTCGTTCAAGCTGGCTGTGGAGTTTGCAGAAGGGAAGGCACCAGTATGAAAGGGCTCACAGCAAGTGCCATCCAGCTCCAACTCTTCCCTCTTAAGAGAGAACAGGTACTTTATTGGATGGAGAGCAACTCACCGACACGGTGACTCACCCATCCTTATGTTACACTTCTTATTTACACTCCCCAGTGCTAATGTTGTGATACTTAATGGCTTACAAGGTACTATTTCATCTTCTAAATATACACCCCCATTGTACTGCCTGAACTCCCTTCATTATATCATGAGCTGACTGCAGGCATCAATCACAGCTATGATAAACAGAAACTGCCCTAATATCATTTCACAGGCTGTGAAGGGTCTGATCTCAGCTGTACTGGAGCCAGATGGAAGAGGGGATGTGGAATAGAGACTTGCGCTCTGTTAAATATATGTGACATTTAATTACGATTGCAATAGCTTCTCTCTCATCCAGGGTAGCAGGAGACTGAATTCTGCAAATAAGAGGAAAAACCTAGATAATACAAGCTCTGCTGCTTCCAGACCCAGCCTGGGCATTCACTGGTGCATTCCGCAGCACAGCTCTGTTCCCGGAGGATTTATTATCTCAAATGCTGCATCACGCGAGCACAAGCAGCTACTCAGGTTCAGAAATAACTTATCTGAGTCCCTGATGAGTCCATAAAGTTTTGTAGCCCTCCCAGGACCTGGTGCATAGATATCCAGGTGGTCTGGCCACTGAGGCCTCCAGAGCCATGCAAAACCTCCGAGAGCCTCTGCACCACCTCTCCACGCTGGGTCTGCACTGTAGCCAGACCTGAGCAGGTCCCAGACTGAATACCTGCCTGCAGGCAGAGAAAAACAGCCCTCCTGGGTTCAAAATGTCTCTTCACCTGTGGCAGGGTTTAGCCTCAAACAAGATGAGCAGCCCATGGACAACGGAGGGTCAACTCTATTGCAGTTATTTCAGTTGTTGCAGTGCTGAGGAGCTTCCTCGGGGACTCGATCCCATCACAAGGTGCTGTGCAAATGCTGGATGGAAAAGTAGTGTTGTTTTAATGGGCAGCTAATGTCCCAGGTGGATGGAAGTTGCATCTGCAGCCAGGTGGAGCTACAAGGACACAGTTTTGGTCATTGGTGGGAGCGCTGGTCATACGTTCCTGAGAACCCAGCTGCTGGCAGGACTTTGTGAGGCATCACAGTTCGAGACTCATGCAAGGAGGGACTTAGAAGAGACCAACAATGTGGCTGCACTGAAATTTATGCAGAGAAGTGAGGGAAAGAATGGCAGAAAACCTAAAGGATGTTCTCCAGAAACTCGTCCATGCCCACCATCTTCCTTGCCAAGCTGAGCCAGGCTTTCCATGCTGAAGAAGCAAAGGTATGGAGAGCAGGGATAGACAACACAGGGGTTTAAACCAAGGAGCAGCAGCTCACGGTGCTTTGGTGATGCTGAGTAGTCAAATCAGAGCTTTGGGGAATGGTGCAGCAGAGCGATGGGTTGGCTCAGGCATAGACGCATGCTAATAGCTGTTACGAAGCGGTGCAAGATGATTAGACCTTGACAGATCTCCAAATGGTGGGGAAATATGTTGCAGAGAACGACTACGTGAGAGCAAGGCACTCCTGGAGGTGAGGGGCCATGAACCCCTGAGCAAGGAGTGACACTTTCTCTGAATAATACCTTCAATTATCAATACAGTTCTTGACTTCTTTGTTTTAGGGCAAAAGTGGGACCAGTAACCTCTTGCCTCCCAGTTTCTCTCAGCCTATCCCACCTCAGTCACCTGCTTGCAGTAATGTGTGCTTGATGAAAGGCTGGGTAATCAAAAGGAGCATGCAGCTAAAAATCTCATTGACGAGTTTATAATTTGTACTGATATCCTTTCTTAAATTGAGGTCTGTTTTTTTTTTCCAGTTGGAAAGGATGAATATCAGTAAACAGAAGCCCATTTAATACCAGACTTTTAGCAACGGATAAATCTCTATCCAGCTCTTACATTCTGATAATGATCTCCTCCCCGAAGCCCTGCTCTCCAAAATAATAAAGCCCTTTTCTCCAACAGCCCAGAGCTTTTAGGCAGCGAACGGTTGCTTTATGGGTGGAGGGTGCGTAAATAGGACCAATTTGTTTCAAGCCTGGAGGTCTATTTCTTTTCTGGCAAAGAAATGTCACAAAGGCAGTGTGTGAAAATACAGTTTTCCTGCATGTGGGCTGCTTTCCCTTCCCAGCTAGCCACCCCTGCCCTTGCACCACGTAAATACTAACAGCTTGGTCCACTTTTGGAGAAGGTACGACATGGAATTTATGGGAAACTGCAGACGGAGTGGATTTCTCCGAGCACAAGGCAGAGATGTCCTGGGGGATCTTTTCCCATACGGGAGGTCTGTATGGGAACCAGCCTGTTCCCACAAGTATCCATGCCTTGGGTAAGTCCCCGAACACAGGATAAGCTTTCTCTGACCATGGGACAGTGGGATCACGGACAGTGAGGGGCCAGGATCGTTGCTTGCCACCCAAGGGCACAGCATCTTGCATGGGAGGGACTTGAGCACAGTCGAGACTTTGCAGTGGAGATGCTAAAGAACGGTGTGATGCGGAGAAACAGCCGCCTGCACTCGCATCAGGTGCCGCCTATGCTGATTCCCTGGCTTGATGAAGAAAATTTTCCCCATTACCATCTGACTAGCACATACTGGTAGATCAGAACAATACCTAAAGTCAGAAATAAATGGGTTGAATAATTTAGTGGGCTCTGGAACGTGGGGATGGCAGAGTGCATCGCCAGAAATAGGCGATCACGACTAATAAAGGAAAGCGACAGCAGAAAATTCATTAAACATTTTTCAGACAAGAATACTTTGCCACTCATGGAAAAAAAATTAAACTAGAAATGACGGAGATTTTGTTCTACAGATGGGTTTTTTTTTTATAGGAACTATATAAAAAGCTGAAGAAACATTTGATTAAAGATTGGGAGAGAAAAGATATAAAAAATGAAAAGAGCAGGCTACAACATTAATTTCCATTTTCTGAGGCTGAAATCCATTCCTTTGGGTCGTGCCTGTGTAAACAAGCCTGGGACTTGTGACTTTCAGGGTGCAATGGATTCCTAACCCTGAAGGTAGCTCATACCTGGGGGGGGTCAACCCTGCGTGAAGGCTGGGGGGGGTTGGAAGCTGGGCACTCTGCGTGGGTCTCGGAGCCATCGTGCCCTGGTGAGGCCCCATCTGCAGTGCTGTGTCCAGTTCCGGGCTCCCCAGTTCAAGAGAGATGAGGAGCTACTGGAGAGAGTCCAGCGGAGGGCTACGAGGATGATGAGGGGACTGGAGCATCTCTCCTATGAGGAGAGGCTGAGGGAG
>Ga0065711_1042053_pt1 | contig 15689 bp, 10 predicted proteins | sample Hoacrofraction12_FD_59098 | JGI IMG/M metagenome (GOLD analysis project Ga0065711, IMG submission 59098) | Hoatzin crop microbial communities from Cojedes, Venezuela - Epithelial fraction 12 v2 (version 2) | ecosystem: Host-associated > Birds > Digestive system > Esophagus > Crop | place... | reverse complement strand
GTAAAGGGAGCTTATAAGAAAGATTGGGACAGGCTTTTTAGCAGGGCCTGTTATGAAAGGACAAGGAGAAATGGTTCTAAACTAAAAGATGGGAGATTCAGAGTGGATAAAAGGAACAAAAGGAACAAAAGTTTTATGATGAAGGTGATGAAACATTGGAAGAGGTTGACCAGAGAGGTGGTAGAAGCCCCATCCCTGGAAACATTCAAGGCCAGGTTGGACAGGGCTCTGAGCAACCTGATCTAACAGTAGATATCCCTGCTCGCTGCAGGGGGATTGGACTAAATGACCTTTAATGGTTCCTTCCAACCCAAACCATTCTATGATTCTATAATTATCTTTGTAAGACTTCATCAACAGTACATTGTGAGATTCAGGAATTGTGAGTGAACATTCCTTGTACATTTCACTGTTTTGAACTATTTGCAGGTAAAGTTTCCCTTACATACCAAAAAAAAACACTGCACCTTCTTCCAAACACCATCAAGAATTCCCAGGTAAGTAAACGATGTTTCGGAATACAAGAGAAACACTTCAGCATGTTCACTGACTATTGTGCAATTCAGGCTTGTACTACAGATACAACTCGTTCCAGTCATTATACTAAATTAGAATACCTATGCTCCTGAACTATTATACTTCCAGAACACACACATTTGAGTGAAATGCAAGCAAAAGACTATGTAGTAGTCCTTTCTTGACTGGGAGAGAAACACATCAGAAAACTCCATGAAGACACAGTATTTTTCATAACATCCTCTTTAAGAGCTGCCACTCCCTCCTGTAAGTAGCAACTTTCACTCCTGTATCAGACAAGAGAAGAGGGGGCCTGCTGTGGTTGCAAATTAGTTAAGAATTGAGATAGAAGTGAAATCACTTTCACCCTTATTTACCATACTAGGCTCCCTTATTTATGCAAACTAACTGCAATTCTGTCTCGATCAGAACTATATTTTTAACATAAGTTATATAAAATATATATCCATCATGTGCATATGCAGCCCCCCCATTACGACTGGATGCCCCAATAATGAATTGCTTTGACATGCTGAAGCACATAAATAAGTCCAAACTAGTTAATGTTTACTCAGAGACACCAACCCCTCAAAATTCAGGAGGTCATAACCATCCCGCAAAAGAAATCAGCTGACACCTACAGTTTGCAATGAAGTTACAGGAGCAATTTTATACCAAGCAAAACGTGCATGCTTGTCAATTCCTCCACTCTATCTCAAACCATAGGTAAGTGTTAATAAATATAGATCTTGATTACCTGCAATAACTACAAAATAGACACTGATCTCTCCTGCCCAAGTAGAAAAGTCATTTTCTAGTAACTCCACTTCAAAGATGTACACGTTTAAAATATTCACCAGTCACAGAACTCAGATTCTTCATATTCTGAATTATCCCAATTATCTTCAAAATGGAAATGAAGATAATCTATGTACTGAGAATAGCAGATGGTTCCGTAACATTACAGACAGCAAGCTAAACAATGCACGGCTACCTAGAAGACAATTTTACAATGAAGCATGCAGTTTTGTACCAAAAAATCAATTGCAGAAGACAGTATTACCATAAGTCAATACAATAACCTATGGTGCTAAACCTCATTTATACCTAATATATGTCAGTTCATGAACACATTTGCTTTGAAACCTCTTCCAAAGAATTGGAGGCTGGGCATCAGATACACCTCCTGGCACAAAACCAAAACACTTTAAAACATGTATCCTGTAAAACAAATAGAATAATCACAACAGTGCGTCTACATGACCCTTGATTCTCTGTAAGACCAAAGCGAGGCAGAGAAAAAAGATAGCACAACAGCAGTGTGGGTTAAAAGACAAAGTTAGAAACAGCCAGCTACAAAGTAGGCAGAAAAAAGCTGCACGTCAAGGGAATGAATGGTCACAAAGTCTGGACCGGAGAAGGAAGAACAACTTAGATGGTGGTAAATGTGAACCTAAAGAAATCAGGTAAATAAGCTTTTAGTGGACATCAGGGACACGAAAAACTTAAAGCATTCAGGAAACACTTAAATTTTAAGATAAGGCTTTATAGATGCAGAAGCTAAACCTACTGCTATAGGTGAAGTTTAATAGTTTCTTACCTGTTCAACACAAAAGTTTTTTAAAAGTTAAAAAAACAGAACGGTTTGTATTCTCTCAGGCTCCTTGCCCATTACAGGGTATCCTGGCAACAGCAAAAAAAAAAAATCTTTCAGTCTACAGTATTAGCAGATTAGCAGGACTGAATTAGGATTGAATTAGAAGCAGCAGATTTCCTCCTACAACAACAAAAAGAAACAAACACATTTTATAATTTAATACTGTTAACAGGTTCTATTCAATAGCTCAACAACTGCATGACTACTAAGCATTGCTTTGCATGGAATAAGACATACGAAAGAAGAAGGAAACAACTTGCTATGAAGAAAAGTGTCAGTTCAGTGCAGTAGACAAATTCAAAAGCAGCTTGTCATCTGAAAGACTTACTTTTAAATTAACCTTAATTAAACATTCTCCTTGAATTCTGGAAGACAAAGGAAGAACCTTCATTGCTTCACTGAAATATAAGTGCCTTTATAATCTGCATTTGACTGTAGAATCTAACACAAACCCAGACTTTCCTTTTTTACAAACTATTAGCAATTTCATATGAAATAATGTCTTCAGATTCAGAAAATCTGAATACACACTACTAGAGTTTTTTGAAGCATTCTTTTTCTGTCCTGGTAACTATTCTCGTGCTGTATTAACATCTGATTTATTTACAAACCTGCACAGAAATAAACATACAAGCATTAACAATACCAATTACTTTGGTGTAAGTCTGTATAAACAGTTCAGTCAGTTTCAATTTGAAATCAGTTTAATTTTGAAAAACATAACACAGTCCACATACAGACTTTACAAAGTAACCAGCTGTTTTAAGACAGTAGTCAGTCACCTAAAATTCCATCATTAATACTTAATTATTTCAACATAAAGCAAAGTAACATTAAAGATCTTAATTAGATATCTGTAACTGGTTTCAGAGTGACACTTCACCTCCCTGTGCTTTGGTCAACATCAAACCTGCAAGAAAAAGCATCCTATCAATTGATGCTTTTTTCTGATGTAGCGTTTCTGGTTGTTCTGAGATGCATTTCTAATACTAAAATTCACCTTCCCGTTCCACCAGTTAGAGGGCTTTTTAATTTTGCTTTTTAATGCAGGTTTCAAGCAAGACAAGACTTTTGTTTCTTTTGGGAACATGGGTAATATTGTTCATGGAAAAAAAAAGCAGAAATACTAGCAACTAGGAAGGGTAGCAAATATAGTAGTACATTTATTAATTCATGTCAGTGACTGCCTAGTATTTGGCTGAAAAGCTCTGGTTTCAGAGTTTGTCACAAATATGTCTTTAGCCAAAGGAAGAAAAAAAAACAAAAAAAACAACACAAACCAAAACAAACCACACACCTTAAAAGCATTTCAAGTATTCTGCCAAAGAGAAGAATGATTTAATGTTACATCTTCCCTGTTAAAGATAAGAAGCTGTGTCTTCCAAACTGCTCAATTTTGTCATGTGTGAGCAAAATAAGAAGCCTGCTTACCTTTATACACTTTCAGAAGAGTTTACAAATTTTTAAGATATTGTCCATAGAGATTTCAATTGCCAGTAAAACTATCCAAACAAACTATTATTACTCCCCTTACAAGGATTTCTTTCTGGTATTTCTCCATTACTCTTTCTGTTTGAAAAGAAAACTTCAGTGTCTAAATATCATTGTTTAGCACCAGAACAGTCAGCTTCTGAATTCAACACAGTAGGATTATACAGGAAAAATAAAAACACCTGCATAATCAAAACTAACAAGATACTAGCAGTGCAAGTATTATGGCATACCCTGCGAATAGTGTTGCACCAGAAGCCTGCTCTCATCAATCGGGACATTTTCAGTCCACCTCAGAATCTGTAAGAGTAGAGTTTAGTTTAAAGAACAACTTCCACTCAGTGGTACAGATGGTTTACCGGCCCAGACTGTTCCCCTCCGCAGCACCGATGAGGTACTGAAAGGGACTGCAGTACAGATAAGAGAAAAAAAAAGAAAAAACACAGAAGTTTTTTCCTTAAAATAGTAACAAAAAGCATCCAAACTGACTGGATGAGGTTCCAGTCTATTTACATCTGGCTTTCCTACATCCAGGGATGGCTCACATCCAGAAATAGTTCAGCTACATTAACATGGTACTTCTGTCAGGGAGAAGTGAGGCCATGATAGAAGATATCAAAAATTTAAACCTGAAGATAACACACAAAGGCAAAATGGATGTATTGTGATGTATATGTATTACATTCCAACACAAAACTATGAAAACTCATCACCACTAGAACATGTGAGCATGGATATGCAGGGCACAGCTATTCAGGGTAGCATCCATCTTCACGTGAAGTGTAACAGAATGGTAAAGCCTGTTCTAAAGTATTACCTGATGAACTTTATTTACACTTTTTTAGATAGTTAACCACTATGTGACCAGCTGTCATAAGCAAGACTACACAGATTTTGTAAGTGCTGCATTGACTGGGAAACGTCTGCTTCTAAAACTACTCCCATGCATCTCTGTTGGCCCAAACACAAACTAAACAGATCTCTGCTTATAAAAACCAGTGCAACTTATACGCATCCCAGTAAAAATGTGCAAGAATTCCAAGCTACTGAATAGAGCTGCTCTTACTGTACTTCATTCCACGCATTCAAAACAGTAATTTATATAGCCTACTCTATCTGAAATAAATTTGTTATATAAAATCAGGTTTTTGTGATGTAAAAAACCTCAATGAAAAAATTCCAGATTCATTTTGTGGCCCCCACACCCTCATAATGGGAGCAATCAGTCTGACAAGACTACTAGCAGAACACCAGCATCTCTTCAGGAACAATAAAGGTGTCCAGACCACAACTGATAATGGGAAACATAGGTCACTGCACGGTTTAGTTCTATTCCCTCTTTGGGCCATATTATACTCGGAACAAGAGCAAGTGTTTAAAACAACACTTAACTAAAAAATAGTAATTTTTTTTTCCTTTTTACACTGGCTATTGCCCAGAAAGATTCCCCAATGAAGTTACAGTCTAGCAATACAAGACTGCTTAATGTTAATGCTCAAGGCAGAACACTGCAAAATCATCACTGTTCCTTACCACATGTCTCCAAATGTCTGGTAAGAGAAACAAAAATAATGTGTCCTCCTTAGAACGCTCATGACCTAGGGCTCACTACAGAAGCTAATCAGGAACACCTCTTCCCAAAGCCTTTTATTTAAGCAATCCCTTGAACAAACAGTCTTCAATGAAAAGAAATTTCACCTTAAAATGTTGTCCACCACCGTGAATTTGGTAGGGCAGACACAGTTGAAGGGCAGAGAAATACGTGCATCTGATCTAGTCCACTATTGTCATTTGTGAACTAGTGAAGTTTATAAAAAAAATCTGCATGATAACCAAGCCAACTTCTAAACACTGTAAGAAGTGGCTCATGCTAGGACCTAAAGCTGGAATGCTTTGCTATCAGTTCCAAAACACCTTGCTTAGAGGGCACATTTGTATGCTGAAGTATCACCATCCACGCACAGAATGAGGACCAGAACTGAAAGTCCATCCAGTCTCTGACAAGAATGCTATAGGAGGCTAAGTTGGCTAGGTAAAAAAGCTCCGCACTATCCCTTACCGTGCAGTCTCCCTCTGTTGGCTCCTTGACACTGGACAAACTTCTGCCAAGTCATTTCCAAGTAAAAAAAACATACTTTAAGAGGTGACAAATGCAGTTGGTGGAGGAAGAAGGGAAGGAGTTATTCTGCCAAGTCCACATACTGAAACAGCTCAAAGGGTTTGTCAATCACCACAGTCAGCACGGCCAAGGAAGAGGGAACACACTACTAGGGCAACCAGGATTTGCCTCTTCCATCTGTGCCCCAAATTCTATCACCTTAGGCCTGCTGCAGGATAGCAGAGGAGAAGTTCTCCTGAATCTGATGATGAATAAGAACAAGACACAAGGCTGAATTTGGGTAATTCAACATCAGTTCTACTAGTGTCTCAGACATCTGATAATCTGCAAGTGTAAATGAGTCCTGAATTCTTGTACTACTACTCTAGAAATGTAAAAAACAGTAATGCCGACTGACTGCTTCAGCAGTACACTTCCTTTTTCATTTGAACATTTAAGGAAAAACTATTGCAGCTTAAGGAGACAGCCTTAAGGTTTCATGTATGAATTTCAGCAGAGGGTTTTTTTTCCTTAAGTATTTATTCTATTCTGTTCCAGTTAGTAGTCTCAAAGAGTGTGGGGGTTTGGATATTTTTTTTTTCAAGTCTAAGACATCAGATCACAAGGATACAGTTACCATGGCTGCACTGCTGCTGTGCATGACTGGAGCCACAGTCAACTGTCAGCATTTCACTCAATCTGTCTCACTCCTCCCCACCCAGATGGAACGCTGCTGAAAAAGCAGGCTAGAGATGAGAAGACTACTGTTTGAATGTGTTTACCAATACCTGGCAACAGCACAATACAGAGTTCCTTAAGATAGTACCAGAACCAGTATTACTAGAAGGCAATACATCTGCATCAGACACTTTGCTGTAACAAAGCTACCCAGCCCAGTCTCTCACCTCCCTTAATTAAACCGAGTACAACTGCATGCTAACTGGCCACACAGCTTTCAAACTCAAAACACTACTCAGTTTGGCACACTAAACAAAAGCGTGTGCATAACTGTCTTGGACACTTCCAGCAAGACACAGTAGTGTATCATCTGAACATACCCATTTTCTCTGAACAACCTTTAACTGTTCAGATAAACAAGTTCATCTTCCTTTTCACCTCATTGATTAGACCTTGAAAGTTGGACGCAAATCAAGTTCTGAGGTGCACGAAAATGCACTGAGGTAGAAGAAAGCTGCTTACTGCAGCAACTAACCAGGACACCAGAGTGTTCTTTCTATATAGACAGTGAATTCAATGAGCTTTCTTTTTCACCCAACATCTTAGTCTTGCTAAAAAGAGTACTTAAGATCATTCGCAATGCAGAGGTGGAAGTCAGCAGCCTCTAGGAGTCTGCGGGTGTTTTGCCTCCTGAAGCTCCAATCAGATGCTGCCAGAATTAGACTGGACTCTTACATTAAGACAGCAACTTCAAAATTAAATCCAAAGCTGTTCGTTTCTTGCTTGACGCCTCATTTTCATTAAAGGTTCCTTGGACCTGTTGTTCAGGTAACCTGGACTTTCCTCGCCGGTTACCTGAACTGCACTAGTTAAAGGCTGTGGTCAAGATAATCTTCCTGCTTCCCCTCACACTAAGGTTTACCGAACTATTAAAATAAGTTTTGACAGTGGCACACTTTCAAGATGTCAGGCAGGACTACACTTTAAACTAGGATATCAAGAACTGAGCCACTAAATATATTACCTATGATTTCTGTGCGACGATATCCTGCGAAAACTGACAGAACTAATTAACCCACCCTGTATGCATACATAGGCTAATCCTCCCCTAACATGACAGTATCACAAACATGTTTTGCTTTTCAAACTGAAAGTTGGAATCCCTAGCACTCTTCAAAGAGTGTACAGGTCTGATAGCATGAAAAGAAAAATTGAAGATAATTTCTCTTTTAATCTTTAAGCAGGTTGAAATAATTCTTTGATTTTGATTTACTCTTGGGGAAAAATTACTCATTTGACTTCAGTTACCAAAAAGCTTAAGCCCCATCTATACTTCTTTCTACAGTCCCTAAATTTTCATGTTTATCAATACAACCCCTAGGACAAAAGTAGAAAAGTTATTCCAATGTCAAGCAAGAGAAATAAAATACAACAGCAGCACCTGGATACAGGGGAAGTGATGCTACTTTACGACACTTGCTTACCTAAATGTTGGTATCTGCATTTAGACAAATGCTTTAGTGCCATCTGGAATCTTCCCTAGTTTAGTACCGATGTTATGCCTTTAGTTGAGCCTTTAACCAAGTAAGAACACTCTCCTTTCCTTCACAAGAACATACTCCGTATATTCGTGAAAATAGTCTATACAACTGTTTCCCCATCTCTCCAGATATCCTGAGGACAAAGTTAAGTAGTTGGAAAAGAAAAATATTTTAATATACATGGAATGTCAATGAAATACTGGATGCCAAACAGTTGCGATTTTATTACTCAAAGATTAACACAACTGAATAGAGATTCAATATCTTCCACAAGCATTTTACCACCATTTTTTTGTAATCCTAAATGCTAGAAATCCCCCAGTCCCATGTTATTTAAACAATGAGGACTTAACATTACATAGCAACACTACAGATTGAGGCATGACTAGCTTTAGTTTTCTGAGAGTCTCAGCTTACAAAACCATGAGAAAATTACCTTGAATTAGAACATTTCACCAAGTCTCACCTACATAAGTTTAATGAATGACTACCATTTTTACTTGAGTATATGAAAAAAGTTGTAGAACAGAAACTGGAAACCCAGCAAAATAATGAAAGATCACTGAGGAGGCATTTTACACATAAGAATCTGCAGTGGCTTTTAAGTTAGTCTTATCTTTCCTCCTCTTTCTCCCACCCCTTAGGCAATTTATATTCTGAAGCAAATCACTTCAGTAATCCAAATTTTGCCACACTGTGCTTTTACAAACCACGCATATTGCAATTACACCACATTTTTCAGGTACAGATGCCTCTGGTGCCTGCACTTTACAGAAGTATGCCTTCCCCATGGAACTCCTGTTCTGATGGACAATATTAGAAAAATCAAGATTGCGTAACACTAAACCACCTTCTTCCAACTGCAACACGCACCCTACTTATTAAGAAGCTGCCAAAGTTTTATATGGAAATGCTAAATCTACTCTGTTTTCTCTGTAATCTTCAAAATCATTTTTCTAAAGATCTGCTTCAACACTTCTCTTTGGAGCATCAGAAGAGTACAGTCACTACACAGTGTCTTTCAAAACTCTATCATAGTTGCAAGTAGCAAACTACAGGGCAAGTCTACCTCAAAGATTTAGTGGCATTGATAAGAAAACTGTTTTCAAAGAGAAATTACTTTCATACTCTAAATCTTTACACTGAAGTGAGCATCAGCTGTGCAGTATCATAAGTACAACAATATATATATGCAAACGGAGTTCAAAAAACCCATTCAAGCAACATGCCATAGTTTAGGGATACAATGTTATTTTAGAACAACCCTTATATTTCAACTGGCTATATTTTCTCTCTTACTTTCTTCATGCCATTTCAAGACAGGCTACAACACAGTAATCCACAGAATACTTCTAGCACCCATTTGTTCCTACAACTCCCTTCTCTAGCTACCAATAGATATCAATATACACTCAAGGGATTTGAAGAATAGACTTTCAAAGAAAGCAAGCCGTTTAAAATACTAGCTCAGAACTTAAAACGGTATTTATAACAGCATTCCATAATATAGCCCTAAAAAGCAATACCCTGCTGAGCAGAAACTTAGAAGTCAATTCACTTAAGACCTGAACTTACATCTTCTATCCTTTTAAGTAAAATTTAGGGTTCCACACCGATTTTGTCATGTAAATCTTACTAACATTCCATAAAGTCAAGTCACTGGTGTGGCAAGTGACACAGAAATTAACTTAGTTTGAAATGCTTTAAAGTCTAGAAACAAAAATCTACAAGTGATTTATCTGCAATTAAAAGACAGCTTCATCTCTTTCCTTCTCCCACTTTCTTTACTTTCAACTGCCAGTTTGTTAGTTTTGGGGGGGATGGATTCACTGGCTGTTGCTTGCAGTTTTTCCTATAATAAAAATTGAGATTACTTTTTTCTCTACAAAAACCCACTCAGCAGTAAAACACATATATCATTTTTACTTGCATTCTGCTGCTTAGTAGTTCCACTATATAACATCATAGTTACCGATTCACATTTCCAGAGAAGACCTTTATCTTCACACTCATGATCTACACAATCTCCAATAAATTTAAAAAAATTATAAATATTGACATAATCTGTAATTCCCCCTCCCATGAGAGAGTGATCTCATGATCAGTATCATAGTCAAAGATTTTTTACTTTATCTATTAACAATTTCATTCTTGGCTGCATGGGGCTACAACTTCAACATGTGAGGGGAAAAAAGCAACCCCATTGCGTTCTGGTCTCCAGCCTTACAGCTGGCACATTTTTCTGAGGAGTAAAAGTTAAACTTCAGAATTCTGGAGTCCAGAGAGTGGACCAGTGTATTTCAAAAAAAAAGCTCCTGTACAAGCATTAACATAATTGCTTTCTCTTATTCCCTAAAAGGAAGCCAGTTTCCTATAATGAAAAATGTATCAGACACCCACAGGTGTTTCCTATATTACAAATTATATCAAACAACCCACGGGTTTTTCAGATATTGTATCTTTTTTTCCACACACACCCACCCACATATGTAAGAGATTCAGTATTTCTTTCCTGCCTTTGATACCCCATCTATACAACTCAAATTTGGGCAACTAAACTCCCTATTCAGTAACTGGAGCATTAGGCATTAATTTGTATTTATAAACTGCACTTTTGAAGCACAGCATATCCAAGCTAGGTGTGGCTGGTACTCAGTTCACCCATGTTGAGGTTCTTTCTTTGGCTCTCAAAATAAATGAGTACACCAGGAGAGCATACTGGAACAGACAGCCACAGGAAAAAAAGAGTATATACCCATCTATGACTGAAATCATATTAATAAGACAACTGTGTCTGGCTCAACTACTGAAATAAAAGCAATCAAACATTTATAATGGGTTGAGAAAGAGTAAAGTTATAAGTTCAGTCCCCAATAACATATAACCAGTCTCACCAAGAAACTTACAAGCTTTTGAATTATAAGTGACTCCAGAATAGAGCCTTAGCCCAAAAAACAATAAAGCTACAGAACTATAGACACAGCTTTCATAATCTGATGGCAAAGTAGATCCCTTTTAAATGGGGAAAGCCATCCCATAACACCACTGTTAAAGCAACAGGAAGGACTCATCAATGTCAAAAGGAATTGTAAAGTTTTACGAGTATGTAGCAGTTTATTAAAATTAAGCACTGAATGCTTAATGTCACAGCCATGACAGCTATTATCTTTTCTTACAACCTGCAGAGCTCAACAATTTGATGAAAGATGGTGTAACACCACTGCACAACTACTGGATTTCTATCTACATTGCCTTTAAATTTCCTGTTTCCCTTCTCTGAAGCACCACTTGTTAAAACAAAATCAGCACACTAATCACTACAGTACAGGCAAGCAACACGAAAAGATGCATTTAGGTTTTTTACCTTGACCATTAAGAAATGCAGACCTCTCACTAACGTTATCCTTACCACCTCCTTTATCAGACAAATTTCATTTAAGTACCATGTTCAGCGTACAGTATCTTTTTGTCACTAAATGTGGCTTGAAGACATAAAGAGCCCATCATCAGTGTCAAGTACACACACAGAAGGATCCTTTGATGAATGCTTGCTTGACACAGTCAGAAGGAAGAACTGACTACTTCATAGCCAGTTCAGTCTAACTTCTACAGCTGTCACTCAGAGCAATGAAAAGACGCTTACCAAAATGCTATTAGCCCTCAGAATTGCCATGAGCAGTGACAAACTCCTCCTTCGTAACAGCCTGAAAGAACATAAAGACAAACATGGAAGATGGGAATACAACCCCTACGCTACTGCAATTTTCAAATGGACTTCCATCTGGAATGCACCACCACTATTAAAAGCAAGAAATGTGCATCACCTAACTGGGAACTAGGGTCTTATGCTTCACTCTTCTAGAGCAACATTTACAGAAGCATCTTTCTTTCTACTACTAGTTTGGGAAATAATGAGATTCACTCCAAAAACCTCTAGTAGAAGTTAAATTTGCACAATAGAATCTTACTATACATAACACCGACCCAGTCAGAAACTCTGCTTATGGTCAGTGAAGGTGGGGACTGTGCAACTTCGTAGCAGGGATGAAAGAGGCCTATGATTCACCTGATACATAATAACAATGACAATGCTTTTAGAACTGCAATTGCTATATTCTAGAAGATATTTTAAAAACCCAGAAACAAGTCATTAGTTTTTACTAAAAAAAATTGGATGTTTCCATCCTTAATCCCAAGCATGTTTTGTTACCAATCTGGAAATCACATGGCCCTTTCACAAGCCTCACCCAGAACCTGCTTGGTCATCATAAAAAGGTTTTAGAGTTTTCTTCATGTTTAAAAGTATCTTTTGGCACAACTGACAAGAGCTGGCCTATGGTCTTTCACTGCTCATTTTCAAGAGGACACAGTGGACACAGGATGGAGACCACTAGACCATGGACTCCATCTCCTTACACACGTGGAACTTCGACTGTGCATAAATACTTGGAATCACTTCATTCAAAATTAAACAGGAATGTTCTCAAAACTTCCTCCAAGAAAACTAACCCTCAAATCTCACTATAGGCAGCTTCTGCTTGTGCATACGTACATGTTTTTTTACTCGTTTCTGCCTCCCCTCACATCTTTAACCAAATCCTCACTACCAGTTTCATAGGTGTGCTTCTTAGACGTTTTGCCAACATGCCCAACAACATATACCACCACTCCAGTAGAGTGTATTACAGCTACACAGTTCCATACACTTGTATGCTGAGGCCCTTTTGATAATCTTTTCCTCTGATGGCATGCAACACATTGCATAGATTCTGTCACTGAGCATTCCAAGTGTGAGTCCCATGAAAGAGGAAAATATACATCCATTTAACAGGATTAGGGGATGACTATGCAGAGTAACAGCAAGAAGAAAGAACATCCAAACGGTTAGTCGTGAACTTTTTCACCCGCTCCAAATCACATACACACTTTTTGGCATTTTACGGAAGTTATTAAATAAACAAAGGTCATGAAGAGTCTTGTATTTTACAGTAACACATTTTTTCCCAGTACTGTGTGAAGAAATATTCCACAAACAAGCAAGCTGTTAACAGCTTATACCAAATGTCTTCACAATCCTATCAATTCAGTCTATCCCATTGCCTGAGAAGTGTCCCAGGCTAGCTATAGAGCTGCATATATTATCCAAGAGTAGAAAAATATTTTACTTTAGTTGCTTAGTAGCACACAGTTTCCAAGACAGATGCTGGCACCCTGACACACCACAAAAACAATTAAACACACTATGAAAAGCTATCAACTTTATTTTCTGACTGATTTTTCAGGCTTGCCTCTCACCCCAAAAATATCAGGATCAAACATGATCACTAAATAGTTCCCCGAGTTCTTTGCTCTCTTCCTCCAACCTGACAAAATAAGATGAGGCAAGCAAGATATTATTTATCATTTCTCCCTATTTGTTTTATTATTGTGGAAAGTTTTACCAAAAACAACGGCTCCACATTTTGCTCTTCGGATAATCCAATCAGACATCTGGTCCTCTAGAATTTGGATGTGGTGTCTACTTTTGAGGTAACACACCATTCCTAAACCTGGCATATGAAACAACCTAGAGTACACAACAATCTTTAGGGTTACAGATCAAGATGCCGTTATGAGAGCTAAATCTAGATGGTAGACAAATATGCTTAAGACATCCTACTTTACTTCAGAACAGATCACTATGCTCACACTAGTGCCTCTTCTCAAGCAGGAAAGCCACAGTTTCCATCATGACTTCTAAAGGACATACATTAACCCAGTCATTGAGAAGTGAATACGCAAGCTTCCTACTTATGAAAATGTTGTGTAGTATGCTGGAACACTGAAGCTAGAAAATGTCTTATTTCAATATACTGATACAGAGTGATCTTAGCTAACTGCAGAGTTAAGCAAATACCTCAAGGCTTTTTAAGCACTTTGACAAAAGGGGACATCAATGAAGAGAAAGGAGACTGGACTAGACAGTCCAAAGTGTTTCTCCCTACTGACTGTTTCAATTCCATACTCGTTGTTTTCTTTAGCATTTCATAGGACATGCATTTCAAGCTTAAGCCAAGTAGAGCAGCAAAGCTGTTGAACCACAACAATAAGAGTTCACTCTCTAACCATCTGTTAATACTAGAACTATACACATAATTTCCTGCTTTAATACTGTTAAATTCAGATTCCACTATTAATTCACTTAAATTTCACTCTTAGAACATCAGCTGATTCTCTGATTGGTATACAAGCTATAGCATCACCTCTGTTAAGTGCAAGAGAAAAGGGTTCTGAAGGAAACAATCGTGTTTTCTCACTTTAGCAAGTCAACAGAAGTAGAGTGAACAGTTTGCAGGCAGCATCGTGGAGAGACATACAAACTATTTAATATCTTTAATTCCATAAGGGAATAATAATGGCTAGTTGATTTATATTTAAAAGAATCCAAATACACTACTCACAGCAGTTTACATACAAATCTAACTTGCTTGCAAAGAAACTATAATGCACTAGCCTACTTCAAGACATTCCTGTGGAACAGGCTGCTTTTCCTCAATTTCTAAACTACAACTTTCACTTTAACTCAGTGTTTTGCCTAAGTCCACTGTAAACAGACCTCTTCCGCAGTTCTTCTGACCAAAGTAAAATCTTCTAGTAGTATTATAAGAGAAGTTCATTTAGCAACTCAGAAAGTGCAGGATTCAATACTGCATATGCATTCTGCTTTTCGCACAGCAACTAAGCATCACCTGCGTTCAAGCAATATCATAGATAGAGCAAACAAATTACTTCAGTGAATTTAAACAAGTACTTAGAACTACAAGAAGTAAATATGCAGACTGGATACCACATGTGCATGAAGCTTCATTAAGAGGTTATATATTCAAAGATAATTCTGTAGTGTTCTTTTGTATAATACTCTTGCAAGCTACAGTAAGTCCATGCCTCACTACTGAAAACAAATAACACAGAGCTAAGTAATCACAGACCCTTACTACAATGTACATTGTACTGAAAATACACACTGCAGTGACCTGTTTGGAACACTGAAAGAGGGAGACTTCCCATCTTTCAGTATTCCAGGGGGGAAAAAAAAAAAAGCAAACATATTCATGCAGTTCACAAGCTACTTTATATACTAGCTGGAAATTTCAAACAAGCTTAATATTCATCAATTTAAAAAAAACCAAAACAATCAAACAAGAAAAGCACCCAGAACAAACCCAAAACCAAACCCACACTACACTGTTAAGAGTACATTTAGACTACTTCCATTGAAGGACATTTTAAACCCAAGTAAGATCACTAGCAGTAACATAATCTTTCATTTTCAAGTTGTCCAACAACTCACAAGGAACACTTCCTAAAGCTATCCACCCACTTGTAAGTTTTCCGTACTCTTCCACTCAGAACACTGTTTTAAAACAGCAACATACCTATTCAAAGCACCCCACTGTTCTAAAAATTTATCCTGACAGAGATGATCTTTAGCCTCAGTCGTACTTAAGTCAGAGAAAACACAAGACTGTAACACTAATTCCCTCCTGTGCTTCGAGAAGCAAAACAAAGCAAAACAAAACCAAAAGAACTGGCAGGTTCAAAGTCAGATTTTGCCAAATATATTTACCAGCAGTTAAAGCTTACCCAAACACTGCTATGCTCTTAAAAAAACTCTAATCGAAAGAAGCTGCCTTGTTTAAAAAAAAAAAAAAAAAAAAAAAAAAAAAAA
>Ga0065711_1010545_pt1 | contig 15689 bp, 9 predicted proteins | sample Hoacrofraction12_FD_59098 | JGI IMG/M metagenome (GOLD analysis project Ga0065711, IMG submission 59098) | Hoatzin crop microbial communities from Cojedes, Venezuela - Epithelial fraction 12 v2 (version 2) | ecosystem: Host-associated > Birds > Digestive system > Esophagus > Crop | place... | reverse complement strand
AAGAAGTTGAACAAGACTGGGCCCAGTACTGACCCCTGAGGGACACCACTACTTACCAGCCTCCAACTAGACTCAGCGCCGCTGATGACAACCCTCTGAGTTCTGCCATTCAGCCAGTTCTCAATCTGACTCACTGACCACTCAGCCAGCCCACATTTCCTCAGCTTCCCTAGGAGGATATTATGGGAGACTGTGTCAAAAGCCTTGCTGAAGTCGAGGTAGACAACATCCACGGCTCTCCCTTCATCTACCCAGCCAGTCATGCCATTGTAGAAAGCTATCAGATTGGTCAAGCATGATTTCCCCTTAGTGAATCCATGCTGACTATTCCTGATAACCTTCTTTTCCTCCACTTGCTTAATGATGACCTCCAGAATGAGCTGCTCCATCATCTTTCCCGGGATGGACGTAAGGCTGACCAGCCTGCAGTTCCCTGGATCCTCCTTCTTGCCCTTTTTGAAGGTTGGAGTGACACTGGCTTTTCTCCAGTCCTCGGGCACCTCTCCTGTCCTCCAGGAACTTTCAAAAATGATGGAGAGTGGCTCAGCAATGACATCTGCCAGCTCCCTCAGCACTCGTGGGTGTATTCCATCAAGGCCCATGGATATGTGGGCATCCAGATTGCTTAAATGATCCCTCACACAGTCGTCCTCGACCAAGGGAAGGTCATCCTGTCTGCAGGCTTCCCCTCTTACCTCCGGGCCCTGGGATTCCTGAGGGCCAGCCTTAGCACTGAAGACTGAAGCAAGGAAAGCATTCAGTAACTCTGCCTCTCTGTATCCTGCATCACCAGGACACCCACCTTGTTCAGCAGCGGCCCCACATTTTCCCTAGTTTTCCATTTGCTACTGATGTACTTGAAGAAGCTTTTCTTTTTGTTCTTGACATCTCTTGTCAGATTGAGTTCCAGGTGGACCTTAGCCTTCCTCGTTGCATCCCTGCATGGTTTGACAACATTCCTGTACTCTTCCCAAGTGGCCTGTCCCTCTTTCCACCTTTCGTAGACCTTTTTCTTCCATACAAGTTCTGCTAGAAGCTCTTTGCTCATTCATGCAGGTCTCCTGCCTCCTTTGCTATATTTCTTGCTCAGGGGGATGCATTGATTCTGAGCATGGAGGAAGTGATGTTTAAACAGCAACCAGCTCTCTTGGACGCCCCTACCTTCTAGAGCCCTAACCACAGGGTTCCTCCAAGTAGCTCCTTGAAGAGGGCAAAGTTAGCTCTCCTGAAGTCCAAGGTTGTGATCCTACTTATTGCCCTGCTTCCTCCACACAGGATCCTGAACTTCACTATCTCACGGTCACTGCAACCGAGGCTGCCCCCAGCCTTCACATCCTAAACGAGTCCCTCTTTATTTGTCAATACAAGGTCCAGCAGCGCACCTCTCCTCGTTGGCTTCTCCGCCACTTGCATCAGAAAGTTTCCATTGATGCTCTGCAGGAACCTCCTGGACTGTGTGTGGTCTTCCCAGCTGATGTCAGGGTGGTTGAAGTCCCCCAAGAGAACCAGAGCCTGTGACTGTGAGGCTACTTTCAGCTGCCTGTAGCAGGCCTCATGAACTTCCTCATCCTGGTCAGGTGGCCAGTAGTACACACCCACAACAATGTCACCCATATGAGCCTGTCCCTTAATTCTAACACTTAAACCCTCAACTTGTTCTTCATCCACCCCCAGGCAGAGCTCGGTACGTTCCAATTGCTCCCTCACATACAGAGCAACTCCACCACCTCGCCTTGTTGACCTGTCTTTCCTAAAGAGTGTGTATCCATCCATGACAGCATTCCAGTCATGTGAGCTGTTCCACCATGTTTCTGTAATTGCAATGAGATCGTTGCCCTGCAACCACACACAGATCTCTAATTCTTCCTGCTTGTTGCCCATGCTGCATGCATTGGTGTACAGACTTTTCAGAGAGGAACTCAAGCATGCTGATTTCCCTTGAGCAGTACAAGCGGACCTACCACGTCCATGCCCACCCTTAAGGTTGTTGGTCTGTTGCTTCTCAGCTTGGAACACAGCTGAGGAACATTTGTCACTGCTCTGATTGGCCACACTTAAACCCCAGCTAGATGGGATGGCTTGAGCATTGTGACTTTGCCCCCCACCCCCTGAGTCCTTCAGTTTAAAGCCCTCCACACCAGGTTGGCTAGCCTGCTGTCAAAGACACCCTTGCCTTTTCTAGACAGGTGGGTCCAATCCCTCTCAGACAGGTTATAATCACTGAAGGAAGTCCCATTGTCATAAAAAACAAAACCCTCATGGCAGCACCAGCCATGAAGCCAGGAGTTGATACCCATAATGGCTCTGTTTCTAGCTGATCCCCTGCCTCCAGCTGGTAAAATGGAGGAAAATATAACTTGGGCACCAAAGCTTTTTGCTTTCACCCCCAGGGCTTTGAAATCTTCCTTAATTCTGCCAACGTTTTCACTTGCAGTGTCATTTGTGCCTGTGTGAAAGAGTGACAGTGGATAGTAGTCTGTGCTCTTTACAAATTGTGGCACCCTCTTGGCCACATCTCGAGCCTTAGGTCCCAGAAGGCAGCACACCTTGCGTGCCTCCCTGTCAGGTCGGCAGATGGGCGCCTAGTGCCCCTTTACAGGGAGTCACTCACCACAAGTACCCATCATTTCTTTTTACGGTACCCGCTGTGTGCTGCTGGTGTAGCTTCCACTTGCATACCTTGCTCCTGGGTATCTATGGTTGTCAAAGCTTCGTATTTGGTTTTGGTAGTTATGCTGGAGGGTGGAGTCCTGCTTTTGAGGGTCAACATGGTCCAGGGTGCCTCATTCTCATTGGTGGTCTCCACTGGAGGGTGATTCTGCAACCATGTATCTATCTCCAACTCAGGTCCTCTGATAGTGCATAGCCTTTTAACTGTTTCTTGCAGCTCGGCCACCTGACGTATCAGATCCTCAGCCTGCCTGCATCTTGTCAGAAGGGTCCGGGCACTCGCTGCAATCAGCAGCCTGCACTGAAGTCTCCTTTGTTATCAGTTCCATCTGGGTGGAGGCATCAGACATCATAGGGGGGCCCACTGTGGCAGCTCTGGTTCTAGCTCTGAGGCGAGTACCCACCATTATGGCAGAGACCTAGAGCTGTTGTCTACAGGTGGGTTGCAAGGCCCTCCCCACTTGCCCTGCCTGCACCAACTGCCGCACCACGGCCTGTTTGCCTGCTCTGTTCGCCACGCTCCTGGTCGCTCGTGCTCCCTAAGGGCCATTTAAATCTCCCGCAATTGCTGCTGGCAATGCCCAGGCCAACGTCCACCCTGCTCACTCGTGAGAGCTGACATCTCCTGGTGGGTCTTGCTGCTCTTCCCTCGGGTTTCCCTGTCTCTGGGAACCACCTTGTGCACCTCAGTTGAGCACCTAGCCGTGGATCTTACTGTGGCCGCCACTGCCTTTTTCAACGACTGATTCAAATTTTGAAATTTTTAATTATTTAAATACAATTTAAAATAAAAGCTTTAAGTTCTTTATTATTGCCATGTTCATCATTATGTTAGCAAAGACCAGCAGATCTAACCGCACAATACCATTACTACTGGAAGTTAATCACAAAGAAATGCAAAGGTTACCTGAAAAATTACCCATTTGGAATATCTGAAGTTTCCTAGTATTCTTCAGAAACAGCAACCCCAAGTAAATTATCCGTGTAGTAGAGCATCAACAAAAGAAATCTGTCAACATGAGAAGTAAAAAAAAACCTGCAGCATGGATTTTTTTCCTGTCTCCCATAGAGACCTCTGCTTTACACTGAGATCTTCACAAAGACCAGCAGGTAAATAAAACAAATGTTTACCATTCTCCTTTCAGAACTGTATGTCATTAGTGAGAATGAAGCCAATGCTATGTTCATTTACAAGATCTTTTACCAAATACAACTAAGACTTAGCTAGGTCAAGAATTCTGTGGTGTAAGAAAGTTTAACACTGGAATTGTTCCAAGTTTAATTGATACTTGCAGACTGCTCTTAAAACTACACTTTCAAAAAGTAGCTCTGCATAGAGCAAATTTAGCTGAAGAATTTAAAATTACAACTGTATTAAATTTTAATTTCAGTTATACTGGGTTTTTTTAACATTTTACTAGTAACCATGATTTCCTTCAGGACAGTGTATTTTCCATGGCCAGCAATTAATATGTGCATTCTCTTTTGTAGATTCATTGTAATATCTCAAAGTATCCAGAAACTCAATTACCTGGGCCTTAAAAATGTACTCTAATATGGATCTAGTGATTCCTTTGCCAGCAACATCTAACCATTCACCATCTGATCAATAGCTTTGTGAGTACCAGGGACTGTGAACATGAGGCTGCCTCTGGCTGTTCGAGCGCCTCATCCACTCTTCCTGGTCAGGCGGCTTATAGCAGAAACTCACTACAATGTCTCCCTCACCTTTCTTCTCTTTCATTCTTACCTATAAGCTCTCAGATGGCTTCTCATCCATCCCCAGCCAGAGCTGCATGCATTCAAGTTGTTGTCTCATATAAAGCAAAACTCCTCCTCCTCATTCTCCCAGCCTGCCTTTCCTAAAAGCCTGTGGTGGATTGACCCTGTCTGGAAATCAGGTGCCCACCAAAGCTGCTCTATCACTCCCCCTTCTCAGATGGACAGGGGAGAGGAAATATGACAAAAGGCTCGTGGGTCAAGATAAAGACAGGGAGAGATCATTCACCAATTATCTTCATGGGAAAAACAGACTCAGTGAGAACTAATTTAATTTATTACCAACCAAATCATAGCAGGATAAAGAGAAATTAAACCAAATCTTAAAAACAGCTTCCCCTCTTCTTCTCAGGCTCAAATTCACTCCCCATTTTCTCTACCTCATCCCCTACAGGGGGAAGGGGGGCTGTGGTCAGTTCATCACACGTTGTGTCTGCTGCTCCTTCCTTCTCAGGGTGAGGACTCCTCACACTCTTCCCTTGCTCCAGCGTGAGGTCCCTCTCATGGGAGACAGTCCTCCACAAACTTCTCCAAAGTGAGTCCTTCCCACAGGCTGCAGCTCTTCATGAACTGCCCTGGTGTGGGTCCCTTCCACGGGGTGAATTCCTTCAGGAACAGGCTGCTTCAGCATGGCTGTCCCACAGGGTCAGAAGTCCTGCCAGCAAACCTGCTCCGGTGTGGGCTCTCCACGGGTCTGCAGGTCCTGGCAGGAGCCTGCTCCAGTATAGGCTTCCGGGGTCATAGCTTCCTTCAGGCATATAGCTGCTCCAGCGTGGGGTCCTCCATAGGCTGCAGGTGGATCTCTGCTCCACTGTGTACCTCCATGGGTTGCAGGGGACAGCCTGCCTCACCATGGTCTTCTCCACAGGCTGCAGGGGAATCTTTGCTCCGGCGCCTGGAGCACCTCCTCCCCCCTCCTTCTGCACTGACCTTGGTATCTGCAGAGTTGCTTCTCTCACAGTCTCACTCCTCCCTTCAGCTGCAATTGCTGCTGCACAGGTTTTTTCTTCCCTTTCTTAAATATGTTATCACAGAGGTGCTACCACCATTGCTGATTGGCTTGGCCTTGGCCAGCAATGGGTCCATCTTGGAGCTGGCTGGCACTGGCTCTGTCAGACATATGGGAAGCTTCTAGCAGTTTCTCACAGAAGCCACTCCTGTAGACCCCCAGCTGCTACCAAAACCTTGCCACACAAACCCTGTACCAAATACAAGTTATCCCGCCACATCTCCATGAGCACAAGATTGTGATCCTGCAATGGTACACAGATTATTAACTCATGTTTATCCCCCATGTTGCATGCAATAGTGTGAATGCCATTCAGAGAGGCACCCCAATACACTGATTTCCCAGAAAGAGTTTGGGGGATTTTTCCATAATAATGCTTGGTAGACACTTCCTTGCTTACATTCAAATGCCAGAGATGACCCTGCTTGAGCCCAGTTTTCTTGAATTTGTGGTGTCTTTCCATCACATCACTCTAGGTACTTTGCTTGTCAAGCCTGTCCTTCACATTGTCACAGGGTTGCTGCTTGCTCTCTCCTTTCCCAATCATCCCTAGTTTAAATTGTTATTTAGAAAATCCTAATAAAACAACTCCATTGAAACTCCTAGTAAAAAAAACTTGAGGCTACATCAGAGTCCAAAAGGGAGTCAGAAGTTTTCCTGAACCAGTTTTATGCCAATGTTATGTTACTGATTTTTCGGAGACAATACAGTCCCACATGTGCAAGAAGTGCACTGTTATATGTAGTCTGATACAACTACTTAGAATAAACTGTGGGTTTCTGAAGCTTATTCAAAGTAAAACCTAGGTCCTTTGCATTGCCATGAGTACCTGACTACAGACTGCAGTTACACTTCCTCATTCTTCGTCTCACCAACCTATAGAATCTTCTCTGCTTCATTGTTTCAGCAGCAGTTTCTGCACCTCCTGTAGGAAAGACATGGTTTTTAATTCCCTCGGCTGACAACACCATAAGGCCTTGCTTCCTACTTTTATAGAAAATATTTTCCCAAGCAAACTATGTCTGGACTTGTAGCCCAGAAGGCCAAACACATCCTGGTCTGCTTCAAAAGCAGCATGGCCAGCAGGTCAAGGGAGGTGATTCTGCCCCTGTGCTCTGCTCCGGTGAGATGCCATCAGGAGTCCTGCATCCAGCTCCGGAGTCCTCCGTGCAGAAAAGACATGGAGCTGTTGGACCGGGTCCAGATGAGGGCCACAAAAATGATCTGGTGGCTGGAACATCTCTCCTATGAGGAAGGACTGAGAGAGCTGGGACTATTCAGCCTGAAGAAGAGAAGACTTCGGGGAGATCTTATAGCTGCCTTCTAGTACCTGAAGAGGGCTTATAATAAAGATGGGGACAAATGTTTTAGCAGGGCCTGTTGAGATAGGACAAGGGGTAATGGTGTTAAACTGAAAGAGGGTAGGTTTAAATTAGATATAAGGAAGAAATTCTGTACTGTGAGGGGGTCAGGCAGTGGAAGAAGTTACCTGGACAAGTGGTGGCTGCCCCCTCCCTGGAAGTGCTCAAGGTCAGGCTGGATGGGGCTTTGAGCATCCTGGTCTAGTGGAAGGTGTCCCAGCCCATGGCAGAGTGTTTGGAACTAGATGATTGATAAGGTCCCTTCCAACCCAAACCATTCTATGATTTTATGATAAGCAGGAGAGCAGCAACAGTTACTAGGTATCAGGTTCTGACACACACTTTCTACTCATGGAGAGTCCTCTGTTTAGGATGTTCATTTTCATTATGGACAATCTTGGTGAATAAGAAATTTTGACATCAACTCTGGGTTTGGTTTCTGTGTTTGGCATCAAGCAGTTAAATTTTAAGATATATGCACTTAAGAGATGGAGTCAAACCCAGCTAGGCACTGTGGAACTCACACTTTTTAAATGATGAACCCTGATCTTTTCCTAGACAAAGAAAAGAGTAATTAAAGAAAAAAAAAAAACAAAATGAAATTAATGCTGTTTTGTCTTTTATGAGGTTTGAAAACCGTAGAGGACAAAATAGGAGCAATACCTGTTTAGATATACAAATAAAATATACTATAAAGCATTAAGTGTCAGTATTTTAACTCACTAGCAGAGTGATTAATCTTCCTCTAGATATCATTTCCTGTGAGACAGATAATACCTCCTTAACAAACACGATGTTATTGATGTGGACACATGAAATACTAGGCCTGGCAAGAAATAATAATGGAGTTCTTTATAATTAATTAATATATACCATTAGATTTGATGTATAGGAGCCAGAACTACTCAGTTCTTCAAGGAACTCTCATAGGACAATGCTTTTGTCCCATCCAACTATGTCTTATAGTAAGCATCAATTTATGTTGGCAGGAGGCTTTGGAAGTGAGCCATTTGTCAGCTTTTCAAATACAGGCATACGTCTATGACAATATAGCAACAGGTAAGTAAAAAGAGCAGCTTGGGTGTGGGAATGAATTGATCTTTCTGGAGTCTTTGTTTTCCTGTTTCTAATGTACATCCAATGGCAACAATGAAGACTGCTTACAGATCTCATTAGCATTTGAACTAAATTCCTTTATAGTTTAAGTTATAACTGTTTAACATGAAGTTATATAAATTCTGCTCCTGGAATACAACTCCATCTTAATTTCTTTCTTATGAAAGAAGGAAGAATTCCATATAGAAAATCCTTAAAAACTGCTATTAATTTCAGTACACAACACAAGTATGAGTTAGCTTGTCTAGCAGATCTCCCTCATTTCATTGTACAGATTGGCCTGTACATTGTTGCCTGAAAGGCAACTAGCATTTAATGTCTTGTTGGTGAAAGTATATCCTTTTGTCAATGTATGCATATTCACTACTTAGGAGAATATGACTTTAAAAAAACCCCTGCCATCTCACTGTTAGACATAGTAGCCAACGCTATTTAATCACCTTTGCCTTGTCATGTTTTTTCTTGATTTTCTTATTTATGTCTTCTAGGAGTTTGCCTAGCTCAGAAAACACTACATTTTTACTCAGCAACTGACAACCCCAGACAGTCACACATTAAGACCCCAATAGTGCTGCAATAAGGAGAGATCTGCTTTTGCTTCTGCAACTAACAATCATTCCTTCTTTAGGATCCATGGAGACAGGATTCATGAGAAGAAAACAAAATTAAAACAAACAGATCAACTGAGATGGAAGCATCACAGGGGTAGATTTAAGGCAGCAATATGTAAGATACTAAATTGATGAGGTATCTTATTCAAGAGGTCCCTAAATACAGATCAGCTCCAATTAAGTTTGCCAGTATTTTCCCTAATTTAATTAGGGACTAATAAGAATTTTAAGTTCATTAAGATTTAAATGAGTAAGGCTTTTCAATAATGCTAAGCTTTTCAATTTATGCATAACAAATATAGAATATAATAACCCATTCCAGCTGTTCATAAACTTTCCCTGTTCCTAACCAATTTCTAATAAAGAAATAAGAAATCTTTCTATGTGTTAATATACAGATATGTATTTTAATAAATTTGATTATAATATTTCCTGTCTTTTTGACAATTGTCCTGCCAGCCTCTAACTGGGATAAACGTGTGTTTTCCAACTTGGGACTTATTGTTGAGTCAGGCAATGGCACATGTTCAGGTTCTCAGGCAGCAGCAATCTTGCAGCCTGAAAGTTATTAGCTTATGGTATACAGTATGGCCACTTCCACCATCACACAGAAGGAAGAGAAGATTTAGTAGAAGGTATGCAAACAGAAAATAAACTGCTGTGTCTGCTCCAGCAAAAAAGCAAAAGCAATCAGTAACTCCAAAAACAACAGATTAAGATTAGCATTTTAAACTAACTTGAAATTCTTTTTTATATTAATGCAGTTCCCTCTCTTTGTTCCCTTCCTCCTCCACACACACACAGGTAAAAGCAATGGAGGTCTTTAGAAATTTAGGCTAATATTAAATTCAGTACTAGTCTCCAGACTCAAAGCTTTAGCGTTAGAATTGATAGCTATCAATCCCACAGAGGAACGGTTCCTTTTCAAAAGACTACCAGCTTTATTCAGGGAATACTTATATTGTGTTCTATCTAATAATTTAACATTTCGAAAACAGGACTTTGAAATGAAATATAATTTTAGATCACACTAAGGATGATTTAAAAGTTCTCTGAGGAACAAACATTATACTTATGACTGTTTTAACACAGTGGGAGATCATGAAATTAGAAACGGAAGATTCAAATGTGAATTATAAAGCATCTACTAAAAATACGTACATCTAGATCCTGACTAAATACAGCGAATGTGTGTCAACTTGACCTCAAAATTAGTTTGTATTTTTGTGACAGAGTCCCCAGACAGACATCCTATGAAATAATGTATGGAAGAGCGGGAAGAAAGTGTTTAAGAGTCCGGTTCTTAAATTTCATTGCATACAGTATCACTGCTGAACTTCAGATAGTATCCGTAGCAGGGAAGAATAAAACATTGTCTTTGCTAGACTCATCATTTTTCTGCCCTTAATAATTACCTAATGGGGGCAAGTATTTCACCAGCTTTCAGACAGCTACGGGGGGGGTGGAGGGAAAAATCTGCCTAAAGCCAGGAAAGTGTCCCCAAAACTACAGAAAATGTTAACCAAGGAACTCAGAGGAGAATCATGGTAGTTAGTAAGACACATTATCAGCGAAAAAGTAGTAAAATTGTGCAGTAGCATAAGGGCATGACCAGGCAGTCAAGCTTGGGACAACACAACCTCTGTGTTCTGCTCTTTTCGCAAGCCAGCACATTACTGCAAAAAGGAAGCCCAAGGTGCCTGGTGCATTCTCCAACAGAGACACCTTGTTTAAATAATGAAAGGCATAAAGTTCAAACTAGTAACAGATGCTAGACAAAATGCTAAAGCACATATGGAGGATTGCAAGTGGAACCTCAGAAATGTACTGTTACTTTATCCTAACGTGACATTATTCTAACAACACATTAAAATCAAACAAATCAGCCTTGCTGTTCATCTTGTGATAAAACTGACAGGGCTTGCCCATCTCTGCAGGTACACTCGTCTTTAAAGATGTGGTTGGGAAAGTTTCCCTCCTCATTTTGTAGTCATCCTTCTTTAAGTATCACCACTGGACTGCACTACTAGACACCAGCAGAGATACAGGCCAAAATTTTCTTCTGGTCTGAGTAAGAAGATTAAAAGGCTCAACACTACATGACCAAAGACTTAAAACAAACCAAATAAAAAACCCTCAAAACACAAAAAATATGGAAGTCTAGCTGGTTTGTCACAGTGTGCACTAATATTATATTTATCTAAAGAAATATAACAGATAAACAAGTTTACAGGCAAAGGATTACTACTTCCTTAGGGAAGGCATGCATTCCCCATATATGCTATGATATGGGTCAGACATTATTAACCAGCTAGGTGGAAAGTTTTAGTAATTTGCAATTGGCATAGGTCAGAGCCTAACATGCCAACCCAGCTCTTACTATGTCTAACTAAGATTTCGCCACTAGATATTCAATAATAGATCAAAGAAAACTTGGTAACTAACAGGTAATGTTTTTTCATTTTACAGATGAATACACTTGTTACTTATTCTGGCTGGGTTATTCAGAACAAAGTTTATCATTTTCTCACGATGGCACAACACCTGTGATGTGTTTCTGAAGATCTCTTCACATTTCTTCTGCATTTCCTTGTGCTGAATAAGGTATGTTTGTTACCTTACCTTCTTTGAAATCCAGTTCTCTTATTGTCTCCTTCAGCGAACAGCTGGTAATAAAAGATGCCATACTTCCCTTTCATACTAGATCTGAAAGTGTTACTACTGGTACTGAACAAACAGAAAGGAATAAATATTGATGGAAGGCTTTTTTCTCTGTTTAACTAGACTTACAACCTTTTGTCCCTTGCCTCATGAGAACAAATTCAGTCTACCAACCACAGAGCAAAATCAGAGAATCCTCTCACTGGGAAACTTGAAGAGAAACACTTTTTCCAGTGTGGTGATAATAGGCAGCACAAAACAAATGTATTTCCTTCTTCTTTAGCTGTTCAGTTACTCGATTAATCACGTTAACAGCTTCAGTGGAGAAGTTTTAAGCAAAATGCTATCTTGTTACTTTCAGAATGTATCTGATCAAATTCCAATTCTATTTTACACAGTTCTGCAATACAAATCTGAATTTATTAAGCTTTCATGATTTTGGAACTTTTCTGCAGGGATAGGAACATGCTTAGCTTTGCTGTAAGACTTTCCTATACCCAGATGCTATCATCTGAGCAGTGCAGAGACACTACAGATTTTTTTTGTAGCCTTCTGAAGGACAGTGGGCCTGAACAAGTTCAATAGTACGTGATATACTGAAGGCTATCAAGCGAGCCCATTCACTGTGAGCAAAGCAGTGCAGAAGACGGCTGTTACTATTCTGTATGTGACATTCAGAGCAAATACTGCAAAGCATACAGCAAAACCAGGCAAAGTACAGTGTTGGTTTAGAACTAGCTACTTCTTACATTACAAGGTCACTTCCCCTCTGTCCTTTCCTTTAAAAATGGAAAAAAAAAAAAAAAGGAAAAAAAATTGAGAAAGAAGACATTTTCATGACTTCATGTGCTCTAGAAATGCAAACATAGCAACTTTGAAAAGGCATTGCTGCATTTAAACTGTGACACAGTGATGAGGTTAGTCCTACAGAGGATAGAGTTATGTGAACCTCTAAGCTAAAGAACTTTAAACGGTTCCAAGAGAGACTGATCAAAAGATATAGCTATTTATGGAATAGACTCTGTATAAGAAATATAGATAAAAATGAAGAATTCATATTAATATCAAGAATGCAAACACAAAACCACCAAACTTTAATCTGAATATGTTTACCTAATATAAAGCAGGAGGCTAAATAGGGTTTTTTAAAAATCACTGTTAAATAGATTAAGGAACCAGATTAGCAATTTCGTAGCTAATGGTAAAAGCAGACAAATTAGGTAAGTGACATGATATATTGTCATAACAAAGATGAATGCCATCCTGAACTGTAGAGCCATCATATCAAGAAAGAACTAAAAAAGTTCAAAGTAGAAACAACAAATTGAGACAACTGAAGAATAATAATAGTGGGAGGGGAAGAAGCAAAAAAAAGAAAAAAAAAGATTTTAAGATTGAAAAAAATAAGACAGAAATGAGTATGAACAAAATAGTAAGTGGCTGCACAGAGAAAACATCAAGAAAAAACCCAACAAAACACACAATAAGGGGATCAAAATGATAAAGTAAAAAAATGGCAGATAGTATGTTGTTCTTGTCAATAAAATAAGCACCTTTTGCTCTTCATTATTATTTTTAAAATAAACATTCTCTGCCATCCTCCTCCACTTCCTTCTTAGTGCTACAGAAGTTGGAAAGTTACACCTGAACAATTTTTATTTTTGAGGTAGTAAAATTTTGTCCCTTCTGAACGGGTCTCCAATTTTAAATGCAAAATGTATTGCCCATATTCTGTTCTGTTTAGTCATCTCTGGAGCAGCAGTTTGCAAAGGCACCATGTAGTAGACTTACATTTAGGAAATTGCCATAGCATTGCAGAGTCAGAAGCTTTGCTCAGTGCCTTATTCTCTTGCTCTCTAATCTAAAATATTTCACTGCCCACAGACATTTCCTTCCAACGGATGTATCCGAGGGGAATGTAATCGCAAAGGAAAAAAATAGTTTAAAATGTACTATGCTTCTCCGATTATAATTAGATTTGCACATGTAGAGATCTAAATATGATGCATATGTCTCTGCATCTCTACTCCTACGTGTGTGCCCATGATAGCAGTCAACCTTCACAGAATGTGTGTGTGATGAGAAAGTGTAGCATCTGTCATATGCTCCAGAGTTTAGCTAAATGAAACTTCCTAAGACTGGGACCAAGCAGAGAGAAGCTCAAAAATGTTTTAAGGATGCTTGCCTGATGTACCTAGATCTTCTCATCTAACATAGTTTGATTTTCAGTTGTCTGCTGACCGAACAGGTAAAACCTGTTCAGGGAGGATTACCTATTTTTTAGCTCAAAACAAAGCAGCCAAGAGCTTAAAGTCCTAGTAGTGAAAGATCAGACACAAAAATTACAGGTTCGTTAAATCATTCCCTTCAGTTTCTCTGCTCGATAAGGTGAAAAAAAAGTTCATAGTCAGGACTTTCCAGCTTCCACCATCCATCTGTTTTGTTGCACTTTTTTTCCCCTCCTATTTCAACTTCTAAATTAGGCTACAAACATATATTTTGAAGCCAGAGGCCTACCAAAAATGTCACAAAAAAGATGGTTTTAAAAAAAAATCTTTCAGCTAAGTACGCTGTACTGTATCCTCAATTTATCTCCAAAATAGATTATTCTTAAAGTCAACAATTATTTTTCTATATGAACATCTATGAATATCTGTTTCTACATAAACACCTAAATGATGCTTTTATGCCCAGAATCTGTTTTACATGCATAGATGTTTTTCCTATATATTTATACACAAATTGAAGCCAGGATCAACTAATTGAGGAAGTTGTTTCCTCCTCCTTAATTTTTTTTTTCCCCGTAAGGCTTAGCCACACTGCTATAGAGCTAGGAACACCTATTGAAGAGTTCAGTTAGGTATGCTGGTGTGAAAGTGGCCAGCAGCACAACTGAATCCCAGCATGAAAACTAGATCTTCTAAGCCCAACTAATTCTGAAAAGGCACCACATTGGCATCCCAAAGTGCTCATCACAGGAATTCCAGTAAGTACCTGAAATTAGTGCATGACTATTTCTTACAATGGATCCAAACAGTAATGTTGTGGTATTCAGCAGGTAGTAAGTGGAAAAAAAAAATCACAATGCTTCAGAAATACAACATATGCTACAAAAATGGTGGCATTTACACAGTCAAAAATAAATATCTCTGCAAGTTAACTGATTTGGTGTTAATCTTTCTCCTAGGTATTTTTGGGGTGGTTATTTTTTTGATGTTCATTTCATAACCTAACTGTGCAAATTCACACAATCTAAAAAGAATTAACTTTTGTGGTTATTGTTGTTGTTAAAGACACATGTACTCCTGCAAATACAGTTAAGTACTGGCATTCATATTGTACTTACATAGGAGTGAGAACTACACCAACAAGACAGTGGTCTGCATAATAAAAACCCATCACATTTAGCTGCGCAGTGGTAGACATGAAAAAAAGATTTTTTTGAATGTTACGTGTTAGGAGAAAGGTCTGGGAATTTTGATAACATTTTTCTCTTGAATAGGATAATATAGGTCTTAAGGGAATGCAAAATTCAATTACTTGCACACTGGAATACAATTGTGATAGGAAGAGCTACAGAACCAAATAAATGTAGCCTCTCCATCCCCCACTTGTTACTTTATCAGTTGCCATATTCAAAATGCATCCCTTTTCTCCCCTGCTGAACTGCATGTATTGACTGATACAATATTAGTAATCAAAAAAGAAAACCTTCCTTCCTCTTTCTTATATTTATATAAAAAAAATCTTACAAAGATCATTAACAGCTTAATAAAAATGGCAACAATAAGTATATCTGAAAATGACTAATAAAGACTTTGTAGAGACATCTGTCTATGAAGTCCTGTTGTGGGTTTGTGTGGCAAGATTTTGGTAGCACGGAGGCTATAGGGGTGGCTTCTATGAGAATCATAGAATCATAGGTTGGAAAAGATCAGCAAGTCCAGCCGTCAACCCAACAACGCCATGCCTACTAAACCATATCCCAAAGTGCCACACCTACATGAACGCATCCAGGGATGGGGACTCAACCACCTCCCTGGGCAGCCTGTTCCAATGCCTGACCACTCTGTCAGTAAACAATATTTTCCTAATATCCAATCTAAATCTCCCCTGATGCAACTTAAGGCCATTCCCTCTCATCCTATTGATAGTTACCTGGGAGAAGAGACCAACATCCACCTCACTACAACCTCCTTTCAGGGAGTTGTAGAGAGCCATAAGGTCCCCCCTCAGCCTCTTCTTCTCCAGACTAAACAGTCCCAGCTCCCTCAGCCACTCCTTGCAGGACTTGTTCTCTAGATCCCTCACCAGCCTTGTTGCTCTTCTCTGGACACACTCCAGCAACTCATTGTCCTTGTCGTGAGGGGCCCAAAACTGAACACAGTACTCCAGGTGCAGCCTCACCAGTGCCGAGTACAGGGGCACGATCACCTCCCTACTCCTGCTGGCCACACTATTCCTGATACAAGCCAGGATGCC
>Ga0065711_1008390_pt1 | contig 15689 bp, 8 predicted proteins | sample Hoacrofraction12_FD_59098 | JGI IMG/M metagenome (GOLD analysis project Ga0065711, IMG submission 59098) | Hoatzin crop microbial communities from Cojedes, Venezuela - Epithelial fraction 12 v2 (version 2) | ecosystem: Host-associated > Birds > Digestive system > Esophagus > Crop | place... | reverse complement strand
TCTCCTTCTCTGGAGATATTCAAGACCCGCCTGGACAAGGTCCTGTGCAGCCTGCTCTGGGTGACCCTGCTTCAGCAGGGGGGTTGGACTAGATGACCCACAGAGGTCCCTTCCAACCCCTAACACTCTGTGATTCTGTGATTGCCTCCCAAGCCTGCAAACAGCTCAGAAAAAAATACCACTCTAAGAGACACGCAGGCTTTTCCCGTCCAGTTTGGCAGTACGAAATCTAGAGATGCATTCAAGTAACCATTTTACTTGCCCATCAGAAATCATGGGTTTTGGGCCCCTATGTCTTACTGACATAAAACTCCCCTAAAAACTGACTTCTCTCTCCAAAAAGCAAGCCTCTCTGCAGTCACAGGGGAATAGTGTCCAGTCGCAGTGACCAGCGAACGAAGCTGTTCCAAACCCCACACCTCCTTGTCACGGTGCCCTTCACCCTAAGAGCTAAAGAACTAAATTAATTGTAGAGTTTACATTTTCTCCCTCTGCCACTATGAGTGGTAAAGTCACATCTTTGACCCGTAAACCTGCCAGACACACGTTTTGGGGACAGCGGGAACTGACCAACATTCCCGTTGTGTCAGGCCCAAATCCCTCCATTGCTCCGTCTCTCCAAAGCTCCCCACCACAATCTGGTTTGCCACGGGAGGGAACCCAAAGAGCCCGAGGCAATTCACAACCTAATTCAGAGGAAGATGCCACAGGCCATGCAGTTGCTACAGCAAGGTGGGGTCAAAGGCCCCTCTAGTCCACTTCTGGCTCCCAGCAGCAGGTATTTGGGGAAGGAGACAAAATCCATGCTGCACACAGCAATCCTGCCATCCCCTCCCCTCCCCAGCTCACGGGTGAAATACAGCACCCTTCTGATACAGAACAGAGTGCTCTCGCAGCAGCTCTTCCCTCTGGCATTTTTAAATTAATCCTTTGAGGACCATAGATAAGTTTCATGCAGTAATATCTTTCTATGACTTCAACTTTACTCTTGTGATTACAGTCACTCCGGCTTCTCCTCACCCTCCTCTCTCCTATTGATCTCATTTTCCATAAACTGCACATATTGACTGCTCAGTTTGTGCACCAGCAGTGTGTCACCCTGCAACTATTTCACATGCGTGGCTTTATTTTTTAAGACAAGCACGTAGAAGACATTAATCCCCAAGTCCTCGTTAAATTTTCTGCTGCCTCTGTGCTCTTCAGCGGCCCTATCTTCCAAACTACTTACCCATTTTCAGCTTTACCTTTATTATTTGCTACTTGCTCAATACACCGGGTTTCATCCCTTCATTCCCTGCCAACAGCTGGGCTCAGTGTCGGTTCCAACAACCCAGAAGACCTTCCTTGTCCTTTCCTTCCCTTTCCGGGGGGGACGACTGGAAATCAAATCGACCCCCCACTGACAATAGTGCTGTCAGCTCTGCCTTTTTTCTGATGACTTCTCAAGTTCTTTTTTATCAGTACCCTTTCTGTCAGTGTCTTTTCCTATCTCTTTATCTAATCCTAACGACAAAAGAAGTGGTACCAACACAAGAGCTGCGGTTGGGGAGTCACTGAGAGAACCAGCACCACCTTTCCTCGATTGCCGTTTCCAGATGACATGATTAAACACGCAGCCAAATCTGTTCTTCTGTGTGATTTTCTGGAGCAAAAGTTACAGTGCTTCTTCAGGCCCTCTACAGCTCGCTCTGCTTTGTTTAAATAAGGGAACAGAAGGGAGACATCTGCAAAGCAACCTCTGCTAGGCTGCTTCCTCTTCGTGGAATTTCAGCATGCCATGTATTTAAACCTGATCAGTCCAACAATATTCATTTCCGACGCGGCAGCCCTCTAGGCTCAAATATATGAAGAAATCACTGTAATTTAGCTGAGCTACACTAATGTCTGGCACAGATAATGTGTGATAATGTTATCCAAGAGATGTTAGCTCGTCCTTAAATAAAGAGGAATAAATAATGCTCATCGACACTAGCGCTGAGTGCTGCTGAAGGGCAAAGCTGCAGGAAATGGTGAGCTCTGCGCCCAGGCAGAAGTGAGATTATTGTAGGCAATACCACATCAGTGATGCTGTCTGCTGGAAACGACAAAAAACTCCTAATTTCTTTGCAGTTCTACTCTACAAAAGCAAGCACGTGGTTTCCAGCGTCCTAGCAAATTTTACTCCACATGGGAGTGGCGTATAGGAGGATGTAGCAATAATGTAAATACTTGGCTGCACATCTACAAATCTACAAATCCTCTAAACGGGAGATTCCTCAGCTTCAATCTGGGATTTTTGAAGTATTCTTGTTTAAAGCTGCCATCATCAAGCCCGAAGACAGACTCTGTCCTAAGGATCAAACTAATCCATGGAAATGCTTGACAAAAAGCATTCCATGCCAAACGCAAGGCAACTTACCTGAAACCATTCTATCCAGGACGGCATGGACTAACAAATCCAGTAATTGGTCCATGAGTTTGTGGATGCCCAGGACACCTGTACTGCATCGAATGTGAACAATTTCATATTCAGCAACTACGCTGATAGTGGCTAATGCACAATTCTTTCTCCTGTTTCCTTAAGTCCAAGGATAAAAGCTTCCCATTTTTTTATTATTGCAGTATTTTTTAAATTCCTATTTCTTTCATCAAGTTTCCTTCAAATCTGCATTTCAGGACCAAAAGAGCGCAGCACAATGCCAAATATAACACTGCATTAATTTTCCTTTCATACAAGTTTTTCCTGAATCACAAACAATATCCAGCTACTGCTTTTAAATCACGCACAGCACTATAAACGCTCAAACAGCCTGGATGAGAAAACCAACTTCCGAGAAGCCTCGGGACAGAAATCTTAAGAGAAGTTTTCACGGGAACATGACAGAGCTCTTAAGAAGTGTCTACATTAGAATATAATTGGAAATGCAAAACAATAATTCTAATCTTTCAGTCTCTTTTCTACTCTCTTAATTCTCATTCCACCTCGCCTGCTTCCCATGTGGCAGTACGAGGATGACTAAGTGAACCTGAAAACCACCATGTCAGGGATGGGCAGCGGTTCAGCATTCATTTCAAAAGAATCTTCACAGCATTTGTTCAAATGTGCCAACATTTTATTCTGATTAAGGCAAGATGTAACAGCCTAAACATATACGTCCACTTCTGGAATAAGTCTTACTCAAAACTAAACAGGAGTGGCCATTACAAAGGAAAACACATACTTTAAATGTCAAGAGTATCAAGAAAAAGTAACACAAAATAAAGGCAAAACATTCCAGCTCTACAAACTATGAAGTGCAAAAAAATGTGTATTTTTCTAGTACTAATATTATTTTTTCTTTTTCATCTATCAGTCCTCAGTGGGATTCACAGGCCTGCAGCTCTACTCTGGAAAAGTCTCTTTAAAAAGGCAACGCAACTCCACAGGATTTCTGCTTCTCGAGTTTCCTACTCTCAGGGCGAGTTACCCTGGGACTTGTACATCAAGCTAGACACGCCTTGCCAAGTGCATCCCAAACTGTACTAAAGCAGCTGCAGGATAAATTCTACTTCCAAAGCGTAAGTGTGACTACATGGTTTGCAGTGGAAGTCACGTAGATGCGACCAGGGCCAAGATGCAGACCGACATTAGGTTCGGAACTACCAATCCTATTGGTACGAGCTGTCACAAGCCGAGCTTGTTCTGCCCTTACCAAATTCATGTCAGAGATACAGAGGAAAATGTTTACAGTCCTCCTTCTGACATAAGCTGCATTTCAAGGGACACTCATTATAAAAAGAGATACCAGACTTATCAAGTGCTCAAGTACACTCACACTAAAATACTGCACAGCTACAGTGAATCTTCATCAGCATTGCTACAAACTTTCATCCCTGATTTCTGCTTCCTCGGTATTTAGGACCTAGAGATAGCAGAATACATGAATGACAGCAGCCTGCTGACAGGAGAATACATCCCTCCCATTTCAAAATAAAACATAACAGGAAGAGGGAAAAGATGCCCCACCACAAAAGGGCACTGGATTTTTATGCCCACATTTAAGCACTTCAAAGCTGCTACTTTTCTCTAGGCCCATCCGAACAGTCCTGGAGAAACTCTACAGCCATGGTGACCTGCTTTTGGGAGTCTCGCTGATGAGGAATGTTCCTCACTCGTACAGACCAGCACTGCAGGTGGCGAAGGACTGCACAGAACAGGGGTTGTGTTACGGAATCGGCTTGAACGGGGGCACGGGCAGTGCCCCAGATTTTCTCTCTCCTCTTAGTGCGTGCTCACAGGTGGTCCTGGAGACCTGGTTGCTGTCCTTTGCCTTCTGACAATCAGATGCCATCCTTTTTCTTTTAACCCATTTTTGGCTTTATGTCCATATTCAGAAAACACCAAACAGGTGGTGGTTTGTTTTTTTGTTTGTTTTGGAAATACGTTTGTTTATTTGTTGCTGCAAAAATATGGCTCACATGTTCCCACCTCAAAGTCACCAATGTTCTTCACCCTGCCACTTCAAAGCTCTTGGCCAAGATACTTTTTTTTCAAGGACTGGCACCTGTTAACAAAGAACTGCTAGATAAGACATGGAATGGGAAATGCCCATTTATCCTTGAGTTGAAAAATTGTTACAACTTGAAAAAGGGAGAATGGAGCGAGGGCAAGAGTTAAAAAATGAGTTCAACTGCCTACTGCCATCCACATCCCACAACTGGTTTCTTCACTTGGGCTCGAATACATACTGGCTTCCCTGTGTATCCACCTAATGTGTTCTCAAGCTGTGAGTTAACACCCAACAGCATTAGCTGTTGTGGTTCTTGGGAGGTTATGATCCCCTCTTTTTAAGACCATGCTGTAACTCTGCTGTCAGTGGCCTAATTTAAAGGCACTGGCTTCAGCACTTGGTAGGAACATGCACTTCTGGGTCATCAATTTATTTACGTATTTATGTGTGTGCATAAAGGTGCGTGATACTGGAACAGACATCTTGCCAACCACTCCTCTGGGTGCAGAGGTGATATATAGACACTGCTCTCAAACCACTATATATGAAGCCTGCTCCAAACTGCTGCTTATACAGCACATTGCAAAGGGTCAGTGAAACTCCCCTTACTGCTCCAAAGTGCACATATTTCACGTTATGAGTCCAGTCTCTACGCAATTCACTCCTCCTAAAAGCAAGGTTTTCTTTCTTGAGTCACATGCCCACAGTCACTGACAGGACCACGTGTTACATCCTGGCAGAGAATATTCTGTAGTACTGAAGCATGCCCTGCCTTTCAAATTGAGTGTATGAAAAAATAATTGTAAAATTTCATTTAACTCCAAAGATCATCAAGAAGTCACGGTAGAGGTCAACATTTTGGCCGTGGAAAGGGAAAGCAAACCAACCAAGCTAAATTATGTAGCTCTCATCTCGCCAAGTTCTTCTACATGCCAAACTAAACACAGACTAAACACAAGTCTCAAGGAAAACTGTGAAGAAAGAGGAGAGCCTGAGGATTCCATGAACCAGATGGTTTAGTCATGGAAAGGGATGTAACTGTTGGTAACAGCTTTCTGTGCCTGTAACCAACTTCTCATCTGATCAGTGTTTTCAGAAACTGGTAGATTCATTAACAGATACAGAAATTCACAATAATTTAAGTTTCAGAAAAAAAGGTTTGGGTCCTCCCCCCCCTCCCCCTTTTAATATGGCAATAAAAAAAAAAATTGGCAAAAGAGCTCCAGCACATGGGGACACAGAAGCTCACATATTTTTTTCTCTGAATTCCCAAGTGGAAACACACATCTTGGCACATGCATTCCACAGAGTCCTTTTGTCGCACATGAAAAACCCAGCTTTTCCTGTAGCTGCAGAAAGTGAAGCGCAGGTCTCCCTTGTTAAGACCGTCCTTGGAACTGGTGCGTTACGTGTTACTTTTCTTACTATATGAAGATACAGACTATGCCATACCACTTTTTGTGAAGAGTGGATCAGGTCTCCAGCCAGTCTGAGAACATAACTTCCAAACACAGCTTCCCAATATTTTACTGTCCTTCCCTGTGAACTTGTAAGGTTTTAAAGAGGGATTTCTGCATCAGCAAGCCTTTTTTATTTACCAGTACATACCTGTCCTGTAGCTGTTCTTCCAAGACTTGGGACTGAAAAAGGACATTCTTCCAAACATAAAAAGATGGAATATTGTAATAGCATCACTAGCAAAAATGAATGACAAATGGCTTAGGTATGTCTAATTTTCAAAGCTCTTATTGCACATTCCTTCTTTAATAGCTGGAACCAGCAGCCAGACAATGAACTTACTTTCTGGAAGTCCACATTTTCTTGAAATGAAGTCACAGTAATGTGCTAATATTATAAGCACTGGATTCTGACCTCACTGCAGAATTAAGTTGGAGAAGTGTGTGGGCTATAAAAGAGCTGGTTTTAATAGGAACACTTAAAAATAGTCAGTCTTCAGCATTGCCAGAAAGACCAAATGAACATTGCTCGATCCACTCTTCATTACGCAAAACCTGAAATTTTCCAGAAGTATTGGCAACATCCATGTTTAAAAACTTAGCAGAAAATAAGTGTGTTTTTATTTTCATCCTAGAAGTGATTATCAAACAAAAAGCTTAAAAAATTCAAAACAGAGTATCCTGTCGGTACTGCTGTTCACAACCATGCTGGTGTTCTGACTCCATCCAAACCTTGACCAGTGCCCATGAGGGCTTTAAGTATTGGCCAGAGAACTGGACATTAATTTAGACTGCTTCGCTACAGCAAGTCCCTCAAAACAATTTAATACAGCCTTCTGATGATCATGGGTAAACAGAAAAATAACTGAGCTTCCTACTAAAGAGGGGAAACATACCACCTCTTTTTTCACATCAGTGAGCAGCCAGTTGCTTCCCAGTTTTGGCTTTGGCAATGAATATTAGGTACATACTTCGTGAACAATGTATGTAGGGTTCTTCCATGGTGTCCTCCTACCTGTGCTCATTTCAGTCGGAGTCAATCCTGTCACAGCTACTGAACTGTGCACTGGCACCAGGAACAGACCTGGTAGCCACAGACCACCACACCGTACCACTGTCATATACCTGTATTTTACCAACACCATTTCTACCTTAGTAAGTGAGGCAGATGCAGCCCTACCCTGATCAACTGCCCAATGAATTCTTTGGTGGCGTATGTCGCTTAGACCTTTTACGACTACCATCTACTAGTGTTTGAAATACCCACACTGTAGCACCAAACGGTTTTGCTTTTCATTTTTCTAGCGCAAGGCTCCCAAGCCTCCTCACAAACACTGCGCTTGCCCTCTATCTCTGTGTCAGCTTGTTAGCTTTAGTTCAGTCTGATCTGAAAATAAAAAGTCCAACAAATCACGACTTAAGTAAAACTTCCATATGTATTATGTCAGTTACAGTTATGCAATGGCCAAATATTAGTAAATTCGTAGCTAATATTAAATTAAAACTCTGGAAAAAACAGCAACAAACAGTTCCATGGCACGTACCATTCTTACCATGGGGATAATGCTTACCCTTTGTCCAAAGGGACAGTGGAAACAAGTATAAATATAGAAACTGTCTCAAAACTGCAAATCTAAGCCTATGTTAATGCTCTAAATTGTCACTGACTTTCACTAAAATTATTCAGGTCCAAACATAAGCAATGATTTAGGACATCAATTTATAACGTAATGCTGGTGACCCTGTACCAGTCAGGCTGGATTGGTTTCTGTCCACAAAGCAAACTAAAGAGTGGCAATATTTTATCACTGGTCTTGCAAGAGCATATAGTATGCATATATATTTTTTAAAGATGTACATACACATTTCCCAAAATTTAACTGTGGTGGAGTATTCCTCTCCCAGTTTTCAATAATTTTTAAACAAAATAAATACCAAGCCCTGTCTGTTCGGATGCTTTGCTTTGTTTTTCCAGCCTGAATGAGTTTACAGATATTTTCTTAGTTATACAAGGCCAATGTTTCACTTTGCAAACATTGAAGATGAAGGAACACTTGAAGCTTCAGCACCAGAAGGAAAACAAGGAAGAGTGCAAAGGGTAGCTCCATTTGGAAGCATAGAGCTGTAACAATTCTTGTTCCAGTTTGTTACAAGTAGCTCATCAAGACTTTTATTCTAAGTAGTCCCATTGTTCCTGACAACCAAAGTGATTCTTTTTGGGATCACACCTTCCACACCCTTGAGCTGACACAGTCTGTAACCTTGCAGAACAGCAACGCAAACCAATTCCCCATAAGCACTGGAGAGATCAAAATACTTGTCATCTCTTGCAAACTATCATCTCAGTTTATTCAAACCTTCGCCTACTTCCTCAGAAAAAGGAGTCCATCGTACTCGGGAGTTTGTTCCTGTGATTTTTTTTGTTGCTGGAGTGTTGACTTCTTAACCTAAGCTTTTACTTGTTTGTGAGGCTGAACGAGGGTAGGGAGAGAAGAAGAGCACCGTAACTTTAGCATTTTAATTAATATTACTTGTGATGACACTGATGATTTTCCCTATTTGTCCCCCATCTCTCCTTACTATGCTCATTTTGCTGCCTTTTTCATTTTTTTCCAGAGTGTTGTCAACACAGCTGTGAAAGTCCATTCTGTTGAGAGAACAGCAACGCTGATTTCCTCAAAGTCTTTGCTTCCATAGGAAGCAGATACCTGGCAGATTTGCAACGGAATGCTGAATCATCTACGGACGTTCTGCACTGTTGTCTGTTTCTGAGAAAGTCGAAGAAGTTCTTCTCTAATTGCTTTGATAAGAGAGGTTGAAGAGTGGCCTGGCTGGAGGTCCTCAGTGGAACTGGTGGTGTAGCAAAGGCCCTGGCCCTGAAGGCTGTTGTGCGGAAGCTGAGCAGGGGGTGCCGAAGGCTGCCTGGTTGAAGTCCTTGGCATCTGGAATACTGGTGAGGAGGAATATTCTTGGTGTCCATGCATATGAGTCTGGAAAAAGGTAGAAAGCATTATTGTACTTTGTGAACAAACATGATAATCCCAGAAAAGACAAGAAAGCAAAAAGGCAAAGAACAGATGGAAAGCAGCATGGAGATGCTTCTATCTGCTACCACTGTTCTTCTGTTGTATGAATAAGTAACTCCTCTTACGGAGCACAAAACAACAAGTGTACACAAAATTGCTGGACTGCCTCAAGTTCAGGGATTTTCAAAATCTTTTTGAGCATCCATTAAAAATTCTGACCCCCTTTCTACTCTATGGCATGTTTAGATACTGAAGTGGAAAAAGGTGGAGAGAAAAACCATGGAACTGGAAAGTCAACAGAATTGGCTTCTCTTTCCTTGCCTTTCCATCAACTTCCTAAAAGACAATAGGCAAATCCCTCTGTTCCCGCCTGTCATTTCTCCATACTATCTGTAAATAAAGATGCTACTGCCTTCACCTTCTCTTCCTGGCTTGCCTGTTCAGACTGTACGCTTGTGAGGACCCTGTGACTGACCAGTGCCCAGGAAAACATGGTCTACAGAAGAAGCAGCAGGAGAAAATTATTCAAACCGGAATGATTAGATTTTTCTATACTCAACACCTGTTTTACATCTCTTGAGAAACACTATCCCAGTTTAGGGACAGTCATTGTTTCAGGGTAGAAAAGGGTTAATTCTGCATTTGTTCAGTAACATGTATTTTCTAACGAGAGAAACAAAACAGAAGCCTGAGTTTATGGGCTTATCTATCTGGCAAAAAATCTGCTTACACTAAAACAAAGCATGAATTTACAGTACACTAGGTGATTCCACCGAGTCCCAGGATGGACACAAACAAGGTACATTTCAAAAACCTAAATTCCAGCTGACATCCCTCAAGCGTTTCCTCTTGCCTCGCACTGCTGACGGCCAAGAGACAGCCAGAAGATAACACTGGACACAAAGGATTCGAACACGCCCTTGCTCGACGCACAACCGGGAGCAAAGCAGCGTAATGCCCTTCCAGAGGGTCTGCGCTGGGGACGAGGAGCAGCTAGCTGCAGCAAGCTGAGGTCGCAGTCATCATTTACTGAGCACTGTCTGTCTCTGTGGATAACCCTCAAGTAGCAGCAGAGAGATCGACGTGATTGAGGGAGGAAAGGACAGCAAACTCAGCTAGAAGAGGATTTGGGGGTGATGGGGAGGGGAATGAAGGGCTTAAAAGCAGCGCCTGGGAAGGATATGGGGGACCTGGGGTGACTGTGGCAGCAGTGTGCAGGGAACACAAAAATACACGACAGTGTGTTCCTTAACATCTCTCAATACAAATAATAAAATCTAAGCCATTTTTTATAACGTAGAACTACTAATAGATTCTGACTTTCTTGCATAGCTCACATACAGTACTGATCATTTACACAGTTAATTTGGGGAGAGAGATTAAGAGGAAAAGAGGCTTTAATAGAAGAATGATAGGTAAAGGTTTTCCAGGTAACATCCTGTCTTACTTCTTATAAAAGGGAGGCGATTTTAGTATCAGAAAGGAATGAATGGGTCTCTTGATTGTTCAGAATTATTCCTTTGGCAGTGAAACCTGAAACTAATTCATATGTGCAGTCTAGAGTTAGCAAACCTGACAAATACCCTGTGGGTTTACAGAAGAGAGATGACAAAAAATAAATATTAAAAGCAACCATTCCTTGACACATGAGTCTTAACAGCAGCCTAAATATGTTCAGGTTACTTTCCCATTAAAATGCGTTACGTGATTCAGCTCCTAATTCATACTGCACTGCATCAGCACCATCAGAATGGTTTCAGGGAAGTTAGGAAGAACATCGGATGACTGCAGCGGCTGGTTTTTAACATTAAGGCTATCAAAATTTTCTTAAATATCTCAGAACAACAGAAGTGTGTATTTCTGTGATCTCACATATACACCAGAATTCAACAGTTCTGAGAACCTTCAAAAGCAGATGGGTTTAGAAATCTAACCTATACTAAACTACAGCAGTAATATAAGGAGAGTAAAAAAGCTGGAAGAAATTTTGGTGTTTTTTTTTACTTCTAAATGTCTTTAACAGAAATACACATTGATATATAATGATATATGTAATAATATAGTTTTATACAGTACCTATATATTTTTGTCTAGAAACGTCTGTATAATTAACAGTTGTACAAGGTAATTGACAAGAATACCTTTATTCAATCTTCCTTCTTAAGGAATTAAGATTTATGAGATCAGATTGTGAATCTGTTAATCTCCATTTAATAGCTGTTGAACTCTGAGGCCAATTTCACCTGAACTGGATGTATAAATATATACACACATTCATGTATATCTGTGTATGAACGAACACATTACAAAATTTACAAAAATAGGTAGCTAATTAGCTGTAACTCTATTTGTGCTATCATTGAATCTGCTTCCTAGTGGCAGAAAGGCCAGGTTAGGCTGTGCTTAGCCAGACCTATCAGCCAGCATGTTTCTCACAGGGGACAGCTAGGGGACATGAGAGACAACTTTAAGTATGGTGAGATGGTTTAGAGACACGAGAGTGGGCAGCCGGAGTATAAAAATAGAGTAAAAGATAAGGGTGGTTTGGGGGAAGCACTGGAAACCTGGAGAAGACTTGGGAGAGCAGTGGAGAGCTATAGGGGATTGTAGATGGACAGGAGGTGATGCCAGGTGGTGGTGGGGAGGTAGAGATATGCATGACACTACACACATCTGTAAGACATCAGGCTTTATTTGTTCTGCTGCTCAAATGACCGATCGCTCGGTGTTGTGTTTGGTGTCAGCTAAGGAAATGCTGTAATTATCCTGGTTGCCCAGGACTTCCAGATGGCGAATTAAGATGGTAACCTGCACAGCAGCTTTGGGTCAGGAGATACAAGTGAGAGGTCATATTCCAGCGGAAAATCAGGTGTTGACTGCAGAAATAACAGGTGAGGATGCTGTCAGGAAAAGGGTCATTGCAGGAACACAGATGCAGACGCCTCTCAAGTTTGCGTGTAAGAAAAGCGCTCTAGTTTCTTCCTAAATGCTGAGTTTAATTTTAGAAACTTGCTCAGAATGAGGGAACAGTAAGACTGTTTGCAAAGGATCATCTGAATACTGCACCATAAGGAATATGACTGTCATTAAGTAAATCCTCCTTTCCAAAAGAAGGAAAGAAATTTAAAGCTCTGTCCCAGTGAAGGAATCTAAACTCTGAAGGTAATTATTTAACTACAGAAAACTGCAAGACTAGGGCTCATCTAATAATGCTTCTTTTTTTTAAACAGGAATAATCCTTTGCAGAACTCCAAAGCATTCCTCATAGGAAAAGGAAAGTGCAGGCACTAGGTGACCTCTCCTACAACTGACACCATACTCATGTAGTTTTAGTCCATGATCTCCTCCTTTCACTTTTTTTTTTTTTTAAAAAAACAACCAACCAAACAAAAAGAACCAACAAGAAACCTGGAAAAGTCACACTGCAGTAACATATGAACTGCAGCAACCAGTAAGCAAACAGTTCTGTCAAAGCCGAGGGCTGTTTAAACTATGATTAATTAAAAGAAAGTCAATCTGGATTGAGGTGACATGTACCATCTGAAATGGTGACTGAAGGTGCGAACTGCAACCAAACCATATTGTATAGGGCCATGAATCTTTGAAAGTTGTGCAGGTAACTGATATCAAAACCAACTGTTCACATAGCATCTCAGATAATGGGTCTGAAAGTGAATTTTCAGTAATATGTTAGCGATTCAAGTAATAAAATATTAAGTAATGGCTCAACATGCATTTGGGGGACAGAAGATCCATCCCTCAGGTCTATTCTCTTTGAGAGAAGGGCGTGTTTGATTCCACAATAGAATTTGTTTCGTGGTTAGTCTTTCTCNCCTCCAGGGCCATTGTTCAGTCATTTGTGAGCCTCCGTAAATCCAACAACCAGTTATGTTTAATTCTTGTGCTATCTTTTGCATTAAATCTATGAACAGGTTTTTACTTGGGGTAGGTAGATCCCATTCACTGAGCTTTTGTTTTAGTTTATCATATGTGTTCGCAGGTGGCCTGCCCGGTTGTTTAGAGTGTTGTATTTGTTTGGTTACATTTCTAACTAATTCTTCTTTATATTGATCTTGTACTCCCCCTCCATCAGTATATCCCCACATACCTGTTTTGGAAAGAGTCTGCACCGCTGTTCTTCCATATCGGGTCAGTCGATAGCACTTAGAGCAAGCATCTTGTGTCGATTCCCCCAAATTCGAGAACAAAAGCAGTATCCCTAGAATCCATTTTACCCCTGTCTCCCTTGCCTATCGGGTTGCTTCCGGCAGCAGGTTTTCTGTTTTCCTTCTCGACAGCAAGGGTAATGGCCTGGGATTTCTCATCTGCTTTGTTTCCCTTCATGTTTATTTTTTTTTACATCTTCCCAGCTCTTAGCTTTGACTGCTTCCCAGCTATGGCAAGAACAGCAGGGCACCTGACTTCTTTTACGACACTCCCTTTTCCCAATCACAGCTTTACTTTGCAATTCACCTCTAGTACCGTGTATGAACAATTTTCCACCACTGTGGTCTGATTCAATGATTTTTTTGCTATTATTTTTTTTAGTGTTTGTTCAGTGATTATATGCTCAAGATGTTCACACTCCGGACATAAGCCTTTAGGGGCGTATTTCCCGGGGAAATGGTAATACCACCACTCTTTACAGTAATTGCATTGAGCACATACTATTGGGTTACAGTCACAATTACTTTTATCGCAAACTAATTTAGACCTTTATACTTTTGGAAGATTATCCGTAAATCTTCCATTCATGAATTAGCCCCTTTATTCGTGACACGTGAGTCCAACCTTTCCTCAGTGGTTCGGACAGCAGTCTCTCTGGTTTTAATCAATACTTTGTCTCCGGGCTTAATTTTTTGTATGGCAAAATCCAAAGGGGCTGTTTGAGCCAAAATTCCTTTTTCTCTAAGTTCCTTAATATTTTCAGTAATAGTTTTAATATATATCAGGTTCTCGTTAAGGGGCATCCCCTGAGAATATGGCATTCCGTATAACATTTCATAAGGGGAAATCCCTGTATACGTATTCGGCATAGTTCTTATATTTAGTAAAGCTAACGGTAAACATTTAACCCATGATAGTTTGGTTTCTATTATTAATTTAGGCAATTGTTGTTTCAAGGTTTGATTCATTCATTCTACCCTTCCTGAACTTTGTGGGTGCCACGGAGTATGATATTCCCAGGTGATACCCAAAGCAGTGGTAAGCACTTTAACAACCCTTTTCTTTGAGGTAAAGTGCAAACTTTGGTTAGAATCTATCACCCGCGCTATGCCATATCTGGTAATAATATGCTCTAATAAAATTTCAGCTACTGAAGAGGCGGTAGCCCTTGCTGTGGGAAATGCTTTGACCCAGTGGGTAAGTTGATCTATGATAACAAGTAGATACCTCCACCTCCCTACTTTGGGCAACTCGGTAAAATCTACTTGGATCTTTTCAAATGGTCTGTAGGCAGTTTGTCTCCTTCCACCTGGGGTTTGACGTACGGCTCGCTTATTCACTTTCTGGCAAGTGAGGTATCCATAGGTAGCTTGTTTTGCAACTTCATATATTCCAATACAAGCAAAATGTTTTAAAAAATGGTCGCTTAAAGCTTTGGTTCTCCAATGTGTTCTCTCATGGAGTTGATCAATGATTTTTCTTGCATACGATTTTGGTAGAATTTCTCTACCATCTGGCAAAACCCACTTGCTATTTTTAAATTCTGCCCCTAGTTTCTTAATATTTTCCAATTCTTGTGCAGCGAACCTTTTTTCTTTTAATGTCTCCTCTTCTTGTAACTGTAATGTCAGAACGGGAGAGGGTTGCGTCCTCATAGCCGCTTCCTTAGCCTCCTCATCTGCTAGGTTGTTTCCACGAACCCGATAACTGGTGCCCTGTTGATGACCCCTGATATGGGTTACAGCTATTTTTTTGGGGCCCTTCAAGGAGTCTAAAATTCGCACAATTAAGCCTTGATGGATTAGCTCCTTGCCATGTGTATTCATTAATCCTCTTTCTTTCCAGATTTTTCCAAAGGTATGCACTATGCTATAGGCGTACTTTGAATCTGTATATATAGTCCCGACCTTATCCTTTAATAGCTCTGAGGCCCTCCATAAGGCATATAGTTCACAAGCTTGTGCTGACCAGGAGGCACTTAAGGGACCCGATTCTACTACCTCTATTTTTCTTCCGCCCACTATTGCGTACCCTGATTTTCGCTTGCCTACTCTCGAAGACCCGTCTATAAATAATCTTTCTCCCTTCTATAAATAATCTTTCTCCCTTCCAAGTATATGGGATATTGTCATACCCTAATAGGAATATGTGAATCTTTCACTTCTATTTTCAAGGGTTCAATTTCCCAATATCCCCAGTATTGTGCCAAACTCTAGGATCTATCTTATTTTCATCTTCTATGGTTAAAGCGCACAACTTTATTTCAAGTTTCCCATTTTAGTTTCTATATTTAATCCTAGTGCAATGATTAAATCCCTTCCCAGTAAGTTATTTTCTGCCTCAGGTACTACCAATAAATCGTTTAGGCATATACATTCATCTGATTGTTGGAGACTTGTGGAGTCTCCTTCTCTGGAGGTATTCAAGACCCGCCTGGACAAGGTCCTCTACAGCCTGTTGTAGGTGACCCTGCTTCGGCAGGGGGTTGGACTAGATGACCCACAGAGGTCCCTTCCAACCCCTACCATTCTGTGATTCTGTGATTAAAAGAAGGGAAAGGCCCACAGATC
>Ga0065711_1042052_pt1 | contig 15690 bp, 9 predicted proteins | sample Hoacrofraction12_FD_59098 | JGI IMG/M metagenome (GOLD analysis project Ga0065711, IMG submission 59098) | Hoatzin crop microbial communities from Cojedes, Venezuela - Epithelial fraction 12 v2 (version 2) | ecosystem: Host-associated > Birds > Digestive system > Esophagus > Crop | place... | reverse complement strand
GGGGGGGGGGGGGTAATTTTTTGCCAGACTGTTTACTCTGTATAATTAATTTTGATTTCCCATGTTCTACCCACAGCCTATAGCAATATGGGGATTACCAAAACAGAAGCCACAGCACCACTCTTTGCAAGCCCCTCCACACAACAGCGCAGTTTTATAAAGCTGATATTTTAGGAAACACAAACTTTTCCGCTTGAGCAATTATCACTCTGATATCACAATCCAGGTAAGCAAGGTTGTATCTTTTGACAGGTGTTTGCCCAGTTTGACAGGGCACACAGGTACCTTAATTAGGACTTCTTCTTCTGTACAAGTTCACGTACAATTATTATGGCATCATTCTAATGTATTTACTACAGACGGGAGAGAAAAAATGACATTATTGCTTTTTAGCTGTCACTTAAACTAAACAATTCACAGCTATATATATTTATTTCTAGAAAAAGAATTATCATTTATATTAGCAAGCAGAAATGGCAAGAAGATTAAACATTTTGAGAAACACAAAATCTGCCCTATTCCTTAGGCATCTGCCCTATTTCAGCTTCAAGAGTATGTCAGATAACTGACTTTTTTTTTTTAAGGCTTCTTATATCCCACATACTTCTACCAGTTTAACATAAGTAATAACAAAACTAAATTCCCTATACTACCTCTAAGGCTACCTAAATGACTTTCTTTGCTGCAGAAGCCATGGCATAAGGGACCGAAATCTCTAATGAAATGGCTCGTACATTGATTTATGCAGCTTTAGTGGTACCATTAACTGAAAATTGTTCTTTTCATGGGCTTATAGAGAATCTGGTGGCTGTCATTGTTCATGATTCAGTGAGAAGACTGGGTCTAGAATTACTATTGCATTTGGGAGGATACGGGAAGAATGGAAATCTGTCCTCATTTAGTGTTAATATTTCATATAACAACAAATATAAACCTTCCATATCTAATAATATATTAGATTCCATCACTAACACAGCAATTCATGTCATTAAGCAATCTCTTTAAAAGTCCTCCTGTTTAGAAAAAAACCACATTTTTTTAAGTACTAGTAAGGTATATTTTTGAGGAAAAATACATACATGCACATATACATGTATAAATAAAAATATTTATCTAGACATGTATGCATATATATATATGTAAGAATAACCGGGCAGTAAGCATTTAAAATTGTATTTCAGACACTAATGCAAGCAGCTAATCCTATTTACATTCATATTAGCCCTGGGTATCTTTTTCCCTAAGATTTACACATTTGTATGCTTGCATGAGTTGAACTGCTTTTTGCATGATATCAGTACTTTTGTAATTTAAATCTATAAAAGGCAATTTCTTTTAAATATACTTCCTAACAGTGGGTGAAAGAAGCACTAAACTTATTTGAGAGCTGTACACATCAGTAAACACGTGCACTGAACTCCAGGCAATGTGCTGTGAGAGAATTAATCTTATACTGTATTAGCTAAACAGAAAGATTCTGGGACTCAACGTAACAAGCACGGAAAATGTCTAAATGTTTTCTTCCTATTACTTACAAAATCTGTATCTTTTTGGATTATGACTTTAAAAATCCAAGCCTTTTTTTCAGTGACTGGTTAATTCGATATTTCCTTACCTTACTCATTTTATAATTTGTAACAAAGGTAGTCCATAAATAGCACTAATTAATTTTACTGATCTCCAACTGACTGTCTTCCTCTAGTCTATTACCTTAATTCTGAGCAACATCACCGGGACTATATTTTTATTTAAAAGTCTACCATCTACTTGTACTCCCTAAAAATACATAAAGGCCAGAGTTAAGGATGATCTTCTCAGTGAAATTAATAAGAATTAGGGGGAAGTCTTTTTGTAAGACACAGGAAAATCAAGGCATTTGTATGCGAAAGTGTTCAGATACGCTTGAGTAGGACACAACTTGAGTTGTGGGACTTGAAATGGATCGTGTGCAGAAAGTGACAATGCCTTTTTGACTATTTCTATGATGTTAGAAGCTGTTTTCATATTTAACAACAAAATTCAGGTGTGAGGGAAGAGACCAATTTTGAAAACCCTTTCTAAAATGGTCAGTAAAATGAATTTTCATCTCCTGTTGACATGTTCCCCAGAGGCTGGTGAACACTGTATTTCTGCCTTTCTTCTGCAGGTTAAGTCAATTTACTGCCCCTGGTCTTCTCTTATACTCTCTCACACACCTTCCTTTCTTCTTCCCGCATCCCAAGGCATCCCTGTGCTTTACCCACCTTGCCATATTTCCACGCACCTCCTGGCATGCCCTCTCTTTCCTTTGACTTTTGGAGCCTCTCTTACATGCTGCTTTCTGCCTCACCCATCTTGCTTGTCAGTGCCATTTGATAACAATGCCTTTAGAACTGTTACTGTGATTATTCATGCATAAAAAGATGTGGGGAACAGGTTGGAGACAAATATTCTCAGATTCCTAATGCCCTTTCTAAAAACATCAGCCATTTGCAAAAGAAGGGAGGAGTTGGTGAGGATTTATTGCTCCCTCCAGCTCTAAATTCTGCCAGCACAACCTTCATCTCAAAACAAGCCAGTATATATTCTCTGAGACAATCTATCTGTTGCCACACATAGCTGTGCATGCGTGTGCTTCTACTTCTATACATAAAAAAAAAAAAAAAACAAACAGATCACGTTACCGAGAAGAGTACAGTTGACAAACTTTTCATAAATTAGGGAATAATCTAAAGGTAGATGTGAATTTCACATGTAGTCTCATCATCATCTTCAAAATGATGGACAGATACAGTCAGTAGTTTTAAGGATAGATCTAGCAGCTGCAAGTCTCAAGAACTGCATTTAACTGAGGAGCACCACACGATTTCACATCCTTTTTTGCCTTGCCACCCCCTAAAGGAGTCAAGAGTGTGGTTCTGGAAATAAATGCACACATTGAGAAGGGCTCTAGCAGGTTGCCTTCGAGGAATGGTCTCTCACATACAGCGCATCCAGAGCTGGTTTAACACGACCTCCTTTCTACCCATTCTTTAGGAAAGAGCTCTGCAGAGCAGTTCTTTTATTGCAGCCCTAGCATTTTAGACTTGAAAACTGGATGCAAATATTGTTGCAGCGATTCCCCAGTCACATAACAGGAGCAAACAGAATTGACCTCCGCTCTTTCAAATTAGCAGGTTTTACACAATCTTCCTTGTGTCAGACTTCTTTTTTCACCCACTATATTTTCACTCCTTTTCTTTGGGTGGGGGGAGAGAAAGAGAGATGAAAGGGAGGTGCAGAGGAGTGGTGGAGGGCAAACCAGCAAACAATGGGCAGCAGTGGAAAGAGACTGTGTTTCTGGTTATCAGTGTGTGGTTTTGTTCCAGCCTGTTTCAAGTACTGATATGGATATAAAGTCACTGGCAAACTAACAACCTCAACTTTAGTTAAAAGAACTATAAATCTGACATGAATGTATAAATAATATGCAACTGTCTAGACAGTATAGGTCACTTGCGAAGAGACTGGGTCAGGAAAAGATTGTCCATCAGTCAGACAACCATAACTGATTCTGATGCTAAATAATGGTTTAGATATTCAGTATTCTATATATGTGAAAGGCTTCACTGAGCATTGGATCGTCCCAACCAAAGTAGCCTTCTACTTATACATATCTTCATGCAGCCGTAAGAAAATGCACATGCTATTTAAACATTAAAATTAATGCTGAAAGAGCGAGATATTTAGCAAGGGACTGGAACCAACCTATGTAATTGGCTTCTGGTAAAGCAAAAATAACTATCATACTCTACCCTCAATAAACAACCTAATCTTACGATACTGATAGAATCTTAAAAAGGGAAAGAATTAAAACTTTAAGCTGACAAAAACTGATTTCCACTTATAGAATCAGTTCATAGATACATTCAAGGTATTATGTGCCATATAATCCTACTTTGTAGTCCCATATTTCAGAACATGCTAACTCTTGGGTATCACAAGTGTAACCACAATGCTTTTGGAATTACTCTGTGCATTCTAACGTATTTTTTGCTGCTATTTTAGCAAAAGAAGTGGTCTTCCAGGTAACAATACTGCTATCCTAATGCTTTCAGGCTATACAGTAAGTTTTGGCAGGACTAGGGATAATAGCCAAGACCTATACAAAATATTTCATTTATTGGCAACTTATAAAGCACTTTTACAGAAAATACACGGGTAATAAATCTGGCACATGCACCAGCTGGCACAGCTGAAAAGCAGTTGTTACAGCTGCAAGACACAACCAAGGGCTGGGTGCGAGTCCCAGACTCAACCAAAAGGCATTCCAGAAGAGACTGGGTCCTGTAAGTCAGTGGAGGCTGCAGATCACTAACTCCTTCCAGAGGTGGTCTGATTTCAAGGGGGCTCCACATGGACGCATCGCTGCGCGCCTGTGCAACATGCTGCCAAACACATCTATGAACAGATTCGCGTATTCGGTAATTGACTTCCATCAAACTGAACTGCAGTATCAGTAGTAAAGTTATACTCGTTAGCTCATTACACTGGCTATATTACAATGTGCTTTCTAAATCTTACTGGTGTTTATTCTGAGTGGAAACACACAGGCTACCCTCATTACTCAACTCTGAAAGCTGGTGTGTAGTATAACTACATTCTTCAATGGATATAAGTTGAATTCGGGGGGGGGGGGGATATCAAATATCTTGTTCACTCTCTAGCTATAAATGCTATCAAACATTTCTGCACAGAAGCTGTAAATATGTGGTTTGATCTTAGTTTACGCAGACCTACTACCCTAGTTCAACTTGAATACAAGACATCAGCCCTATAAAGAATTTTAAATGCTACCTGCAAACAGAAGGAAAAAAAGAAAGATCGCGAAAGTTAAACACAAAGCTTCATCCTGTCAGTGCTGTAGCTAAGAGGAGTGAAGGCTGCACAGAAGTAAGAGGTGTTACATTCAGCAGCGATGGCAACAACTGGCCTCAAGGTGCACACAAAAGTCTCCTGCAACTTCTACCAAGCAGAAGCAGCTTCCAAAAGTCACATCTACAAAGCCAGGTCAGGAAGCCCCTCGCACACGTTCTGCTCTCTGACACCTTGCAGAGTGCAAAATCCTGCTCCGCAAACCTGAAGGGAATTTCCCATGCTTGGGGATTCGTATGCTGGCAGAAAATACAAAGATGGGAACATGCCCAAGTTTGTTTCTTCTAGGGCTTCACTGCAAATTCTTTGCCCATTTCTGTCAGTGGAGTATTGTTAGCACTTTCTCTCTCAACTAGATCTCTGCATTTCTACTTTAAACCCAAAAATGCTTAGAAGTCAATGTTACATACAAGATTTGAAAATGAAAGACTTATTTTTAATCAAGGCTAACAAAATGATGAGAACATTGAAATTATCATTTAAGCTGTATGGGCTAATCCTGTTCTTAATTATAAAGACTTGTTTCCTCTTGAGAAAAAATAAAACTAGGATATACTCAGTTAAATAAAAATGTTACAATTTGGCAAGTTTTTTGCAGGTTTTGGAAGGAAGAGATTTTGTGAGAGATCCTATCAGCTGATATTATTCTTTGTTTCTTCATTAGAAGCCTACGGGCAGAGATTTAAGGCTCGGATACAAATAGATTATGCAAAAAAAAGCTGTTTCTGAATAACTTCATATGTGGACACTTTTATTCTGGAATAAGAATACAGTTACTCAGAAATACCTAGCCCTACTTTACATTCAGACCCTGCATTAATCCAAATTAGCTTGCTTTCAAACACAGCCATCCCTTAGGCTATTAGAAGTCTGATTGTGCCTGGTATTACAACCTTGTGTAAGAGCACTCTCCAGCCATTCTGCCTCTAATCAAATTTATTCCGAGTTGCACTGTGGGGAAAGAAAACTCAGGCTTACATGGTAAATGACTTTGAGTCTTTGAATCTCTGGTTTTCTTGTACCTTTTTTGATCTCTGTCAGCTGTTCAAAGTGGCTCTGTCACTGCCATCAGGTATCCCTACTTCATCTGATTGATTTCATAAACCAAGGTTCAAACATGCACTGCTGGATTGGAATTAGATGTATTTATTTGGAGTCTGTCAGACACAGCTCTGTAAACTTCAAGAATATTTGGGGGCAGTAGAGAGTCTGCAATGCTGCAGTGCAAAGGGAAAGGCTTTCCATTTCGGATGCGTCACTACCATTTCACTGTTTGAAAGGTATTGTCCCGTCAGGCACATAAAGAGGGCTTTTTTGTAAAAGTCAAGTAGAAAAAAAAATGTAGCTGGGCTTCTTTGGAAAACACCATTTGTCTAAGTGTTATTTTTTTCCAGATGTGATAACTACTTTATAAACAGACTTTAGCAAGTACCTCCAAAGGCTTGTCTATACTTGAAAATTAATTCAGATCAAGACAGAAATGTGAATTTATAGTACAATGTTTTTATAAAGTTGTTCTCTTCGCAGTAAGCCTTCAGGTGCTGTTTCATAAATGGATGTTACTTAATGAAAAGTGCTCGGATTACACATATAGCATGTGAAGCATGGAAGCAGATAATTTTTACATATTTTTTGCTAAACACAGACAACTGCCGGAACCCATGTTCCACTTCCAAAAAAAAAAAAAAGAGAAAAATAAAAAGAGGCCATGTTACTCAGCGTAACTTGAAACAAGTTTCAAATATGGTCCCTCTCTCAACACTCCTCACCCATCACTACATCAGCATAAATCTAGCTCATTACTGACAGCAGCCTTAAAGTATGCTTATTTCTTAAAAAGAGACAATAAAAGGTAAAAGAAAACGTAACAGCCGCAAAACAGCTGGGAAAGCAAAACACTGCAATCTGTTTAAAAAAATAAAAAAAAAAAAAAAAAGAGAAGGGACATTTTAGGGCTGCAGGGCACAGATTTTGCCAAAATCAAGGGGCCAGCTGCAGAAGAGCATGCTGGAAAAAAATTACATTATCAAAGTGTCCGACACAAGGGAGGGAGAACACAATCAGAAATAAGGGTACGTTTCTGTGTGGTCTCTCATCAAAGAGGGCTTTTGCCTTCAGTGTAAACTGCACAAGTTACAGAAGCGTACCGAAACATTCAAAATCCTGATGATCGAGCACGACATGAGCCATGAAGGCATTCATAGGACCATTCCCTTCTCCTCACAGTCTGAACTGTGATTTAGCACTTCCAAAAGCACCCAGCACCGGGCTAACAGTGCTCCTGCTTGGTGGGAAGCAATGCCCAGCACTTTTAGAAGATGAGTGCCCAGTTAAAGAACAGTGGATCATCAGCTTGTGCGCTGGGAAAAAAATCACCCCAGACAACCAGCCTTAACTCTGAGCTCTTATAATACACTGTCCAGCTTAGCCAGAACAACCGCGATTCCTGCGCAGTCCTGGGATGGAAAGCTCAGAGGTGCCCAGCTGCAGGGGGCAGATCAGGGTTCTGGACTCGGAAAGATACAGGAACTGCCTTACGAAGGGGAGTAAGATGCCTCTCATCTCTTCTGGATTTTGTACTGGCAAGGTACAGGCCCTTATTTTGCCACCTATTTTGTGCCTTCATGAAGTGCCTGACACTTCCTACACACACAGGAATGGCCCTGTGCAGCTGTGCCCACTGCAGTTGCATCAGTCCTTGTGCTGAAAGGGAACCCGTGACAATTTTCACCTTCTCTTCACGCTGTTTCCTGGTACCTCCTGACCACACAACCCAGAGCTTGCTCCACACACGTTAGCAGCATCCCAGACACTTTCACAGAAGGCAAAGCCTGAGTGGCATTGACTCGCATATTTTCACATACTCCTTACCCACAAAAACCTTCTACTTGCGTGCACGTTAGCACAGAACAGCAGCATTGCAATAGGCTTCTGGCATAGAACAACAGTAATGTCATGAGCATTGTCGTAACGTTATGAGCAACTGAAGAACTATTCAATTCACAGCTTGGCTTCAGCTTAGAGCACCAATGCCACACCAAGCAAGAGGACAGGAATGGCTAACTGAGGGTGGAGGACCATGGTATGTTGGAAGAGTTTGGTGTAAACTCGTGGGAAACCAAACGCAGCGGTTGCATCACTGCAGCCTCTGGCTCTAGAGGCAGGGGCAGCTTCCTGCTGCATTTGCAGTTTTGTCCATCTCTCCACCTTTTCTCAGAGGAGGCACTGGAGTCGTGCCATACCTCCAGAGCTAGAGCCATTCATGCTGCTGCTGTTTTGCCCCAGAAGAGTGGAAAAAGAGAGCCGTAGCAGACAGGGACAAAAAACTAGATCACTGGCAATGGTATTGTCCGTTCACATTGCTGAGAACAACTCTGCTCCTTGAGGAATGTCAGGGCATCTGTGTGGGTATTTGAATCTGTTCTCTCACCGTTCAGACAAGGACGGTTGCCCCAAGGGAAGTAGGGGATGGAGTTTATGGCACTGCTATTCTCTACTTGCTTCCCAAATTACATTTAAGCAATATGACTAGTTAACCATTTACTGCTTTAGCATTCAAATCTGGCAACTGAGAAGCTGTTTCTGAAAGGAAATTTTATTCCCACTTTAAACTAAATTTTACAACAACACTTGGGGTGACTGTAAATACGCAATGAATTTCTTTCTCCCTAACATTTGTCTCTGCTAAGGCTAGGTTTTGGAAATTTTTTTTTTTTTTCAGATCTATTTATGTTTGATGTACCTCGGGACCAGTCTACCCTTATGATCCAGAACTGGAGCTTTCCTAGGAGTTACTGTTATCTATCAAGAAGCAGCAAAGCAACATTCAAAAGCCACTCTTCAATGCTTTCTTAATATTACATTTTTCTTTCTAATTCAGGGGAAAATCCCAACTTCATCCCGATATTCCTTTCTATATATTTTCTTCCTCCTAAATCCTAATGTTGGGGTGTATGCTATGATCTTTTGGGGCTTTTTTTGCTCTTATTAATAAAAAAGGATAACAATCTTGTACAAACTCAGTGACAGAGAAAGAGGTGTCAACTTTCCTGCAGATGAAACAAAGGCAGCATCACCAGCTGACCTTAGAAAAAGGAAGACTTGTAAGTGACAGAGATCCACATAACCAGAAGCATGAGAGGAAACTCTCTGGCAAGATTGCTTTTAATTTAATGGTGTACCTAGCATCATGTTGTACAGTCATTCAGACCATGATCTCGAAAGACTCAGGTGATTTTATGCAGTATGCCATTGAAAGTCAATGCACGGTATGTAAAATTAAACACGAGTAATCCTGTGCAGAACTGGGGCCATATTTAGTTAACCTTTTGCAGGAAAAAAAAAATAAATCTTAAGGTTATTTTCTAAGATTCTATTAAGTCCTGCTGTATTTTAATAGCAATGAGGATTTTGTTTCATTTTTGCCACTCAGTATTTACATGCTTGAAAGGAAAACAAAATATTAATCCAATCTAATCTTTTTGGAATCAAAATCCCAAACAACACATGGGAGAAATGCTGAGGAACAGATAAGCAAGAGGGAAGGTCTTTTATACAGCCTTGCATACAGTCAAATCCATTTTAAGAGTCTAACTTTAATGAGAGATTTAGAGTTTAGAAAAAAACAAAATTTTTTTGCAGGTAGAACACTTTGAAGAACAAGTCGCCCTCAAATGTCTGTCACTGATGACAAGTCAAGGATAACATTAGGAAATCACGATCATAGAGATGCCAGAAAAATTAGTCAGAATGTATCATGCTGCCAGATCGATCTGCTTCCCCAAACAAAGAACGTGGTCTGGACAGCAGAGAAAAGGAAAAACACAAACCACATTTTTAGGACAAGAAACCAGCAAAAAGAGGGCGGTTTTTAGTTTTTAAAAAGTTACAAGCTTTTGATTTCTGGGTTGGGTTTTTTTTAGAAAAAAAAAAGAAAAAGAAAAAGAAAGAAAATGCAAGCCCAGCACAGTAATAAATCCCAAAGTTTATAAAAGAAATGTGCATTTCATCTCAACTGTCCATCTTGGAGCAAAGGACCTCCCCCAGGGACTACGCTGAGTTGTCCTCATCCCACCCACAGGGCAGCTCATCAGAGCCACACTTCAGTTTCTCAGCGTGTGTCTGAACAGTCACCTCTACAGCACCTCTGCTTTGGCCACTGAAATACCACTCCGAAGCACAACCGCTGAGGACGCCATTGTTGCTGTTCTCTAAGAAAGAGAGTCCTATCAGGATGCAAAGGCCATTTTCTCTTTACCACTAAACCACCTCTTGAAAACAAAGTTTATCAAATCATCAAACTCTATCTAACATACCTCTCAAGCTACAGCTAACTTGTTTTTCAATTATTATTGAGCTACAAACTACAAGGAAAAATACAAAAGAAGCTTAAAGACAATGACAATAGCATTCTAGCCTGGACTCCTAGCTCTCTGTGGAAATCTTTAACATATAAACACAAGCTGGAAGAGTCCAAGGAGGTCTCCAGAAAGAAAACTAATAGTGTATAGGCAAAGTGAGGCTTTATGAGACTTAAACATCCTTTTCCAGTTTGACCACCAGTTGTCACATGTTGGTTCAGTAAACAATGCTCAGGGGGAAAGGTATCTGGGAAGAATACTGTGCATTTAGTATTTTTCATAATATAGAACAAGAAGTTTTACCAAGATGCCTTCAGGAAGCCACAATGAGTGAAGTCAGTCAAGTAGAAGGAATAACTCAAAATCAATCAACTCAAAGGAAACATTAATTAAGCCAGTTTAGGCAACAGAAGGGAAGTGTCCTGAGCCCTCACGTTCACACAAGGTACCCAGAAAAGATCAAGACAACAAGGTGATGCTGTCCAGATTAGCCAAAGCAGTTCTTGGTCTCAGTCTGACCCTGTGCCCACCAGCGATTCCAATTCTGCAAACAAAGGCTTTCAGGGTAAGAGATAAGGCCAAATTCATCCTCAATTTTGGCTTCCTCTAGACAAAGAAGCTAAAGTAGGTTTGGCCCCAAATCTCCATTCTTACATGTGAAATGACACACGATTTTAAGCCAGGCATCTCAACAAAGTGATAGTAAAATGGATAGCTGCTTTTGTCCCTGCTACCGCGCTCCTTGTCATACACTCTCTTGAAAAAGTTATTCAGCAGCTTTCTGACAATGGGTTCTGAAAAGAAATGTGTGATCTAAAGCAAACCGAACTGAGTGCTGTTCTTGTCAGAAAGAGATCAAATCCCACATCAGTCAGAGCACAGCAAACTATCTTCCACTCTGTCAGCTACAATTTGCCTGTTTCCTTCCAGCCAACTGTCCTCAAAAAATAAACATCACTACACAAAAAGCAATTCAAGCTGCAGCACCAAGTCAGATTCAGCCTATTCCCAAGGCACCTGTCCCAGATTCACTGGACTAGATCACTGGATGCTACATAACATGGTAGAAAAGAATGCACACAAGACACCATGCAGAAGATAATTGCATCCACACTGCCTACTGGAATGAACAAAATTATATATGGCAAGTTTATAACTCAAGAAATTCATTCTCTTTATCCACAGACACAATGAGCTGGACAATGAGTTTCTCCAAATTTCCTTCTGAATTGATTCATTTTGCAAATTATTTTTCTCCAAGTTATCTAATTACAGGGCTCATTACATACTTTTCAGAAATACACGTGTGGAATGGTCCTGTAGTTTATATGGCATTGGGTTTGTACAAGCTTCCCTCTTGATTGAAAGAAACAAGGGGAAAAGTCACGAGAGCTACTGAAAACTCAGCAAGAGAGAACCAGAGCTGATAAAGATACTAAGATACCTTTAGGTCTGCTAAGCCTTCTGTTCTTAGGGCAAAAGTGAACACATCTGATTCACAAGTCATTTCTTGGACAATTAAGTGGAATTTATATTTTAATTCCTTGTTACCTTTATGACAACACAGTGAGTGTGCACAGACACAGTTCTAGTTGTGAGGTATGACATTTTTCCTGGTTTATCTAATAGCTTCCATGCAAGGAGCAAGGCAAGGAGCGCTGCATCCCCACGGACTCTGACCCTTCTGTGTCACGCTGCATCCCACCCGAGTACAGCCAATGCTAGTACAAATACTGGCGTACAGAGGAGCACACACAGTCCCAGCTTGCAGTCCTGGGAATGGAGTTCTCCTGTGTTCACAAGCACAGTCAACAGGTGCATTCTTAACTTCAGAAGAAAATGCAAGGGGAAGTTCATCTTGCAGTACTCATCCCAGCATCCTATACTGCTCTTCTTTTGTTCTCTTTTTTACCCACGACACTATAGCTCCGATGGATACCACAGAAATATCTAGGAGTCATGGCTGGTATGGTAAATTGTCAAAATAACAACCCAGATTGTAGACTACCAAGCTGCTCCTATGTATTAGCTGAAACAGGAGGTTCCAGTTCCTTTAACGCCCAAACACTGACAGAACTACAAAGCTCAGGCACTGCTTTATTGGCAAACAGAAGACGCTTCACACACTGGCACTCATTAGATATGGTCCTCCCAGAAGTCATGTGGTTTGCCCAAAGATAGTTACTTTAGTTTATTGAATCAGTGTAAAAAAAAAAAAATAATAATTTTTTTTAAATCCCTTCTAGAAGAAACCCTGAAGGGTTTATGGAAGTTTATGACAGGGAAAACTATGTTATTTATTTGTCTTGATTCAGAACACATACAATTAACACTAATATGTCTCTCAAATAACACACATAACTAAAATGGTCTTTCTTATGAGCAAAGGCATCAGCCTGAGTTTTTGGTCTATCATTTCACACGCAAAGGTACATACCTAACTAGACATACAGAGTCCAACAGTCCCTCCTCTTGTTAGAAGACCAGTACGCACATATTGTCTGGGTGATTAACAGATCATGGAGAATGTGGCCCACCACTTTGACCTCTCCAAAACCGAGTTTTTTCAGTCCATTTCAGATGGCCTTGTTATTGCTTTTATGAGTAAGGGGGAATTCTGGTACATTCAGTCCTAATAAACATATGTAATTCCCTATTCAGGATATATGTATAAGCACTGAGGCAGTGTCCAAAGAGCCTTCTGTTTAATGATAGTGCTGTGATTTACAGCTCTATTTCATGCATCACTGTTACAATTTGAAAAGGAATAAGTCTTCATGCAACATAAACACATATATATTTATTACCTGGATAAATATTAGAATGCTGAACTGTTCCTTGGTGGGATCTCGGCTGTGCTAAGGCAGGACTTTGCCCATTCTCCATAAATAAATGGGCATGAATTGGAGGAGACACCTGTCTGCTTCCACCTGCCTGTTTAACTGGAAAGGTTCACAAAGCTGGCAATCGATCCCTGAGGTTCAAATTATTGCCAACAATGTCAACAAGATGCTAAAAAGTTTACTCAGAGTCACCAATCTAACCACTGTCCTTTGCTTTGTTGTTCTCAAATCTCTTCTTAACGACTCAATATTTCTTTCATTATTCACATTTGGCAACGGCACCATACTGATTGGGAGTAAACTGCTATTTGTTTCACCTTTACACTGTTATTGCAAGCTAATTTCTCAAAGGTATTTGAAGAAGTGTTCTTTTCCCAGATACTCAATATACCCAACTATCTGTCTGTGAGCAAAGATAATAAGGTATCTGAGTAGGTCAGCTATTTTACTTTTCCCGACTACATTAAAAAAAACAAACCACAAAAAACACACAACACATCAAATGCTAAAGTGTAAGGACTGAGTTCAAAAGTGAAATGTTCTCAAAATCCAGTAGGTATCCGTAACAGCAGGTTTCAGTTAAAGTGGATATCACTTTACTGGTTTTAACAAACTTCAAAGTAAGTGTCCTAATGCTACTCATTTTGTGTGTCTGTTTTACATCAGTCACAAATCTGTATCACGGTTTCATTTCTGCCTGATACTTATCATAAATTTTTGTAACTGGAAAGCACGCTTAGTGTATGGATTAAATTAAGAATGGTTTTACAAAGCAGTATGATAGCAGACATTTATGTTATTAACTCACTTTTTTACGTATCTGCTGATACGTTGTTAGAGCATGTTAAAATGTGGTATGGTAATCCATACCACATACATCAGCAAGATAAACACATTTCACTGAAAAATAGAATCACAAAATCAGAAATTGGTTTATGGGGCTCAGTTTCAAGTCTCTGAAATGTAGGAAAAAATTTCAAATAAAACTATTAATTTTTAATTCATTATACCACTTTAAATCGACGTAAAATGGCTAATTTTTAATAAAACCAAGCATCAGTGCTGATGGTGAAATCTTACACATGTAGAAGTTTAGTCTCCTAGGAATGCAGCCTAGGAGCGACACTTGGATACTGAAAAGTTCCTCCTCAACATGGAAATCTTACACTATTTGCCTGTAAATGGAGTGTCCTGGATGACTGCAGAGCCCTTGGTCTTTCTCACTGTGAGGAGCAAGACCATGAGTACTGTCAGCATCCACAAGGCAGGCTAGGGGAATTAAGCACACACGCACCAGCGAACTCCCACAGCCTCTATGCACCAAAGTTTCTTTGTTCCTCTAGAAAAAGTCAGTCCCAAAAGAAATGTTGTGGGTTTATTTTATACGAGGAAAAGTAAAGGAACAAATGAAGAAGATCAGGGAGTAGGGACCTGCCCCAGTTCTCAATTATAAAGCACTATTATGCTACCAAGCCCTCTCATCATCTTCCAAAACTAACGCTGTTTGGGTCCCCCAGTGACCTTAGTGTTTTGGGATAGAGAATGACCAGTGCAAAAAGTGCAAACAGGATTTAAATAGCTGTCACCAGAGAAGAGAGATAGCACTTCTGGCCCATGAGGTACTTTGAGCTCAGACACAGCCTTGAAGAAACTGTAACAACACAGTGAGCAACAGGGAAAGGCACCTCCATATGCTTTGCCAATGGGACACAAAACTGTCCCATTTTTTCAGTCACACTCCTCCAGATGCCAGCATCCATCAGTGCACACACTTCCAGTGGCAGGGGAGAGCAGCAGAGGTACATTTTGCTCTCTTTCCTAAGCTTTTGGTTCAGTCTGGGAGCATGTCACTCTCAGCAGTCGCTTTCAATATTTTTAACCTGAAGACTTTTCTCCAAACCATTTCCCAAAGTGTAGACTCATTAAAAGATGGCATCATTAAATCTACTGTAAATCCTGTAATCTGGCTAGAAATACTTGATTCCACCTGGGCCAGCTAGCCCGTTTCTGACTCCTCTAGGACTTGCACACAGCATACACACAGTTGCCAGTCACCACAGGTCAGGAGAAGTCATTCGTAGAATGGAAGGTAAAAATCTTCTTGCTCATCCCAGGACCAAATGGTCCTATCAGATGCGTTTCCAAGGCAAAATTAAATCACTCCTTACGGCTGCGATAAAAACCAGCCACTGGAGCTTATTTTAAGAGCATTTCATTGACCCAACAGTATGAAAAAGAAAGGCTGAACTCCATGAGAAGCAAAAATTTTAGCAGGCGCACGTGTATTTGAGCTGCAGGACTGAGACCTGCTGTATTCCCCCTCACTATGTGGGTCTTGCCCCTGTAAGCAGGCAGAGGTCTCAGAAAGGCTGAGTCCAAGTGCACGCACCCTGTGCCATGGTGTCACACGTATTTGCCTGCCTTCCTCATAGCAGTTATGCTTCTAAGGACTTACGTGGAAGGATCTAATGAATAGCAGACTGCACCCAGGGTGCAGTGTTTAATGCCAGCTCTGCCACCAGCAGAACTTGACCACAGGCCAGTTGTTCCCCCTCCTCCACGTACAAATAAGGAGCCTTTCCCCCCCCCCCCCC
>Ga0065711_1042051_pt1 | contig 15690 bp, 6 predicted proteins | sample Hoacrofraction12_FD_59098 | JGI IMG/M metagenome (GOLD analysis project Ga0065711, IMG submission 59098) | Hoatzin crop microbial communities from Cojedes, Venezuela - Epithelial fraction 12 v2 (version 2) | ecosystem: Host-associated > Birds > Digestive system > Esophagus > Crop | place... | reverse complement strand
TCCCAAACTTCAAGACTAGTGACCAGCTTAGAAGTACAACCTATTAAAAAAAAAAAAAAAAAAAAAAATAGAGCTGAAAGAGCCCCAAATAGCATTATATTAAATGGTAAACAATAACGTACTATCTTCTTCTCCCTGTCCTCTAGCCATAGGCAACATTCCGTGGTAGTAATAGGTAGGCAAGGAAGCATCCAGATACCAGATGCAACACTGCACATTTCTTTCCTCTCTCCCTTTTCCTCTGCATGAGTCCTCCATCCAGGAATAAAACAAAAATTCATATTCCTACTTCATCTCAAACACAAGCACAGAAGCCCTGGGGGGTGAAGAAGGAATTGAAGGGGAATGATGTAAGGAGGTCTTCTATAGGCATTTCTAGCTGAGATCCCAGCCTCTTAACTGCCATCATATTTCTGCCCCTGTCAGAACCACACTTCACTACTTTGATTAGTTTAAACTTGCAGTCTCCCATTCTCAGATTTAAACAGCCAGTGCATTCTTCAGTTAAATCTATTATATTTTGGAATCCTTCTGTTTCATGGGAATATATATGTCCCAGTGGAATAAATATGACATAATATGGTACTTATTCTGAGTGTAGTCTACATTTCTGTAAGTAACCGTGTTTATATCACAGAATTTCTCATGTAAATAATTGGCTGCTTAACACACACAGAGTTCTTCTTAGACTAACTAGTCTTTGTGACTCCCCCAATTCAGAATACAAACAAACACCATTACTAAATGAAAGTCTTCTGAATAAAGGTATGCATAATATTCAGAGTATAACCCATTTAAGATGGGATACTTCTGTTCCTTAGTAGACAGACGAATGGGTTCCAAACACCCAAGTCTGGTCAGAGGTCTAGGCCACTCACCACAAGGCACTCCTATCAGCTCCCATTCTAATCATTGAACTTCAAAGACTCTTCGAAAGCACAGAATGTCCTGCTAATACTTCCATTACACCTCTTCATATGAAAGAAATTAAAGTTACTTTTCAGGTATGACTGTTGAAGAGTCTCAATTTTCAACCCCATGGGAATTTTAAAACAAAAGATAAACTGAGAATTCATTCTTATGTAGAAAATGTCTCTCCCCTCCCCAAATCTTTGTTGTGTACATACATACATGATTTACCTGAGGCAGAAAGACAGTGGGAGATGTAGAAGAAGCCTCTCCACAACAAAAGCCTTGAAAGTATGAAAAGAGGAAAGCAAAAGAGTTATGTAAAGTGTTAAAGGGAAACAAAGATTTTATACATATCTTAACTGTTAGCATGAGTAATACACAAAATGGATTTGGTTTAGGTTACCAGCTTTTGTCCAGATTATCCAGACAATCAGCATCTGGTTTAAGTCCCCTATGTAACCATCTGTAGTAATGTCACATGAAGGATTAGCCTTATCTGACATTTGTAACGAATATATGGATAGAAGAGGACAGAGTGTGAAATGGAGTACAATTGTTAAAACTTAAAATCCAGTGAAACCACGTCTTTATTTGCTGATTCTGATAATAACTGTGGGCTTTTTTGCCTTTTCAAACATTAGCTTATGTATTAAAAAACCCAACATATCCTCCTTGATTTTTTTAAAGAAAAGCAGGCAAATTGAGAAAAAATTATTTAATATATTTTTATAGTTGACCTTTTAACCATAACTAGAACATTAAACAAAGCCTAATTCTCCATGTTCAGTTATGACAGATGGGTGTGATCACTAAAACATCAAAGGCAGGCTTATCTTAATCCTGTACATTGGTAAGTGCCTCCTGAAAGGTCCTGAGTGTCTTCTAATCCTACTGAGGATAGCTGCAAGTGCATCAAGAGGTAACAGGAGTAAGTAACAAAGGTAATAGTGGGCTCTCCTGTCCATAGAAGGAACAATATGTATCAAAAAGATCTTATATGTTAGGAAATAACCTGATTTATCTAAACATAGAGAACAGAAAGTGGGAAGATGTGTGTTTATTTTCCACTCTTCGTGAGCCTATATTGTATGCATAGCAAGGCCTTAGGCACAGAGCATGCGGCTCTAATTTGGAAAATCTGGCTGCTCTTCCAGACTCTGTTATTTACACGCTATTGCATAGTGCCCAGGCCAGTATCTTTACCACTTGGCATCAGTGTCTTCTTTCCACAAATGGTGAAATTGAAATGACCTCTTCTCAACAGATCATGAAGTTGTGCAAAAGTGACAAGACATAAGAATTTATCACCATGATGTTTTAATGCATCAGAATGCATGATGAAAAATTGAATTTTTGAAGCAGAAAGAGAAATTAAATCTTAAGAAATGTTTTGATTTGGGGCTTTTCCCTTTGGGTGCCATCAAATATTCAGGATAGGAAAAACGAGAATAAAGGATCCTATAACTTGAGGCAGGTAGCATGATTTTTGGAAGAACAACTGAATTGCAATGACTGTCGATCAGGTCAAATTCACCATAAAAATCTTTTCATCATCAGTTGGCCAGGTGAAAGGTCTAAATGAAGATTGGGCTGAGCATTTTGAGGCTAGGTGATGGGAGAAAGTACTGCAGTGGAGTGTAGCAGCTAAACAAACAAGGCATATTGTGACAATGCCAACCACTCTGCAGTTTAAAACAAGCCTGCTAAATCACACAGCATAAGTAGCTTGTGCAAAGTCACAGATGATATCTAGGGTATCTTAGGAACTAAGCCTCAGCCATTTTCATCTCATCTCAATGAAATTGTAGGATGATTCCTATTGGTCATGTAAGACATGGATATCTCATTTCCATTGGTGAAATGGCCACAATTAACAGCTGATATTAAAACTGGTGAGACCCCATCTGGAGTCCTGCATCCAGCTCTGGAGCCCTCAGCACAGGAAAGATGTGGACCTGTTGGAGCAGGTCCAGAGGAGGGCCACAAAAAATGATCAGAGGGATGGAGCATCTCTCCTATAATGAAAGGCTGAGAGAGTTGGGGCTGTTCAGCGTGGAGAACAGAAAGCTCCGGGAGACCTTACTATGCCCTTTCAGTACTTAAAAGGGGCTTACAAGAAAGATGGAGACAAACTTTTTAGCGACAGGACAAGGGCTAATGGTATTAAACTACAAGAGGGTAGATGTAGACTGGGTATAAGGAAGAAATTTTTTACAATGAGGGTGATGAAACACTGGTACAGGTTGACCAGAGAGGTGGTAGATGCCCCATCCCTGGAAACTTTCAAGGCCGGGTTGGACGGGGCGCTGAGCAACCAGATCTAGTTGAAGATGACCCTGCTCATTGCAGGGGGGTTGGACCAGATGACCTTTAAAGGTCCCTTCCAACCCAAAGCACTCAATGATTTTAAAAAAATGCTCCTTCATATGTGTTTTATTAGATGTCACATGTCCATGAGGTAGCTCAATGCTTTTTTTTTTTTTTCCCAGATATCCAGATACTGCTGTTACCAGGCAGAATGTCACTAATGACTACATTTTATAAATTTGTGTGAGACATTTTTATAGCACATGCTGTATTGGCACCATTGCCCAATACTGCATGCAATTACTTTGTTGTTGCTGTTGTTGCTGAGGGCCAAGCTCTAACAAATTAAATTTAGAGAAGGGAAATAGGCTTATACACAAATGGAATTAAATGCTGACACAAGAATAAAACAGCACTGGATTTAGACAGGGCTCTCCCCCTGACTTTCTAACCAATCATTAGATTGAAACTGAGCAGACAGATTCGTCTTTGATTTAACTCCACTGTAATCAATGGAACAGCAGCAGGGATGAATCCGGAGCAATATGGTTTTGACAGTTTTTATGCAATGGCTATCCAGAATGAAGTAGATGAAACACTTTTTTTTTTTAGCTTATAATTTACAAAATTATTTCCCCATCCCCAAATCCCTACATCAAGGAAATTAGTGCATAAAAATGGATAAAGTAGGCAGCTGCATGCCAAATACCAACTGCTGACCATAGGCTCTGTACCCATAAACCCAAAGCCAAAATATTTATCTGACTTACCTGTGATCCAGAAAGAACTCCCTAATGGTGTAAGTACAGCTGGATAATTCCATAGTTTCTCCTCAATATCACCTGCACTGTATAAAAACAATGAGGTACATTCAGTGTTTCTATAATGTTAGCATCACGTGTAAATAATTGCTGAATTTATAAAATTATATTCTTTGTGATCTATAGAAAATCTAGGAAGAATAGTGACTGTTGATCTGACCATTACATTAGACAAGATCCGTATTTCAGTAAACTTTTAAAACCCCTGGTTGCATTTTGTGCCTTTATTACGTGACTGCTCCTATACTTACCTGTCTCCACCGGCACTTCTTATGGAAAGAATAAATTGTTTATCAAAATACTTTGTAAATTAATATAGACCAAAGGACTCTGGCAACATGCACTGTATATGGAACTAATGAGGAAATAGAGATCATTGCTCTTACGAATCTGACAAACCCTGATTTTTTGGCACATTGTTTTTTGGCACCTAATCCTCTTCATTTTTCTCTCTCTTTCTAGTTTCTCATTGCTTCTCTTCAGATGACAGCTCATTGCTTATTCATTTATTCATGGGTCTTATTTTTTTGGTTTGAGGATTCTTTATTCAATTGTAAGTTCAGAAGAATTACAGTTTGTTATTCCACACAGCCACTTCTCTGTATTAAAGCCATCAAATGATACAGAGAACTTCTGTACAGGCATGAAGTTCTACCCTTACTGTGTAACAGTTTTCACTCTTACATTACCTTCTCCCACACAAACAAGGTTCTAGCTTCTTTTTCTTTTTCACTGTAGACATAATGTTATTTTAGGTAACCACCTAACACTAATGCTAATGGTTAACCACCTATATTTGAGGGAAGCATAACAGACCTCCTACTAGCTCCTATGACATGGTCACCATCAGCCAGAGTTTGCAGATGACCTGGCTGAAATATTATAGTACAGTGCTTTTTACTTTGAGGCCCCTGGAGCCCCTGGGTCCACAGTAGGTCTATTGTCAAGAAGTAAGTCCATGCACCGAAAACATTTGTTAACTGCTACAGTAGAGTTATCCTCAGCTGGCAGAGTAGCCTTGGGGCTATAAGTTCTCTAGGCAAAGACAGCAAAGCAGACAAATTTCAAAAAGCAAAACTAATTTCAAAGCAAGACTCACTTCAGATAAAATAGCCTTAGCAAAGCATCCATTTCCTTTGTACGCCTTGGCTTACATACATAAAAACAAGAAGTAAGAATCAAACAAGATAAATACCTAGCATTGCACTTAAAGTGGTGGGATTACTGATCTTTGTTTACATTTGTTGTTCTGTAGCAAATCACTAGGGACACAGCAAAACAGCGCTTATCAGTACTTTCATACTGAACAAAGGTGATAGAATCGGGTCTGATGCATATACAGACTTTCTGCCTTTCCTCAGACATATGGATTTTCTTCTTCCCCACTCATCCAAAATGAAAAAACCAAACAGGTATTTGCTACCAATGCATTTTGCTTACTGGAGATTTTTGAAAGCATAATCAGAATGACTTTGGCCACATGCAGTCCTATCAAAATATGAACAACCAAGAGAATTACTGTGGCATTATGTATTTTAATTGAAAGCTAATTCCAAAAAAAAGTTTAACTAAGTTACAAATACATAAGCCAATAAAAAGTGAGGAAACCAACTGCTTTCATAATACACATTCAGCTTTAAAGAAAAAGAGAAAATACTACCTTTACAAGTACATAACTGTGTAACTCACAGGAAAATTAAGATTTTACAATTCAGCTACTAGTACTTTTCAGAACATGAAGCATGAAAGCCTGAGTACTCCCGTTTTTTCAGGCAGTAAAGGTTACACGTTTTTACCCCATTCATATTTGTTACCACCTTCCTGGCATTTATATTTCATTGATTTCAAAACACAGAAAATGGTCCATTAAAATAAATATAGATGTTACAAACCGAATTACAATCCTTCTAACTTTTCACCATGGAAACTACAGTAATTGTCAAGTAATACAACTTTACGCTTACTTTCAGCAGTTCTGTTCATTTTGTTCAGTTTAGTGATTCAGTATGATGTGGTAGTAGCATAGTATTCATTCTTCTTATGTGAAGAAAGCAGAGTTAGAGATGGTAACTCAGATTAGCATGAATTCAGCCAAAACCAGGACAAATGGTCTAATCAAAACTAAGATACAGGATGTCTCTTACTTAAGAAGTCAAATCTGCATTAAACTGCCCCTTTGAAAATTACTAGTATTAGTAAGGAAGTTTTCAACTCAAGCATTGTAAGCATTATAAGCATAATTTTTTTCTAATCTTCCAACAGATGAACAGCAAAAAGGATTTTAAGGAGAGACGCTTGCATCAGGTCTCACATCCAGGAAAAAAAAACTTACTGGATTAGTATCAGGCTTATAAGAGCACATTAACAGCTTGCCTTGAACTTCAAGGTGAGTGGTCCATTACTTTTTAGATCTTTTTGCTATTGTAGCTTTGAATTTCTCCTTTCTGTCTACCAAAATACCCAAATTAATTTGCAGTTGCAAGAGTGTTATTCCCCATGCGTTGCTTGTGCCCGCAAAGAATCCGTTTCCAAACCGGTTAGGGCATTCAGACTGAAAAGATGCTGTCCATATAATGCGTCAATCAACTGCCAGACACGTTATGGGGTTCTAAGTTGCACTAATAAATAAAAAGAATCTGCCGAGCGCCGCTCCGCGCGCCGCTGAGCCCCGCGGAGAGCCGGCTGCCGCCCGCTGACATCTCCCCGCTGCGCGGGAGCCCCCTGCCGCCGCGCCAGCCCTGGCCCGGCCCCCGCTGCCCGGCCGGCACGCAGTCCTCCGCTCGGAATCGCCCCTCTTCCTGCTTCCCCGGTGCTGGAGCTTTCTCTCAGTCTCTCACCCAAACTAATCATGTTCCTAAAGGAAGTTTTACATTCCTTTGGGAAGAAAGTAGTAAAATGGAGAGTCGGAGTCTTTTATACAAAATAAAAAAAAAAGGGATTAAAAATATTCAAGTATGTAATTATCACAGTAATCAAATATCCAACATAGAATTCAGAAATGGGTTCATTGTGAGAAACTGCCCCATTAATTGGTAAGCAGCCACAACAAGGACAGAAAAAAAACAAGTACAAGTAAAAGGAATCACCCAAACACAGAAACTGAGAACTGTTCAGTGAAAGCACGTTACCACCTCTAACATGATGCAATATCCAGCTTGCAAATACATAGTCCAAATAGTGTGTGGGGGGGAAGTTACATTTAACTCTGAAATGTTAGTTATATTTGAACTGTGAAACAAGAGAATCTGGATTCTGTTTGCAGTGCTGCATCTGAATTCTTATGAAACCTGAAGGGGTCACTACTTGACTCTGTGCCTCGGTATCCCTCCTTCTTGTTCTCGACTCTGGTGAGCTACAGAAGGTACGGACCAGTTCTCACAGGGGACACATCTATGCCAACATCAGCAGAGTAACAGAGGGGTGCCAGGGAAAACATTCCCAGCCCAGCTTTACTCTCCCTGACCTGCTCAGCTCTCCCAGCAGAGATTTTAGTCACCCCTACAAGCACTCAGGACGTCTGGCAGATTTTTGTGTCCTGTGCTGTAGCCCCTGTTTCCTGTCAAAGTCCCTCGATAAAAGTTTCTTTCAGCTGTGTCTACCAGTCCTTCACTCCACCATGTAATTACAGAGGGCAATAGTCACATTGTATCGGTGGCACCTGGATCTCAGCTGTATCTCTTAGAGGCCACTTTACAACGCACAAAATGAGGTGTTGCTGAAACACAAGCAACTTTTTTGCACTGACCGTTTGTTGAAGAACTAGCCCTGCTTTTCCTCAAATTTGGTGTTTAGAACTATCTCCTGCAATTCTGAGGAATTTATACCCCATCTGCTTAGAGTGTGGATGCCCGCAGTTAATATACCGCGAGCCAAAGAGCCAGTCCGTGCCCTCTACACCCGTCCCTGCAGCACGGACACGTACTCGTAACGCGCCAGGCAGCAGGTGTGTTGCCCTCCTTGTGCAGGCACTGCAACAGCCACCGCCCAGGTGCTTGGTTAATGCCAACAGTACGATGCAGATTTCCTGTGCTGAGGGGAGCTGCATCTTTCAGGAATTGCATCAGGCTCTGGCAAAAAAATAATACAGCCAGGGAGAACATATTTCAATATGAGTGAGCTAATTATAATTTTGGCTCCTAAAGCTTTCCAACAGCCAAAATATAAAGTCCAGCTGGCATGTCCTTCCGCCTGCCTGAAGGAAATAATCCCAATTTATAGCATAATCAAAAATCATGTTTCCATATTTTTGGGGTTTTATAAGTTACTGCCAATACATCAGCCTATGGAAAAGCCTCAGATTGCTTTCCAAGTGATGGAGTGCCAGGAAGAAAAAGTTTCAATGTATACACATTTTACTGCCTCTACACTGGTTTAAAAAGCATACAGGATTGCCTGGCTGCAAGTGAGGGGAAAAGAAGTATCAGTGAAGTCAGGACTTTGTGAATCATATAGCCCTGTGCAATTAAGGGGCCATTGTTAATTTTCAGATTGTCATAAATCCATTGGAGAATTTGAGACAATTCAGAAACCAATTACAATAGAATGAACAGAGGATTGGGCAATCAGCTGAAATGAAATCCAGCCCACAGAAACAAAATGTTGCAAGAAACCAGCCCTGAAATATGCTGGGAGAATAAAAGGCGTATGGAACTGAGCGACTGCACACATAGAGTCTTTTAAAGACCAAGGTGATTTGGCATGAAGGCAGAGGGCACTGCACAGCTCTGAACACTGTTTTGCTAAGTACATTGGATCGTCTTTGTTTCAGTCATTTATATGGTAAAAACATTGAAATTACCACAGCTGTACAGGGAAGCAGCTGTATGGTTTTTACTCACTATACCTGTAGTAATAAATAAATATCTCTCAGAAAAATACTATAGCACCACTTGGCCTGAAATAGCACTTTGAGTACACACCTGCAAGGGCAGACAAATTTTTCTATAACTCGTAACTAAAACACGGCACCACAAATAGCAGTTTGCAATGATCAAAACAGCATTCATACGTGTATTTTCAAGTGATGTTTCTTTAGAGATATAATTACGATTTTGATTGCTGGTGCACTGATGTAAACTAAATGAAACATATTCTAGATTTTATTGAAAAAATATAAGGGACCAATCCTACAAACTTTATTAAAATGAGAAAGTCTTAATAACCAACAACACAGACTTCAGCATGGCTCTTTATGCATGTGAGGAGTTCATGTAGTAACCCTAAATTACTTCAAGCCTAGACGTGTGATCTTGATTAGTAATCTTGCAAACCAAGGACAGGAAAGCACATTTATTCTTCGGCTGACTGTCATCTTGTGGGATCTGTAGCACCTGAAGTGTTGTAAAGCTTAACATTGTTTCAGGTTCTGAGATTGGAAGTGGAATAGGGTATGCCTCCTGCCTTCTATCGTGACCTGAATGCAGTTTTCTTCACCACATTCATCCACTCTACATTTGTACGCTCAGGTATTCAAATTCCCTCAGTTTAAGTCAATGCTTGTTCAAGCCATCCTAGCACCAACTCTAGACAGAGAGGGCTTTGCTAGCTAAGTGACTGAAGAAACTGCTAGATTCAGCAGTTTCTACAGTTGCAGAAATTCTGTAACATTCTTTCAGTAGTTTAAAAATGTGCAAACTTAAAGCATGCTTTGGACAGCAATAAAGACAGAATGCAAACCTGCCTCTACACACTGCCTACTACTTCAGCCTTTGGCCTGTATAACACCAAATCCTTCAACTGTTCCCTGTGCCTCTCCTCAGTGTGCATTACATAAATACACTATAAAGGGTGTAGTTTGAAGTACCGGTATTTTTTGACCTCCTAGTTCAATCTATTGCTACATTATCACTACGTAGATATCTCTTATAACAGTGAAGCACCTATCAGTCTCCCAGTACTAATACCTAGTTATTTACTCTTAACTACAGGCAGAACCCTGATTTTCTCTCAGGATCCCTAAGGATTTTCTCTCTTATCAGTTAAACACAAAATTCCATACATCTTTATACCTTGACTGTCTGGGTATCTTAACTGCATGTCCTTTTGAGATAACATTTCCTTGGTAGGCATCACATTTGTGGCCAACCAAAGCTGAGGAATAGCAAGCATTCAAGGACAGTAATCATACAGCAAATTTACTGATACGATTTTACAAGTGAGGGCTACCAGCACTGTGTAGCTGTGAAAATATCCTCCTCCATCCAAAGAAAGAAAACACCAGGCCACCAAGTCACATGGTTGGGGGCAGTGGGAAGGATATGGGAAGACAGAATATTCAAAAAGCTGTCACTGTCACATGGTAGGAAGGAATGGACCAGTTTCCATATGGACAACAGCACTGACTGGAGCAACTACACCTAGCACATCAGAGGTCTTAATTCAGATCAGCTCCTGAGGGAGGATGCAGATCTCCAGGTCTGGGGCTGCAGAGGTTGCCAGGGTCCTCTCTCTGGGGCTGGGGCAGGTGGAGGCAGTGTCCTTGCCTGCAGCCATGAGCTTGCAGCATGTCTGGCAGTGAAGACAGCCCACATCATCCTGGACTGCAGCAACAGCATGATCAGCAGATTGAGGGAAGGGAATAGAGACTCACCACTTGTTAGACCATATCTGTAATATTGTATTTTGGTTTGGGATCTGCCACCAGAAAGACACTTGCAAACTGGTGAACAATCAGCATGGCCAGGGACAGAAAATATATATCCTATTTTATATATACATATAAAAATAGAGAATTCTATGGAGGGTAACTAACTGCATAGAAACGACCATAGGCATTTCTTGACTCACAAGTGGCTGTAGGCTAGAGAAACATATAGGTGATACATTTGATATATATTTTCATATTTTTCTCTAGGTGGGGTTTTGGAGATTTTTTTGCTACTGTTAGAAACAGGATACTGGGCTAGACAGACTTTTAATATGATTCAATACAAAAGTTTTTATAAAGACTATTTTCAACTGTTTCAGTAACATGCTACGTTTACTATCTCAAATATCCACACAGCATAACTGAAAAGAATCCCAATAATTTAGAGGGGTTTGCATTAGCTCCTGGTTTCCATAAGGAAAGTATCAGGTTCAGGAGACTGGAAGACAAGATGAGCTGTAAGAGAATCAATCTGCAGACATGGTCCATGAAAGTCTGAGAACTATCAAATCACTAAGCAGTCAAAATTGTGTGCAAAATATGAATAAAATATTGATTTCATTAAAAATGTTAAGGACTACTTAATTCAACAACATTTTATATGTTTGCATATTTATTTCCAAATTTGCATATCTGTTTGCATATATCTTGTAACACTGAATGTTAATTATACTTTAAAATCATGTATAAATTGTAACCAAGAATGTTGTATGAATTTTTGAAATAAGAGATACACTCAAGTACCATTAATTATAAACTGCCATTTAAAGCACACTGAAGCAGACCTCATATTGAAAAAGTATTGAGCCCTTGACAAATAAAAAAGGCAGCAAGAGTTATTAACTGGTCTAGCTGATTAAATGGCATCTTCTACAAGCATAACACAGACTTTTTTTCTCTCTCTCTCCCTCCAGAGCATGGCAGAAGAGATACATGACAATTTGCTGGCCCAGGTAAATACTGCTATATACCACAAGTATGATACACTGGTTTATAATTTCTGTTTAGGGCAATTCTCCTTCTGACTTTTCTTTATATAGAAATGACAGTGAGTAATATGTAACAATAGACAAAAAAACCTTCATGGGTTACTTTAACGGATGAGTGTCAAATGAGGTGAATTGAAGTGATTTTATCACTTGCTAATTAGATTTGTGAAATGATTCCAAGTAATTTACAAAGCATTTTCACAAGGTCAAACCTCAAAGAGCTTCCAAAAACCTAGACTTGCTAAGTATAGAAGATATGATGATCTGACTATCACTTAAAGTAGCAATTAAAGACGGTCAAATTTCTAAAAGTTTTAGATATAATCCAATATCAGGTATCCCAGTAATCATTAAGAGCCAAGATTTTCCTAAAAAAACTGTTCCTTAAGAATATTGCAAAATTATTATTTGCTCTTGTTAATTTTGAGAAGACGTGTAAAAGATACATTAATACTGAAAAAGCAATATTCAAACTTACAGCTTGGATAGAGAAGGCTTGGCAAGTTTATTAGTGCAAACCAGTGTTGCTGCCCTTAACAGCTACTCTGCAAAAGGTTATCCTCTTAAGCAGGGAGAGCAGAAAGGTAAAAATCCACACCTCTAGTGACTCTAGTCGCTCCAAACCTGACAACTTGGTTTACATGAACAATGAAGCTGAGTTGGTATTAATCCATCAGGTTGGAATGTATACAAGCAGAGATACAAACTCACATACTTGTTCTGCTGGCTTTGCCTCAGGATGGTAACTTCAGTGCAAGGAGCAGAATGACAGTCAGGAGCAGTGAAGTCTCAAACTTCTGCATGCACTACACAAATAGGACAGCCTCCATCAGCTTTAGTGATCTTGCACATACAGACTGAATTTGGCCTGCACAGGCCTGGCCTAACATTGGCGTGTCATCAGCCATTCATGCTCCTTGGTCAAAGGAAGAGAACACTCTGCACATCTATGGAAACTTCTCTACATGATCTGTATTTCCCCTTAGAAATACAGACCATGAGAGGGAGAGCCAAGAGATGCGCCACAGAAATGAAACTCTGTGGTTACCACTGTCTTAAAAGTTTGATTACAGGAAAATAGCCAAAGAGCAGCCACCTTATACACAAAAAACTCTCATTTAATTCTGTTCTGAGACACCTATTCTCCCTGCACATACTTTCTTTTTCAGCTCACACTTGAGACTAAGCAAGTGGTTCCATTACAGGACAGACATACTCTACCATGGAGGACTACGGTTAACATTTAACCTTGCTTCTACCACTTGCAACCACTGTTCACATTTGCAGAGCTGAGTTAGATTTGCACTAAATTTTAATAGCTGTGGATTCATTATATACTATTTCAGTGGTAAAAAAATCAACGTCAATTTTCTCACTCTCTGCAAGAAAATAATGTGAAACCCCGTGAGGTTTTATTTTCCATTTTTCAAGATTTTCTAATTTTTCTGATTTTTCTTTTCCTCTTCACAAAATACTCTGCAGAAGGTAAAGAAACGCCCTAAATCATGTGACCTTTCATAAAATCACATGCCAACATTTCTAACAGTAACAGATTCTTGGCCTTGGTTTTTTCTCCTGTATCAGCCATATTAGTATTTAAAAAGAAAACCAAAAAAAACCCCAAAATCCCCCAAAAGAACAAATGAACAAAGTGTACTTTTATCAAAATGGCTCTGAGTTGTTAGTGAATATTAAATAACCTGTTTAGATCCTGAGGTCAGCTATATTTACATATATATATATACATGCGTGCAAAGTAAAGCAAGATAGTAAAGTGTAGAGGTTAGAGATCTTAGTTCTTAACATTAGCAACCAGCACAGCGTTAAGCATGGCTGTATAGAGAAAAAAACTTCCACCATGGTTAAAAATGTAATTACTCAGTTACCAGCCATGTGATGCTTTTCTTCCAATGCCCATGTCCTTCACCTACAACCATGGAACACTTATTCTGAAAATAGGGAAAAGAAATAGGGTGCTTCTGTTTCTTGAAACTAAGACCTTCCTATAGATAGGACAGAAGAGAGGAACGTGATAGGTTCCTGTAAATTTCACAGCTGTAATTTTCCATTCTAAGGAGGATCCTTAGAGAATGAATTACTACAGCACTGGGCAGGCAACAAATAGTTCCTCCTCCTGATAGATTACACTCTAATGGCAACAAAATGTCATGCTTGAGGCACTAATGAGTATTAGATAACACATCTGTTTGTAATAGGAGCATTTTGTAGGTCCTTTAATAGAAGAACGTCATACTGATATTTTGTTACAGAAGCATCTAGAACTACATTTTTGGAAGAATCAGGATCCAAACACAGGTCCTCCCGACTCAGTGCTATGCACTCCTCAAACTTGGGTATGATTTTCGGTACCTAAGTATAGCATACATTTCTTTTGCTGAGCTTTCATGATTATAGTTAACTATTTAGGTAAACATGGAAGTAATATGTCAGAATTATTTAAAAAGATTGCAACACATGCTAAACTAATACAGCTCAAACTTTCATTTCCTCTGTTCCTTCATTATGATTTGCTACTTTGACACAAAACAGCAATTGTATCAAATATGAGACTCAGTAACTAATGAGTAGGTGGTAGTGGTACTAATAATGGTTCAGAAATGTTAACACAGCAATTCACAGTATGTGTCATCTTCGTTTAATTTTAGTGTACGTAGGTAATTCTTTAAGGTTCAGTAATAAGCACTGCAGTTTGACATATCCAAGACTTGCAAGACTAACTGAGGTAAGCTAAAGTCTAAAATATTTTTCTTGATTTTTCAAGACTAATTATCCTCTCAAGTGTTTTAGCAGCATAGAAGTTTCTCAGCTCAAAGTAGTATATCTGCAGACATCACTTCTTCATTTATGCAAAAAGTACAAATACCAGTGTAGTTGTTGGTGATTTCCGTATGTAGCATGCCTTAGATGACAGCTTTAAAGTATGCAGCAAAATGTGGAAGACCTGCTAAATGTACTAACTCCTTACTATATAGCAGTCTAACTTTCAGTGCGACTCCCATTCAGTAAAAGAAATGGAAACAGAGGAGAGAAAAAAGTAATGTTCTCCTTTTTCAAATTAGAATAAAGAATAATTAATATGGACAAAATCCTGTGAGAAAATGAAGGGAACTTGTTATGATGATTGCTGTACCTTGCCATCGCAGTCTTACCAATAGACCATATTCTGATCACATTTCATGAAGAACTGTGCAAAAGTAAGTTTCAAATTTCACAGGACATTTTGGTCTCATTAATATTTGTAAAAAAAGGTCTGTATTTATTGCAAATACATCTTTAAACAACTAAAATGTTAGGTAGCCATGGTTGGAAATGAGCTATTATCCTGTGCTTGCAGGGACTTTACAATGTGTGCCTCCTAGTCTTGATTCCTCTAAAGGTGTAAAAAAATGCCATGGGCCATAAAAGATAGCCCATGAACTTTTGGACTAGCCTGCTGGCTGCAGTTGTAGCCATGACAAAAAGAGAGCTCTGGCAGAGTTTTCTGCATTGCTTCCATTTTACAAGGAGCTCTCTGAACATATCAGTGATCCACAAAGGAAAACATAGGGGTTGTGCTCTTTTTCTGGTTTTATGTATTTCACAAAATGCCAAGATGATGTTGTTTTACAATATGCATAAAATCTTATCTTTTGCTTTTTGAAATACAAGGGAGGTTTAGCTCAGCAATAATCTGAAGGGATGGAAGTGCTGAACCTTTGTCAATTTTTTTTCTCACAACTGTTGTTCCTTAGCATTTGAGGCATCTGAATATACTTTTGTTATGCTTCTTATAAACTTAAAGACAGCATTTTATGTAGTGTATTATCAGTTACTCCTGCTCAGCTCTGTGAATTCTGCCTAAATGAATATAAGGAGGCCTGGATGTCATCATTAAGCAAGTGGAGGAAAAGAAGGTTATCAGGAGTAGTCAACATGGATTCACCAAGGGGAAATCATGCTTGACCAATCTGATAGCTTTCTATGACGGCATGACTGGATGGGTAGATGAGGGGAG
>Ga0065711_1042050_pt1 | contig 15691 bp, 22 predicted proteins | sample Hoacrofraction12_FD_59098 | JGI IMG/M metagenome (GOLD analysis project Ga0065711, IMG submission 59098) | Hoatzin crop microbial communities from Cojedes, Venezuela - Epithelial fraction 12 v2 (version 2) | ecosystem: Host-associated > Birds > Digestive system > Esophagus > Crop | place... | reverse complement strand
CGTCCACCAGGACACCCAGGTCCCTCTCCACAGAGCTGCTCTCCAGCAGGTCCACCCCAAGCCTATACTGATGCATGGGGTTGTTCCTCCCCAGGTGCAGGATCCTGCATTTGCCTTTGTTGAACCTCATGGTCCCTTGCAGAGGGGTGGCAGTAATTTGGTTTCTCTCCAGACTTCAGTCTTCCCATCTCTGGGCTGTGTCATGCTGCTTCACTGATTGATTGTCAACGTGCAAGTTTGGGAGTCCTTGAGTTGTAGTCTATGGACCCGTAGGAGTCCATGGTCTGGTGGCAGGAATCGGTAGGAGCGCATCTGTTGACAGCAGAGGCAACCCACTATACAAGACTCTCTGTCTTGACTGGAAAATTAGCAAGGTCCACAAGCTGAAAAAGATGGGAAAATCCTGCCTTTGGGTATTCACAGCTCCTACACTTGCAGCTGGACTTGGATGGCTTCCTCAGAGTGTCACATTAGGCATCCCCCTCAATCTTTTTCTCCTTTCACAGCATCTTGCTTTGGCTTTAACAGTACCAGCTGGGAGGAGATGACACAAAACATTTCAGTCTGTGCTCAAATGCCAGGCGGCATTCTCCCTAACACTCCTCCATTTTGCTCTCCCTGTCATCTGCTGAACCTCTCATGTCAAGTTGTTGAGGCAGATGATGGGCTGAGAGCGGCTGCCCTCTGCCCAGGTTCCCTAAAGCACGTCTGGGCATTGCCTCAACTGTTTGAAGTGCCCTTGTTTCACCCTGGCTGGTGTTAGTGTGTGTTTTTTTCCCCTAGAAATATTCATGTTCTGTGCCCTCATCCTGGGGATGCAGGTGGGAGGGCCAGCTCGGGTCTCCCCTCTGCCACAGACCTCCCACAGCATTGAGCAAGTGGCTTTGACTCTCCTGGCCTCTGGTTCCTCATGCCATGCTGTAGGACCCTCCTTGGAGAGCCTTGTGAGGCCTGAAAGCTTCAGTGAAGCAACCTTGGACTCTTCCCTCATCTGTCCTGGAGGCAAAGACCTTGTAGGCACCTTTGGCAAGAACTCAGTAAATGCAACAGAATTAGGTGATTTCAGCTAGTTGCTCACAGGATGACCAGAAAGGGCTAATGCTGTGTAGGGGTGAGGTTGAGGTCAAGTGCTCCTCAGTCATGGCCTCAAATGCTGCTTTGAGTCCCTGGGGAGGTCTTGCAGGAGGTTTCCGCACAGCATCGGTGTGCTGACAATGACAGGATGATGCTGAGTCAGGAGGGTCCCCAAGGCACCTGCTCTTCAGCGTGGGCAGAAGTGGGGCTGCAGGCCACTGTGGTGCTGGTGGAAGTTCTTCTCTGGTGCATCCCCTGTGGGGTGACGGCATCCTGCTCCTGGGACGGCAGTTCTCCTGCTGTCGTGCTGTCAGAGGGGCATGGCAGCCGTGAAGTTAGGCGGGAGCAGTTTCCCATGCTACCTTTTGGGGTTCTCGCTGTAAAAAGTGTCTGGACAAAGAATTCAACCAGCTTGCTTTTCTGTCTTGAGGAGGGCTGAAAAGTCTCCGCGTGCTTTTCTGCAGCCGCCAAGCATGCCTCGCTTTCTGCTATTTCAATTAAACACATAGCAGGATGGGTAGGATGAAGGGGAGAGGCACAAGAGTATTCTCCCTGTGTGTTTCCTTGTGCCAACACATTGAGTCACGTCTCCAGAGTGAGAAATGTGATATAAAGATTTAGGGAAGGAGGTCAGGCAATGAATGTATGATTGCGGGGCTGAAATAGCAGGCGCGCTCTGTGGTTGTCTGTGCTGGGTAAGCTTGCTGGAGGTCAGCTGGGGATATTGGTCCCAGTGGATTCAGGAGACGGGCGTCCTGCTAGTCACTATCAATCTCATTGCTAGAGGGACCGGCTCTGCTGCATCAGGAGCTCAGCTGACAAACTGCACCAGCCTGGGAGCTGCTCTGGGCCACTTCTCTGTCCTTGTGGTTGAACATGCATATTTCTAGGGGAAAAAAATGCACACTAACACCTTCCTCCCAGAACAAGAACTTGGGCAATGGATTGCTGCCTCAGCTTCTGGATGGCCCAGACCTCCTTTCCTCCAAGGAAAGTCTCTTGGCCCAGCTCAGCTGTCCTCCAGGGGCCTGTTTGCAGAAGAGCATTTGCTTTTTGAAGAGAGTCAGTGAGGGGGGTCTTTCCCCTGTTGATCACTCTCCATCAAATCTAAAAGTATTCCAAGATCCCTCCAGTTTGCTTAAAATACCAGTCAGGAGCAGGACTGAGTTTGCCTGTCACACATCTCAGGGGCCAAGTGCAGGACTTCAAATGTCATCTCATAGTATAAGCATGTCACTGTTAAGTGCGTGAGCTGTGAGACAAAGATGTCTGTCACTCAGCCTGCAGATGGACCTGGACAAGAAGCCCATCTTCCTCCTGCCCTCCCTGTGAGCATGCTAATCCTAGTGAGCACAGGAGCAAGCCCCGTGAAACAGGAATTGGCTTTATGGGGTTGCAAGAGGGGAGAAAGAGAAGTCCATTCGGCACCCAGCAAGGTTTTCCTGTTACAGCACTCCTGCCGATTCGCTCCTGTTGGGTTTGGAGCTGTCATCCGCTGTTCGAGAAATGCAGCCTCGTTTTTCAAACAGCGTGTCCTTCCAGGTGGCATTTGGCCCAGTAAAGCTGCCATAGTGTTGTAACTGGAGAGTACTGCGATGTCCTGGAAAGAGTCTGCTCTTGTTTTCCCACACGTGTGTTTGGGAAGAATCAAGGACACATCAGACCTTAGAAAGAGTGAAAAAAAAACATTTTCATGCCATTTTCCTGATGTTGATGGGCTTGTGCTCTCTGATGCCTCCTTGCTCTGAAAACTGCATTGCTGTTGTCTCTCATGGGATTTGCAACCCATCACCCAGCCACTGTGGAGGATGAGCACAGAGATGCTGGAACTGTGATTGAGTGCAAGGCCAGCACTGCCCGTAAAATGGTCCTGCGGGTGGATTCAGTGCTCGCAGGCAGCAGAGGCACTGGAAGAGGGTAAGGCTGGGTCGCACCCCGAGAGCCGTGCACCTGCAGACAGCGAGTGCCTAGGGATTGTGTCTTGTATTGGGGGAAACCAACCTTTGGGCAACCCTGTAACAGAGGGTGGATCCAGCTCCACGGCTGTCCTGAGTCTCATCTGTTCACACCGCTGGAGGGTCTTGCAAGTACATGGACAATGTGCCAGCAGTCCATCTGGTTTTCCACAGCAAAATCTGACATCAAGAGGTGCCTCCAGGTTGATGTAAGTTGTCTGTAGCTCTGGTTGCTTCCTTGTCCCCCATGCCTGGGGCAAGACACGCTTCAGTCATCGTCCCTTGTGCACTTTGTGGGCAATCTTTTTTGGGCACGGACCCAAAGGATGACTTGCTGTCCTGCCAACGACATGAAAGTCTGTCTCCCTATCCTCCAGCCTGAGGCCAGGTCTTGCTGAATTTCTGCTGTTGTCCTGGCGAGACTCTGGTGTCCTAAACACAAGGAGTTGGTGTCTAGGCTCCTGAGCCTGTTTCAGGGCTTTTTTGACACTTTCATCAAATAATACTCATGTGGGATTCAAAATGGCCTGATTCAGTCTCCACAAAGAGAAGCCATGCAGAACAGAACAGGGTACATGGAGAGGCAGGCGAGGCAGGTGAGTCTCAGGAACACCATGTCTAGGGCTGTTCTACCATCGGCCAGGGTTTCCAGCACAGAGATACATACTGGTAGCTGGTAGCACATGTGGTGTCAGTACCACATGCCTTGCCACGTGTGCCCAGGCACGCTGTGTGTGCCTCCTCCAGCACATGGGCATGCTGCATGGGACACCCCGCTGGCTTTGCTCATGTTGGGTACCAGCGTGCTTGGTCAGAGGCCCCTGGCTGCGCCCTGCTCCTGGCAATGCACAGCAATCCCTTCTCCTGACTTCTGGCAGGGTCTGGAGCAAGGGCAGAGCTGCTGCTGCTGCTCCCACAGCGTGCCAAGGGTCTGCCAAGCTCGAGTAGGGGGCTGGAGTCGGGTGTGTTTTGTTGTAAACAGAAATATCAGCTAAAGGCTGATGTGCCCAGTTGTATGAAATGTTGTGTGTGGTTGTACCTGAGACCTGGCCCATGAGTCCATAGCCATGGTCCACAACCTGCTTTCCTCCTTGTGACGCTACGGTTGGGGCTTTTCCTGGGCTATGAATGCACAGCCACCTCCTGAGCCTTTCACCCCTTCTTTCTCCATCTGCTTCATCCCCTCTACAATTCAATATATAAAGCCCCCACCCCTGTAACAGCGAGGAGGGTATGGAGGTGGTTGCATCCCTCACCCTGCTCCCTACGATGCCCTGTCCTTTGGGCTTGCCCAAGGGAGGATGCGCTAAGGTCCAACCTGTGCGGATGAACCAGAAGGGGAAAATTCAAAGCATTTCTGTTAACCTGTAGCCAGGAGAGAGCTGCCAAGGAGGCTGCTCTGAAACCCGAAGCGGCTGTTTTTCCTGAGACTCAGCACTTGGCAGGGAGAGCAGACGGACGAGCGGCGGAGCGGGGAGGGATGCGAGCGCCCGGGTGGCAGTGCTGCCAGAGGTGCCCGGGGAAGGCGTGCTGGCTTACCTGTTTGCCTCTGGAGAGTCATCTCCATGTCCTCCTTGTCCGAGATCATGATGGGAGCCGAGAGGAGGCTGGGGTCATTGCCAACCCTTCTGTCCTTACATGTGGCTCTTCCCTTGGTCACCCTCTTTGTGCCGTGTACCGAGCATCTCCTTCGGCAGGGACAAGCAGTGGGCTGGCTGTCCCTTTGCGTTGCTCTGAAAGGTTGGTGAGTGGTCTGAGTGTCCCTCTCAGCTCAGCTGCCGCAGGGTTTGGCTGAGCCAGCCCGGCCGGCAGCGCTTGCCCTGCCTGGACCTTTTTTTCTTTATAGCTCAGCCTTATCTCAAGGTCTCCGGTGCTGCAGCCGGTGCTGTGTTTGCCTTGCCCAGCAGCACCTGCCTGCCAGCCGGCCGCTTCCCACCCATCTCCCTCCCGCTCCTGGTGGGTAGCAGGGGGCTCGGGAGGCACAGGAGCCCTTGGGGTGGGGGGAACCCCCACGGGGCTGTGAGTCAGTCCCAGTGCTGCTGGCTCCGGGGCAGTGAGGACAGCGGGTAGCAGGGGAGTTGCCCAGCGTGGGATGGTGGGAGAGATACTTGGGGGCACCTTTGGCTCTCCATCCCCATCAGCCTTGTGCTGGGGCAGGGCTGGGTGTTCTGTTGAACTGGGGACCAGGGCACTGTCCCAGCCTGGGTCTCTACTGCCGGGACTGGATGCATGGCTCAGGAGACGTGCCCTGCCCTGTCCAGGCAGCATCGGCCCCTCCAGCCGTGGGGAGTGCCAAGACTTCATCCAAAGCTGAGATGCTGTTAAAAATAGATCAGCTGTGAACTGGTTTTCTCCTCTTTGGTTCCTGGCCCGAGAGCTCATTCCTCTCTCTGGGCTGGCTTTGAAGCTATCTGGATGCTGCGAGACATAGGCTGCGTGCCAGCCTGCCGCTGCAGGGAGGCTTGGAGAGTGGAGAGCTGCAGAAACGTTAGAGGTGGCATAGCTGTCCCCAAAATATTTAGTGGTTAGTGAGTGCTTTCTCCTAAACTGCCCCCCCCCCAAAAAAAAAAAACCCAAAAAAACAAACCCAAAACCAACCCACAAACGAAAACTGGGAAATGAAGCTGGGATAGGAGGGGCTGTTTGCCCTTCCGCTGGCACATGGTGCTCTTGTGAGGGGGCACAGACGTCTGGGCACTCCCAGCCACAAAGCAATGCTCACCTTGGCCCTGTGGCTTCCTAGAAAACGCCTGCCAGGCCGCAGCCTGCCCTTGGCCCCGGAGCAATCCCGCCGGCCCCTCGGCTGCACGGCTCTGCAGGAGCCCCTGACACCGGGCTGCTCACGTGCCCCGGGAGCCGGCTGCGTCTCCCACTTCAAGACTGGTGTTCTGGATCCCAGTTTCCTCTTATAGCGCTTTCCTGTACTTCTAGTTCTTCAGTATCGTTTTTCAGGTGTGAACACTGAGTCTGGAGACAACTTTAAGATGCAGCTGTGAAACCTATTATCAGCATCACCGCTATCAAATACATGAGGTTCAGGGCTGTACGTAACCACTGAGTAATTAAATGGCAACCCTGGTGATGAATTATAGCTGAGACCTCCTGGGGCTAAATAAATACCGGCTGATAACTACCGATAAAATGGATTTCTGTGTGCTTTTTTTAAAAGCACCCTTCCAGTATCTGTGCCTGGTCACAGCGCTGTGTGTCTCCCGGGGGAAGCCACGTTAACTGCGGCATTTCCTCCCTCAGCACCTTGGGTTTCCAACCAGAGCTGGAATAAAAATAAACCAAATAAATGGTTCCCTGCAGGAGCCAGGCAAGGGCAGGGCAGGGCAAGGCAGCACAGAGGTGGGCAGGGAGGGAGACAAGTGACAAGCTGAGGTTTTGGGTAATCGGTCTAAATATCTTTTCCCCCAACTAGCCCACCTCAAATGCATGAAAAAACCGTCGGGGGGGCCGAGCATCCCTCCGAAAAGCCAGCAGTACTGGGATTGCTGCAAAGCACTGGTGACAGAGTGGTGGGGTCCCCTGGGGTGACGCTGGGAAGGAGAGCAGCAGACTGGCTGTGCTTCACCCAGCACCCTGCCTGGGGGGAACAGGCGCAAGCCCACCGGCACCAGCACCCTGACAGCCTGTGCCTGCGGAGGCTTCTGCTCCCTGCTCTCCAGAGGTAGCTTGGGGAAAGGCAGAGAATAAATTTATGGAGCTTCTTGGAAAAACGGTCTCTGCCAGTGACTTTGAGAGACTTCTGAGCAGGTTTTGTCTGTGCTGGTGTTTCATCTGGGGGCTTCTCTTCCCAGCACGTCGCTGTTGCGAGGGAGTGTCAGGAGGGCCGGTGCTCCGCGTCTCCGGGTGCAGCTTTCCCACTCCCTGGCTGCCTGCGGAGAGCAGCCGCACTGCCGGTGAAGAAGCATTTGGCTGAACATCCCATCCGCCTGGTTTGCAAGTGAAAATAAGGCTTGTCCGATGGCCAGCTCCACCCAGAGCAGAAAATCAGACCCATTGGCAGATTTTTGCTACTGTAATGAAATGTGGCTGTGCTGAGACTGCCAGTCCTGGAATGGGAAAAGTCCCACGTGGGTTTAGAGAAGTTTGGGGATGGATCTGTCACAACTGCTGCTGCTCAGGGTTTTTGGCACTGCCTGGGGACACCCACTGCAGGCGAGTGTGGCCCCGCAGCTCAGCCCACCCTCAGCACTGATTGCAACGTCATCTTCTCCCCGCAGCGAGTCCCCCCAGCCCTGGAGCCGTGTGGTCTCGCAGAGCCATGATGAAGCTCCTGCCCGTTGCCCCTCTCCTCCTGCTTCTCCTGACAATGCTGGAAGCCAGACCAAAACCTGCAGGTGAGCCCTGGCCGGTGGGAATTGCCTGGAGGAGAGAGAGGCGAGTGTGTCAGGGCAGCGATGCCCTTGGAGGGTGGGTTGCTGCTTGAGGTGGGGGGACCTGATGCAGCTCCTTCGGGGGCATCCCTGTGAGGATGGAGGATCCCCCCAGCTGTGGGACCCGGCGCTGCCCAGGGGAGCGGGAGCCTGAGCCCAGCCCCAGCGCGGTGGGTCTGGTGCCACTTGCTCTGGGCCCATCCTCAGCATTGACACAGCCCAGCTCAGGGCTTGTCACCCTTCTGCCCATGGGCCCTGACCTTGGCAGGAGGCACAGGCAGGAGGGGAAACCCTCTCCCTGCATGGGTCTCCTGATGGGGGGGACAAAGCAAACCCAGGGGCACCAGCCTCTCTCCTCCCTGGGCAGAGGGAGCTAAATCAATTCCAGTTTGAAAACAGTGAAGACACCGAATGGGGAAAGGAGCAGCGTATGTCTCAGAGATCTTCAGAGCTGTTGAGATGACAGCCAAGGTCTGGGCATCATCCCAAGGGGACTCAAAGTGTTCACTTACCCTTATGGCCAAATTCTGCCAGGCCTGGGTACGCACAAGCCAAGCAAAATATGTTCATTGGCCTTTCACTTGCTAAACATTCTCCCGGTTTGCACTGGAAGTTGCACCCATGTGTCCAAGAGAGGCTTTTTGGCTCAGTCCCTGCCATGCGCATGCCCTTAGCTGTGCTTTTCGCTGTCTCGTTTTCTGCCCTTAAAAAAAGGAGCACAACAAAGCAAGCCCTGGTTTTAGGCAGAAACTGACAAAATGCAGTAAAAACCGGGGGAAGCGGGAGCTGCGAGGGAACAGAATTGCCCACAGCAGTACTTTTGTGCTGGGCACCGCAGCGGTGGGAGCCCGTGCGGTGCAGAGGTCTGGAGCAGGAGCTGCAGCTTGCAGAGGACAGCACGAGGCACTGGGCTGTTTTGTGCTTTAATGCTCTGATTTACTGCAGAGATGAAGACGTCGCTGCTTAAACCTGTGCCTAAACCTTGCCAGGGCAGATGCTGAGAGGCATTTCTGCAGCCCCTGGGGCTGTCAGCTGTGGAGCACGGGGAGCAGGAGCTGGGTCTGGCTGCAGGGACAGTGTCGGGGAGGAGGGGACGCTGCCATTTCCCCATAGCCCCGTGGCCAGGGCATGTCCCCCCTGCCTGCCGTCCCTGCTCCCCCTCTGCCAGCATCCTCCACGGGTTTACTTGGCAGTGGGAAGGTGCTGGTCTGTGGGGCTGCCCAGACCTGCCCTCTCCATCCAGCACTGAGCACCCCTCCCACTACCCGACGGGGATGTCCCCGCTCCGGCCCTGTTCCTTGCAGGCAGCCTTGAGGCTGAACCATCTCTTTGCCCCCTTCCAGCCCTGAAGTGCAGGACGGGTCCCCTGGACATCGTGTTTGTGATTGACAGCTCCCGCAGCGTGCGCCCCTTCGAGTTCGAGACCATGCGGCGTTTCATGATGGACATCATCGGCAGCCTGGACGTGGGCCCCAACGCCACGCGGGTCGGGGTGATCCAGTACTCCAGCCAGGTGCAGAACATCTTCTCCCTCAAGACCTTCTTCACACGGGCAGACATGGAGAAGGCCATCAACAACATCGTGCCACTGGCCCAGGGCACCATGACAGGGCTGGCCATCCAGTATGCCATGAACGTGGCCTTCACCACGCAGGAGGGCGCGCGCCCTCCACACAAGAAGATCCCCCGCATTGCCATCATCGTGACGGACGGACGGCCCCAGGACCGTGTCACCGAGGTGGCCACCCAGGCCCGGAACGCTGGCATCGAGATCTACGCTGTGGGCATCCAGCGGGCGGACATGAACTCGCTGCGGGCCATGGCCTCGCCGCCGCTGGAGGAGCACGTCTTCCTGGTGGAGTCCTTCGAGCTCATCCAGCAGTTCGGGAAGCAGTTCCAGGACAAGCTCTGCGGTGGGTGAGAGCCACGGCTGTGGTATGATGAGGGTGGTCCTGGTGTGCTCCTCACCTGGGCCAGAAGCTGACCTCCAGGGGTGTGTTCGGGGTGGCTGCCCTTGCTAGGAGCAGCATGGACAGGGAAGCAACCTCCCGGATGGGCTGCTGGGACAGACGGCCTTTCCTCTTGCTCGCCTGTCTTGGGGTCAGATAAGCAAAGCTTTGAAAGCATTGCAAGCAAGTGCTTTTCTTCACCCGTGCCCGGTAGCTCTTCCCCAAGCCAGGACGTCGTGGCAGCAGTGATGGGAATATTAAAGAGCAGGAGATGTGGAGCTGGTTTCCCTGGGTGTGATGGGGATGTGACATGTCCCAGAGCCCCGTATACATTTCAATGTGGCTCTAGCAGGGTCTCCTCCTATGCAGACACGTGCATGGCGTCTGCTGCATGCACATTTGTGTTTAATAAATCCCTGTCCGTGTGGCGCTGCTCCGGAGCGTGCGACCGGGAGCTGGGAGGCTGGTCTGCACCGTGGCCGTGCTGGCGCGGGTCGGGAGCTCGCAGGCTGGGACCTGTCTGGTCCCCCTGCCATGCTGGTGGGCTTTGCTGGAGACCTGGCACTGCAGCGGGCTGGCAAGACCCTTGCTCACGTGGTTCAGCGTCTTTCGAAGGGCAGCAGGCAGCTGCCAGCATCCTTCGGGCACCGTTTCCTAGCCAGGGGCACGGGCATGCCCACAGGGCTGTGTTACGTGAGACCCTGCTTGCTGGTGCAGGGGTCCAGGGCAGACCACATATTGCCCCCCTACCCCCGGGGCTCCGATGTGCTCCAGCGCTTGGTGCCTTTGCTTACAACGCCCTGCCCGTCACTGCGTGCCCTGGTGCCCGCTTCCCGGCTGGCTCTGCAGGCTCCCGGCCCCACAGACGGGCAGACCTGGCTCCTTCAGCACGTTCCCGCTGAGCTCAAGCTTTTGCTTACTCAGCTCAAGCTGTCGACAGTATTAATTAATACTGAGCATTAATTTAGTGCTGGGATAGCTCTGAAAGCCAAGGCAGTTCAGAAACCCACCCCGTGCAGTGTCTGTGTCCGTGCACTGGAAATCAGTGGGTGGGTGCTGGGACTGGAAGGGCTGGGGCTGTGCGGGTTGTCGTGGTGGCTTCGGCCTTGGGGACAGGGTACGGGCCAGAGCCATGGCCCCCATGCATCCAGCGTGCCCGTGGGCTGCTCTGATGCCCTTTCTGTCTTGCAGGGGTGGACATGTGTGTGGAGCAGGAGCATGGCTGCCAGCACAGCTGCGTCAGCACCCCCGGCTCCTTCTACTGCGAATGCAACCTGGGCTACAGGCTCAACGTGGACGGAAAGACCTGTTCCCGTAAAAACCTTTTTTATCCTAACTCTCATAGAGGGCTTGCAGTTGCAGGTCTCATGGAGGGAAGCTGAAACGCAGCAGAGGACCCAGGGAGGCAGCGGCAGCCTGGGTGCTCTGTTCACTGGACACGCTGCCTCCCGGGTCTGTAACGACTGTGGACATTCAGCATCACTAAATCCTGGTCACCTCTCTGGGACAGGACACCTGGGGCTCGTGTGGGCACAACCAGCTGTCGCCTGAGGGAGCTCCGGGCAGTGGGTACTGCACGATGAACATCCCAGCCACCAAAGGGCACAGTGTTTTGGCCCTGTGTTTTGAGTGCAAAGCTGTATTAGTTGGTTCTGGCCACCGCCCCAGGACTTTTCCTTCTTGTTTCGGGGTTCTGGGAGCTTCCTTGAAGCCCTGGAGCAGTCCTTGCTCAGCTTCCCCCGGGGAGAGCGGGGCGGGAGGGTGACGGGTGTCCTGTTCTTCTGCAGCCATCGATGCCTGTGCAGAGGGGAGTCACAGCTGTCAGCACCAGTGCGTCAGCGCTCGTGGGTCATACTCGTGCCGCTGCCGTGCTGGTTACTCCCTCAACCAGGACAAGAGGACCTGCTCTAGTAAGTGTCTCCCTTCCTGTCCCTTCTTCATTGGCTTCTCGCATCTCCCTCTGCTCTCGTCTCTCCCTTGCTGCCCACCTCTCCTCTCCTTCTCTCACCAGTGATCGATTACTGCAGCTTCGGAAACCACAGCTGCCAGCACGAGTGCGTGAGCATCCCCAACGGGCACTACTGCCGCTGCCGCAGCGGGTTCACGCTGCAGCCCGACAGCAGGTCCTGCAGGGGTACGTCCTGGCGCGGCACGGGCTGCAGTGTACAGCAGAGACCCTGCCTTGCCGGTCCCCAGGGGAAGGGCTGTTCCTGGGCCACGCCGCCTGGACTGGGATAACCCTGTGCCCTTGGCGTGTCTTCCAGCCACCGACCTCTGCAACGGGGTGGATCACGGCTGCGAGTTCAAGTGCGAGAGCACGGAGGGCTCCTACCGCTGCGTGTGCCCCGAGGGCCAGCAGCTCCAGGCTGATGGCAAGGCGTGCAGCAGTGAGTACCTGGACGTGGCGCTTGGCATCCTCCTCATCTGGGCTCTCTGCTCCTGGCGAGGGCTTACCTGGAGCTGGGCTGGGGTCTAAGCGGGACTTTGTCTGAGCTGGGTTGGAAGGAGGATGGAGAGCAGGCTGAGCTTGGGGGAGCGCCCCGGCTGCTGTGGGGATGGATGGCTCGTGTCCTCAGAGGCGTGGCCCAGAAGATGCAATAGGAGCTTTGAGGAAAGGTTCAGGAAAAGGGACACATTCAGGGGATGCCGCGGTGGCAGCAGAGGTTTTTGGGCTGAGACCCCTGGGCCCTCTTTGCCCTGTTCCCAGCTTCGCCCCAGCTGCAGATCCAGGGGACCCACATGGTGTCCTGAAGCCCAGCAGCTCTTCCCCAGCCCTGCGCATCTTCACTCCAGCAGTGCCCACGGCCAGGTTGGTCCTTTCTCACCCTTGCCTTGTGCCCGCAGAATGCGGGGCTGGGCATGTTGACCTGGTGATGGTGATCGATGGCTCCAAGAGTGTCCGGCCTCAAAACTTCGAGCTGGTGAAGCAGTTTGTGAACCGCGTCGTGGACCTGCTGGAGGTGTCCCCCCACGGCACGCGGGTCGGGCTGGTGCAGTACTCCAGCCGCGTCCGCACCGAGTTCCCCCTCAACAAGTACCACAGCGCAGATGAGATCAAGAAGGCGGTGATGGAGATGGAGTACATGGAGAAAGGCACCATGACGGGCCTTGCCCTCAAGCACATGGTGGAGCACAGCTTCTCCGAGCTGGAAGGTGCCAGACCTCTCTCCCACAACATCCCCAGAATTGGACTTGTCTTCACGGATGGGCGGTCCCAGGACGACATCTCCGAATGGGCCAGGAGAGCAAAGGATTCAGGTGTGGGGGGCCGGGGAACCCCAAATTACAGTGGTTTGGGCATCCCAGGATTGGTTCCTTGGGGTGGCTGGCTCTGGGGGAGGCTGCAGCATCCAGCCTTGAGGTGCTGCATCGACTGGGTCTGCAGGGCACACGTGCCTCTGCCGTGGTCACAGGGTTCTCTGAGCAGTGTCCTTCACGCAGCGGTGCTGCCGTGTTCCTGCCTGTCCTTCCCAAATTCCTGCTGTGTATTTGGGAAGCCCAGGGGAAATCCTGCATCTTTGGATTTGCTCCCTCGGGGCTTGGGGCTGCTTGATGCGGGGTGGCCAGTGCAGTGCTCAGGATCCGTGCTTGCCACACAGGGATCGTCATGTTTGCTGTGGGTGTTGGCAAGGCTGTGGAAGAGGAGCTGCGAGCGATTGCCTCCGAGCCAGTGGAGCAGCACTTCTCCTACTCAGCTGACTTCACCACCATGACCCACCTCGTGGAGAACTTCAAGCTGAACATCTGCCCAGGTGGGTGCCCCTGGCCACACTGGGAGGCTCAGCCCCACGCCGGGGGAGCCCTCCTCTCCCCACAGAGCTAGTGGGGTGGCTTGTATGTCTGTCACCCTGTGTTGTGTACCCCAGGGCTGAGCTGGGCTGGTGTGACCCTAGGCTGCCTCTGGATATCACCAGGCTGTTGGGGTATAGAAGTGGGCCTCAGGGAGGGCTTTGGAAGAGGAGAAGGTGGAGTTGGGGGGTTTAATGCATGTAAGTGGCCACCTCAGCGTTGTTGCACAGGCAGAGGCTGGGGTCGCACCCTGCCTTCAGGGGTGGATGCTGCCCCAGCTCCAAGGATGGCCCATCTTGTCCAGATCTGCGCTTCTGCTGCAGGGTGGAGGAGGACCAGGCCAGGTTACTGTGAGGGTGTCCCTGCTTTGGGGCAGGCTGGGGCTCCTCATTGTACTTGGGACCCCCGCAGGGCTGCAGACGTGGGGTCAGCATGTGCCCTGCCACCCAGCTTCAAGTCAAAGTGAAGCTCAGCATTGCTTGTCCTTGGCACACTGACCATGTGCGTGGCAGCTCTGCGGGTCACCTGGTGGGATGCCAGGCAGTGAGCCCGCTGGGCTAGCAGGGTGCAGCCTGGCGAAAAGGAGCAAGGCTGGTAAAAAGGAGAAAATAAAGGAGAGAGCCCCAAGGCTCAGGTCCAGCCCCGGTGGGTGGCTGCAGGGACAAGGGCCTCGTGCTGTGCGGGAGCAGCGGAGAGCCGGGTGCCGTGGGGCCGTGGCTCTGACTGCACCCAAACCCCTGTGGTCGCAGAGGAGAGCAAAGGGGAGACCGAGATCCGCAGCCCGTGCGAGTGCGAGGCGCTGGTGCAGTTCCAGACGAACACCGTGGCCATCCTGCAGAGCCTGACCGAGAAAAATATCCTTTGGGTCATTGCCTGGGCTTGCCAGGGTGCGGGGCAGGCGGGGGACAAGACCGTACACGGGGAGGGGAAGGATGGATAAATGGGAGCAGGGAAAATTTTAGGCTCCTGCAAGGGGAAAGAGCTCTTTGCCCACCAGAGCGTGTGGCTCACGCTGTTTCCTTAGCACGTTCACTTGCTCAGATGACAGCCAGACTCGAAGACTTGGAAAAGCAGATTGCCAAGAAGAAGTGATCCTTGCAGAGGGCTGCAGCGCTCAGACGGGGCCCGGGGTTGTACAGTAGCTACGTGGCATTGTTATTGCTAGGTTATTGTAAAGCATCAGTGTTTGTCCTTGTATTGCAAAATCCCAAGGGAGATGCGGAGTGTATTTCAGAAAACAAAAAAATCCTAGAAAAATAACCCAAAAAAGGACTTGAGCAAAGCCCCCCGCTGCGACGCCCAGGGCTTCAGCCGTTGTTGCTGTGTTCCTCCGCACTGGCAGGTCTGGGATGAGGTGGGATGTCTGCGTGGGCAGGCTGGGCTTTGGGCGAGCAGACATGACACCCAGCCTTTTCCCAGAGCAGCTGGGATGAACCGGCCCCTGCACAGCCCCTCTGGTCCCCAGCGCCCAGCAAGCTGCTTTGCAAGAGAAAAATCCTACGGTGATCGCACCCTGAGGGCTTCTGCCGGCTCAGCGTCTGCTGCCAAGTGGTGGGGCGAGGAGAGGTGGGCAGCACGGGCAGCGTGCGGGGATGTGTGCCCCCGGCTCCCGGCACGGTGCCCGGGTGTGTGCCCGTGGGAAAGCGGGTGGCAGGAATTGTCGGATCTCGTCCCTGTTTTGGCAGAATTGTTTAGGAGTCAGTCATTATCTTGTTTGGTTTTTAGTCACATAGCAAAATGGTACTAATTCTTTCTATAAATATCTATGTGTGTGTACATATATATATTTCAAGAGCAGGGTAGTGCTATTTTTAAACACTTCTTTTTATATATAGAAATTTCAGTCCTGACAATAAACACCCTGAAGATTTGTATGACATGTCCCTCTCCTTTTGCCAGGGCTGCGGAGGCATCTCTGCATCAGAGCAGGAACCTCTGGCTTTTGCAAAGGCCCATCCTCAGGCTCCAGAAATCCTTCTGGAACATCCTTGCTCTATGGGTACCCCAGGATGCTGCAGACTGGCCTTGGCTGGAAGGAGCTAGCACGGCACGAGTGCTGTGCCACTAGTCCTGGTGTTGGCTTTGGAGCCTGTGCTTGGTTGGTGCACGGGGAGCTCAGTGCCTGCTTTATGGGGGTGTAAATGTGCCAAGGCAGTGGAGCGGGGCCACTTACACCCACGGGAGATGTAGCCCTGGTGCCGGGACATGTCTGCTTGGGGCAGGAGAGCCACCGAGCTCCCTGGCTGGCTGCACGGGCAAGGATGCCGAGGCAGCCGGGGACCTGTCTCCCACAGGCGTGTGGTGTGGAGGTGGCTTTTTAGTGACAGAAGCCCCCATGTCCCACACCCAGGAGAAGTGGAGGTCTCCACTTAGCCCTGTGTCCTGCATGCAGGCAGAGGCTGCTGGATAAGCACAGCGACAGGTTTTTGGAGTGGGGGGTCCTCATGTACTCGCCTTGCTTGCTGGGTCTGTACGCAGGAGGCGAGAGCGAAGAAAGGGGACAGAGAGAGGCTGTTGCTTCTCAACTAGCAATTCATGGGGG
>Ga0065711_1042049_pt1 | contig 15691 bp, 9 predicted proteins | sample Hoacrofraction12_FD_59098 | JGI IMG/M metagenome (GOLD analysis project Ga0065711, IMG submission 59098) | Hoatzin crop microbial communities from Cojedes, Venezuela - Epithelial fraction 12 v2 (version 2) | ecosystem: Host-associated > Birds > Digestive system > Esophagus > Crop | place... | reverse complement strand
TTTTTTTTTTTTTTTTTTTTGACTTTGACACAGCATCTTTGCATGGTTTGGTACATATATATGTGGATGGTAAAGGCAAGAAAAAGCACACAACTAGATACAGGGAGGCCACCTTGTGATCAATCCAGCTTGCATCTTGCTGCTAAAACTACTCTTAAATTCAGGTAGGAAACAGCTTTTTCTGCAAGAGAGCACAGCAGAGTGCTTTGCCCAAATGTGGGCGATTCTGCAACACAATACATTGCTGACAGCTTTCTTGTGACCCCCAGCTGATCACATTGACTTCTGGAACTTCGAGCTTGGTTTATTCATGTACTGGGCACGCTGTATATATTCCTCACTGGGCTTTTACAGCAAGAACATCTTTAAACCCCAGGTCATAGGATGGTCTCTATTTTAGTCCTCTACTCCATTAGAAAAACAATGTTCTGCCATGATTTTTTTGTTGTTCTTGTTAATTAATTCATTTGAGACTATTGCTTAAATTTTCATTTTAATGCATTTGTGTGTGTGGGTACATTAGTCACTTCTAAAGTTGTGTACAACTGTCACTGTAAAGTCTTTGTTAACGTACATATACAAATCTGTTTCTATTATGTATGCACGTGTATGTATGTGCATGTGTATGCATGCATATATTAAAAAAACAAACCAAAAAAAACATTTCCAACTGTATCTTCCTCCCCCCTCCCTTCTCCACTCTGAGCAGGTTCCTGCTATCAACTGCTGGAGTGTGCTCACTCTACACCTAGAGCTATAATTATTTTGCTTTAATTTTACAAAACCTTTTGTTCCATTCCCACGAGCCCACCTGATCCTTATATTACACTTGCTCTATTAAAACACTCATGCAGAACAAAGCACAGTTGTACTGATTCATAAGGAACTCAGCCCCCACCCCCTTTTCTTTTTCTTTCTACTAGGCTCATGCATCTTACTGCAGTTTCATGACACTGTCCCTAATGCCAGTCCATGATTCCATTTTTGCCTTTTTTTTTTCCCTTTCTTTTAAACCATTATTTTTATGTGCTTAGGGTCCAATTACACTATTGTGTGCTGTTATTTTGAATTGCTGTTGTTCTCAGTCATTTTATGTTATGCTCTCTGGCACCACAACAGATATAGTGCAGAGGGTGTTATGGAATTTATTTGTTGTAATCAAACTCTAGGATTGTTTCTTATTATTATTATTCATAGAGCACAGGCACCAAGGCTACATTTTTCCAAGGCGAGCAGAAGACCATTTGTAGCCCAGCCCCTGACACCAGCAATACCCTATGGGCAGCAAAAGATACCAGCAGCAGCTTAGGTCAAGGTGATTACTATTACTTGGGCACGGCCCGCATGACGCTTTACAGGAGACCAAGCACACTGACAACACTTGTAGCAGGATCTTCAGAGAGGCACTGGACATTTCAGGTTCAGAAAAAAAACCACCTCTTATAAATTATTGCCAAAAAATGGAAGGACAGAGTCCAGCTCATCCATAAAGATGGGAACAACAGAAAGGCTGTTTCATCTGTCTGTCCTGTACAAAAACTTCCTTGAGACAAGACAGTCTTCATTTTCTGGCTTATAAAGCACCAAGCATGTTGTTAGGACTAAGTAATGGATAAATAATACGCAGCCAGAACAGCGAGGAGTGGGTGCATATGGAGAAAGTGCTAGCAAAGAGCAAATGAAACTGAGCTCTCGGTAGCCATCTTTCAAGATGGGGAACAGGACGTTTTGCTGTGCCCTGCTGAACACCACAGCTGGCAGGCGAGAACAGGCCAGGCAAAGGTGTAAGAGAAGGCAAGAAGGGGAAGAAAGATGGGGTGTGTTATGTTTTTCTGGGAGACATGTGTAACAATGGCGAATACTAATGATTTCTAGCAATGAAAGAGAATAACAGGGAAAAAGGGGAATGTGGCAAGGCACAGAACAAACTCGGCTGTAAGGGGTACAAACGAAAGTTGCAATTTACCAAAGAATAATCGTTCTGCACATTTTATGTAGCATGTCAAATCTATCAGATTTTCTCTTATTAAATCATCATTCTACAGCAACAATCATTCTCTCAATCAATCCCCCGTGTTGTTAACTCTTAGTAATGACTAACTTGGCAGGAACTGATGTTTACATATATTTTCAAGTCTTGAGCACTGTTCTGTATTTTTTGGATGCTAAATTTCCTTTATGTTTTGCCTCTTATTTTTTAACCTGTTTTTAAAGGATGGGTGCATTCAATTGGAAAATAAAGTTTTGTAGCACACGCACTCAGATTACGTTAGCTCAGGAAACTGGCAGTGGGATAAGAACAAAACCATTCACCTCCTGATGGCTGATTCAAATCTAGCCCAAGTGAGATAGTCACAGAAGCTATAAGCCTCCCATGCTGGCTTTGTGATTTGAGATTATTTTTTATGAATCTCAATCCACTTCAGGCCAAGAACCAGAATCGCAAATCCACTGCCTCAATGAGCATTAACTGGCACCACCGCACACAGTAACAGAGGAGACACCAAGAAACAAACCGGTCCTGGAGACAGACCTCCCACCTTTTCCTGCGAACTGATCATTAAAAAGCAGGGTTGGTTCACGCAAGTATGGAGCACAGGGAAATTTATATACCTACCAACCAAACAGAAAACAAACCAGCCCACCTGCAGTCACATCAGCTAGGTGCTGCAGCATTCACCTGAAATGTGAACTGGTTCCCCAAGACTTCAGCAGTGCTAACCCTCCCCAAAACCAGAAGGTGTCTTATGGTGTGCCCCTGTATCACTTCAGAGCTGAGAGACAAGGAGGGCAGGAGGAGAGTAGAATAAAGCAAAGGTTTTCCATCATAACTCCCGAGGAAGAAGCAGCAAGCCTATGCACTCCTTATCCCTTAAAATCAAAAGGGCCACAGACGGAGCAACTGCAGACTTTGGCCATTCTGTGGTCCACTTTTCCTGCCTACATAAGAGGAACAAATGAGGCATTTCATTTTGCAGAAGACCAAACCTGAGGGGAGTTGCATTGCACTTTTTACTTTATATGGGAAACAACTGATTAACAAAGTTATCAGCAAAGCTATTTCACTAAAGAAACATCCTATAGCATCCAACAAAACAGTGATACTCAGGCATATTTCTTATGGCTCCTTCTTTTAGGGAGCATGAATCATTAAAATCACTTGGGAATTTATCTACTCCAGCTTTTCTCCCTCAGATGCGTTTGCTAACCTGAGGGGGGTAAAAGTCTCAGGACCCAAGAGTAGATTTAAGTTTTTCCACCATCTGTGCTGAAGTGCAGCCAATGCAAATTCCACCTTCAGATCTGCACTCTGGTGCCTCCCTGTTATGTTTCATTTCACACTTGTGATCTTTATTCCTTAGAAACAGGAAAAATGCACAGCTGATGAGACACGTTTGCATGCAACTTGAAATTGTTCCTTCAGTGTCTGTTGCTTGGACATGCACTTGACTATTCCAAGGGAAGTAAGGTAAGAAACAGTGCTGCATTTTCAACGGCTAGGTATTCCCAATTTCACACAGGCATTTTTGGAAGGAAGTAGTTCTCTTCAAAGTTTTCAGAGACATCACTGAAAGTATTCACATATACAACAAGGTAAAGTTGGTGGGAATGTCAGACATTTTCTCCTTCCTTTGGTTTTCATTCATTTTTTCTCCTTTTCTCTTTTTGCCAACAAAAAGAAAAGGGAAGGCACTAATGAATGAAAAATGAACAAGTATGGGTTTTATGATATTTGTCCAAAATAAAAATTTTAAGAAGGGGTAGCCTTTCAAGCTGTAAAGGATACTTGTAAATACATACACACGTAACTTGTAAATGCTTCTTTCACAGCAAGTTCCAGTAAAATGTATAAAAAAAAAAAATCTAACTGTAGCTCAGTAGACAAAGTACAGTTAAATTCAGTTGATAAACTGGAAGCAGACAACAAAAAACAGCTAGTAAAACTATTAAGAATTTGGAAAAAAACCCCTCATCTTTTAAATGAATTTAAACCTTGGATCTGACAAAGAGAATGATTATTTAATTTTGGAGTCGTAAGGTTAGTAATGCTGATTCCCCTGGCAGAGACTTCAAATATACATTGCATCTTTCTAAACCTGAAAAACTGTTGTAAGTATGTTTTAGGGAGGCTCCAGAACGAGCCAACTTGCCTAGGGAACCTGTATCTCTGTGAAAGCCAGTGTTAAGCACACATGACTCAAAACCATAAATTACAAGATGATTGCTCCAGCAAAGCAAGGAACCACTACTTCAGTGAAACAGGTATGGCTTCACTGAAAATAAAAAGAAATAATTTTCAGAATTCTCAGTAGACAATTTCAGCTCTTGTTTAACATGAATTTTTACAGATATTGACTACACTTCAAAAAACTACTTGTGAACTTGCTCAGTGTTTTGGGGAGAACTGGTAACACCAGGCAGCAGAGAGAACTCAAAACCTAACTATGCCTCAATCTGCCTTGCTTACTGCGAGGAGAAAGGTAGCACTAGCCAAGCTTGGACGCAGGAACTGCGCACAGGCCCACAACTGGTGTGCTGAGCACTGTGATGCTTTTCACACTGATGTGATTTTCACAGTTTGATCACTGAATCTGGACTTTTATGATTCTTGGTCTCTGTGGAAGCTCAGATTCTTACTCGGAGCTGGTTTAAGTTACTTGATAACTGACATGCTGGGCTTGCAAGCAGTAGCATTTAACCATCTTCTCTAGTGACTACACATACGTTGGAATCTGATCATCATTTTGTTTACCGAGTGACCCACAAGCTGAGAGTCTTTACCAGAAGTCAGAGGACGCAGACGTTTACCATGACCTTCCTATGACAAGGTTTTCACCAGTACAGATAGCAACACAACAGTGACAAAAACCTGTTCAGGTATTTCCTACAGGAGAAAGTCTCAGATGAAGAAAGAGTACCCAAAGTGAAGACGCTATCACATATACACAACAGATTTGGCCTTGACATGGTATCTGAACTTAGAGTGGGATTTGAATTTTACAGTTAGCTTCACATGTCCCAATTAGTTTCCCAAGCTGCACAGAAAGCAGAGTAAGTTCACTTTAAACAGATAAAAGCAGACAATAGTAAACTTTTGAAAAAATATTATAGGGAATAACTGTGCTCTGGAGGATTTATTTATTTACTGACGCAAACAGTACACACTGAGATAACATCTGGCAATGTTTATTACAATAAAATCCAATCAATACTTCTGTCTACTACAACTTCTGTCCACAAAATAGTCATTCGTCCTGGCACCCACAAGAAATACTCATGTATCTATTACAGTAGCCTTTGTCAGCAAAAAGGGAGATTGTCACTTTATTTCTTCTATTCGAGATCCAAGAGAAGACAAAGAATTAGATGTACCTAGATACAAGAATGATGGTGGAAAATTAAAGAGAAAGTTAGAGAGTGAGACGCAGCTTGTAGCACTGCAAAGAGCATACAACTCATTCCTACAGAATTTCAAAAAGCAACAGCTCCCAGATCTTTTTTTTTGTGCCTCAAGGAGCTTAAACTTAGGGCAATTCAGTACTTTTGCTAGTGATCTACCAGGCCTTTTGTGGCATTTTAGAGATACAAGCAAAGTCAGAAATGTTGACTTCTTATTTCCTTTCAAAGTCAGAATTCAAAAAGAAGTGATACTGAACGTTACCACACAGTTAAAAGCCAACACACCTTTGTTTTGAAAGTTTTGTGCATAAGAATTTCCAAGTAAGCCCTTCCATTCTTTTCTATTTCTATATTTGCATTACTGCATGTCACTGTAGAAAAACTAGTATTGTTTTGTACAATGAACTCACTGAAGATTAGCTTAGTACATACTGGACCTTCACCTTTCCTAAACCTAAGTGCCTCTTGCAGTCTAACAGATTGAAGTGCAGCAAGACTTCCATTAATACTTAAGTATCACGAAATTAAACAAAAAATAACAAAACCACACAAAACAATCAGTATTATTTTTCCTCCTTAATTGCTATAATTTTGCTTTTGTTGAAACAGTTATTTCCAAAGAAAAACGATGCGTCTGACTAATGTGACTATACACAAAATAAATGTACACTTGTTCTTATTTAATTTCTCATTTTGCTTGCTCACTGTTCAAGGCATTTGTATTTGTACAGGGCCTAGAGGTAAAGTAAGATCTTCTGTGCTAAACCAAGTCCTGAGGCACGAGCTATGTTCAGAAGTTATTGTGGTGACATGTTACCTTTCTCCCATAAAAACTTCTCTTTGACAAGATAATTGGGATTGTAGTTATGAAGTGGGGAGAGCGGGGAGGCGAGGGGACACAATCTGTTTCCCTCTCTGCTGATGCAGATCTACTCAGCAGAGGAGAGCAGATTTTAGTTTGAAGTACTGAACTGAGCAGCCACAATAAGCACAGCAGCCACTGAGGAAGCCATTATACCAATGCCAATTCCTGTAATTTCTGTTAGGTAGGAGTTGCATTAGGACTTTTTTGTTTAGTTTCTTGCTCTCCACACCACCGAAGTCATACTATAACCTAAAGTTCCTAATGATGCAGCCATTAGGAATGAACTGGGGAGGAATTTTAACAATAGTGCTATATTACCAAAGCCGTGAAAGACAGAAAACCTGACCTTCTAAGCACTGAAACTGGTGAAAATCCCACGAACGTAAATGCAGGCCCTACTCAAAGGGCAACAGTAGCATCCATCTTTCATATTCCTCCATTACTGTCAATTTAGCCACATGAATTAGTGTTAGACTTGCAAAAACACAGAATATTTGACCTGGCCTCAAGTGAGAAGACTGGGATTTCAGACATGCAGAACAAGTTCTGTTATTTTTTTTCTATATTTAAACAAATGCAGGCCAAATACAGACTCAGTTTTGAAAGCTCTCCACACTGAAAATTGCAGATCATTCCTGCAGAGGAGTAGAAAAGACAAACCGAAACAGAGACTGGAAATTTTACACCTGCCTTCAGTGCAAGCAAGAGCCCAACCCCAGCCCAGCAGAGGACCAGTTTGCCTGAACCACATACTGGATTTCCCAGTTCCTTGTCGGCTCCACAGAAGAAAGAACTGTTCTGTCAGATAGAATTAAAACCAAGCTAGATAAATTGGGAGAGGGGAATAATTTCTAACCAATATAGTAGTTTTACGGACTTTCACAAAAGAATGCCAAACTACCTAAAATTAGGAGATTAAAAACAAAATAAACCTGCATTCAACCACTACTGGGCAAAACCACACATATGACAACTTTTACATCACTTTAATATTAAAACAGGGTAAATCTATTTTTTTCAAAAAACAATCTCTCTGAAGAAAGCATGAAGTATTTACTTTCCCACTGTAAATCCTTTTTCCCTCCACCAGCTCAGGGAAGTCCTGCGCCTCCTCCTGCACCCCGAGGCTTCCACGACAGCAGACAGAGCAGTTGGCGTCTGCCCCTCGCCAGGGCAGCGCTGCTGGAGAGGTGGGCGCAGATGTATAGTTGTGAATCATCAACCATAACCCACGCCATGCAAAGGGCCAGCTCAAGCACACACATTTGCAACGCATCCTGACTCCACTGAAACGAATGGGATCAGTGGGATGAAGTACTGCCAGCAGCAGTAGTGAGACTCAGTGCTTCACAATATGGATATTTGGACCTACCACCTCAACAGGGAAAAAGCCGGAGTAAAAGTCTATTACCCTTTCTAGACTTCTACCAGCACAACCATGATTAATCACAATGTGGCTTTTAGAATGTTCAGCATTAAATAAGGAACATCTATTTTGCTATACAGTATATTTCTTTCACAAGGTTTTCTAGATATAAGTAAGCTTGAAGAATAACTACTGTATGGTACAGATACATTCTAAACATTATGACAGAGATAGTGTAAGAGATTTTAGAAATTAAATGCTTTTAAGTCTAATTAAATCATAGTAAAGATATCACATAGAAAGCTGTGTCCCTGACAATCTGACAATGCAGGGACATCAGAAATATTTTCCACCTTCATAAAGCAGGGGAAATCTATGCATATCTCATGTTGCTGAAAGGCAAATTCTGTAAGGGGATAGAAAATGTCTTTGAATCGCTGATAATTTCATAAAAAGTAAAATTCACCTGGCACATTTGGAATTCTCTGGGACATTAATGGCCGCAGTGAGGAAAACATCCTTTCCGTGTTTCTCACTGGTAAAGAAATCCTGTCCATGGAGAATCACTGAGCCTTTAGCCTCTAGAGCTTTCCTTTGGCTGCCTCTAGGTTGCACTCCACCCAACAAGATTCTTCTCTTTGCCCTTAACGCATTCCAAGTAGTGGATAAAGACCCTAAAACTCTGGGGTTTGAATTCCCTTCAGAGTTGAGCACCTAAATGTTACTACATCTGGCTTTAAAGCCCCTAAAATAGATTTGGACCTGGTAGCGAAGTGGCCTTTCATCATCAGTTTCCGAATCTCTGCAACAGTCCAAGACTTCACATATGAGGAAAGAATGAAGTTTTGAGAACCCCCAAAATTCAGGGACTATCTGAAATTAAAGCTTTGGTTCAGTACCACTCCAAAACCATGCACATTCATGTAAAAGATTTCGTATTTGTTATAGATTAGAATCATACACACTAGTCGCAATTACCTTCCCACATGAAGAATTCTCCTGAACTCTTGCCAGAGGACAGTTCACTGAGCAGGGCAGGAAAACACTTGAGGTGACCATGTCTGGTATCCTGAGGCAACTAAATATTTGCCAGGTATCTGGAGTTGTACTAAGATCTGAAGATTTACTTCAGTGCAGTTCTAGACCCACATGTGTCAGCACATAGGTGTAAGACCACCGCAGCATAACAAAGACTGGTAAAGTGAACAGGAGTTTGTCATGGCAAACATGTCTTCTTGAATGGCAACTGTGATCAGAATAAGGGCAGATGCAGCTGTAAAGAGCAGTATTTTCTAAACCACACACATGCATACACACACACAAAGAGGCTGAGAAGTAGTGACATATCAATCTGTGACACAGGAAGGAACAGCAAACTATCATTTCTGGGGTGATTTTCACATGGCCAAGAGGCACCAAATTGAATAAATTCAATAGCACTGATGCCCTGACAAAAGAAGAAAGCATAATCCTTTCCTTCCTGCAGGACTGAAACAATTATGAGGAATCAAAACTTACATTCAGGTACCCATCCATGAGCACCAGTACCTATAGCAACCTTGCCTGCTGACTCAGGGGTTTCTCACTTCCGGTTGTGCTACATTTCCCGTCAGGATGATACACTAATGCAATTCTGTACCCTCCAGGTCACCTGATTTCTGGTCCCTCGACACACTCTCTCTGCATTCCTCAGGCTTGTGTGATGCCCAGTTGCTGGAATTTCCCTCTAGTTGTTAACCGCATCCAGGCAGAAGCTGTCACTCACATACTAAGCCTGCCTCAAAGGGTGATCATTTTATAGTTGTTTGCTTCAGGAATCCAGTATCACTTGTTCTGGAGAAGTGACAGCTGCTCAGACATAAGAAGGTTAGTTTTGTATTAAAACAGGGCAAGAGACATGACAAAACAGATTACCCTCCTTGCTCGAAAGCCTAACGAATGGACAAAGAAACTGAGAAGAGATGAGAATTCATCTGCCTCTGGCTCAGACTCTGATGTTCGGCAGATTTTCCCATTGACAGTCTGATCTTTCAAACTATACACGCGAGAACTGTGCCACTATACCCTACCTGAACAAACTGGGACTGCAGGATCATGACCTAAACTGGTTCATATTCATAACTGCTATGAAATATATACCAAATTCCTTGAAAAGGTTCTGCTGCTAAGAGTCACAGGATTCTCGATTACTCATTGCCAGTCTTGAAAGAGATAACACTCTTCTGTTTTACAAAATATTTTCATTATTCAAAATTTCCATGAGAGCATTACAGGAACTAGAATGAAATTTCTAAGGAAACACATGAAGACAACCAAAAAAAAAAAAAAAAATCTGCCAGGGAAAGCAATGGGTTCAAAAAAATTCATCAATGCCGGTTCCGGCCCAGAGATGCCTTCAGTTATTACTGACACCAAAACATATTGCAAAGCCATACACTTTTCCAATGGCCTTTAACAGCACAGATCGATCTGCCAAGTGCTCACTATCTCCAATCCAGCTATCCTGCTGCCAGCTCCTGCAGGCTCCTAAAGGAGAGATACGTAAGAGAAGGAAGCAAGGAGCAAGAACTAGGTCCTTTCAAACAAAAAAGCTATAGGATGATGACACATATACATAACAAAAGACGCTGGAGGAATTATTTTGTCATGAGGAATGTTAAAAAATTATAAAAAACCAGGACTGTTAAAATGCATATTTGAAGGACAGCGTTCCCTGTCAGACTTCTGAAGGCCCTGCAGAGTGTGTGCTGGCACCAAAGCCACGGACACGTCAGCAGTGGAGCTCTGTACATGATTTATTTTTAAAAATAAATAAATAATTCTGATCTCTTTCATGCCAGTGGAAACTGTTGAAAACAACAGACCAATTTTGACACAACTGAGATAAAAATCTCTTCTACTCTACTATCTAGATGCAGGGGTAATGATGGGAAAGAGAGCAGTAAGAAGAACCAGATCCTCTATAGTAAAATTCTGAGCTAGACCATTGACACTAATGAAGAAAACAGACCAGAAAGTTTGGGTAACTTACATTCATCAGACTGCCCTACATGAGACTCTGGAATTTGAAACGATTCAGTGAGAGTGTCCTCAGGGACACTGATGTAAATATAGAATAACCACAATGCCTTTCTGTGGAGTCTCTCCCATTATACACTGGTTTAGCTGAAGAATTTAATTTCGGATAGGACAAAATAAAGAGTACCAAGACTTGGAAAAGGCCAGGTCTGTGTTAGATTTTCTCCTTTTGTAGCTTGTCGATGACATCTCTGGTCCAAGATAATTTTCCTTGCTCATTAATATTTAGTCTTTCTTTTATCTTAAAGTAGACCAGCAAATGCTTTGATAAAAGGAGTGAAAGATTTTCCACTTTCACCATAACATCTTCAGCATTTCAGCACCTGAAGTGTTTTACGACTCACTAAAGCAGTGCTACTCAGGGAATCAGTGCTAATACTCCCATGCCTTTTTAATATGAGTGAATCACAACCCATACTCCTTTATATACCAAAGCAACCACACTCTGGAGAACCATTTTCCTATCTTCATCTATTGTGGCCGCTATTCTGCAAAAACAAGAGCTGCCACCTGCGAAAAAAGTCAGGACTCTACCCATTTGCACATTACAACTGATGCCCCTAACATACAGACCTACAGCAACAAACAAACAAAGCCCACACAACCCCTCCACCTCCCCAAAACCCCAGACCTTAAACATTTGCAAGAAAACAAAAGAAGCATGAGGGATTTCATCGACAATCATTCCCAACATTTTTTTTTGTGCTAAGTTGTGAATGGGACTGAATAAAATCAACTTGAGAACTAACAAAATTTTCAGACTGGCCAACTGCATTTTGAGATCTGCAGTTTCATTAAGTGAAAATATCCTTCAAGGATGTTTACATAAATATTCAGAAAACAGAGACTATTGCAAAGAAATTTACCTTTTTGTAGCAGGCTTTACTCCAGCCCCATTACGTATTTGCTCTGATCATCAATCGTATTTGCAACTTTCATCTGTCTCCACAATCTGCGTCAGAGGCCTTTGTACCAGGGAATACCTGGAGTGTCTCCATTCATCCAAATTTTAAAAACCGGTAACTGAAATGAATCCGCATTAGTGTGCCGACTGGAAAGAAACCATGCAGACTCGCAGCAACTGAAAATCTGTCCTTTGGTGTCTATATGACTCCCTCCCCTGTCCTTCTCTAAAAAAAGAAGGGTCAAAGCAAAATGCTGGCAGCCCAGCGAAATCTTTGAAGAGACAGTATGGTTTCAGTTATGAGAGGATGGAAAAATGAGAACCCTGGGGATCTTTCGGGAACATTAAGCTTTATTAATCAGGAATGTATCAGCCACATACCAACATTCCCAAACGGTACACTGAATCAGAGAAAAGCCAAGGAGCAACAGAACCCATCCAGGCTGGCCTTCTGTCTTACGGTGAGTTCTAGCATGCCTCAAGAGACGGTTTTCCAATCCATTCCTTAAAAAACAAACCTCCACTGCTTCCAACTGTACCTACAGGTTGTGTATCCCAGTGCTTTACAACCAATACAGTCAGAACGTGACTCTTAATATGTAACTGGGTAATTTTCACTGCTCGTTGAACTGATTTCTTTAGCTCTTTCTCCCAGTGGATATGAAGAACAATTAATCACTGTGCTCCTGATTATAACTTTTCATTCACTAGAATATTTTTTTCATATTCTCCTTAACATACAACAAAAACTATACTTTCAGAAACATATGATACCATACAAGACTCCTACGTATCTTCTTGCCCCTGGGCCAGATAACAATCAACCAGTTTCTGCTTTCTCAACCATTTTGGCATAAACTGTCCTAGTGCTTTGACAAACATTTTGACCTCTCCACATTTCCACTGGGGTTCCACAGGTAGAAATCAGGGCAGAATTTATCCCCATGAGTTTCTGGATTAATGCCTTGGCATAGGAAGGGGAAAAGGCAAAATTAATTATCTTTGTTAGTGCTAACACAACTCCTCAGTGACAGTCAGCCCCAAGACACTGATCTTTGTTCAAAGGAAGCACCCTTCCACACTCATCTCACATTTGTACACGTCTTCTCCAGTGTAGCTTCCACAAGCCAGTACCTTCTACATCAAGAAAATCCATCTTAACAAACTATTAATGGTTTACATTTGTCAGGGGAATAGGAAAGGGGAATCTGCAGGGCTCAAAGCAGCCCATCTTAGATGTGAAATTCTAGTTAAAGCACCAGGTTACAGGAAGGAAGAACAGATCCTGTATCCATCAGGAAATGCAAGGATTCTCACACTGTAAAGAACACGGTCTGTTAGTTTGTTTATTGCTTCAAAACTCTTCCTTCATTTAAAAGCACTACTGTGATGGACGAAGCCCTTCCCAGCCCTGACATCCTGACGCTACACACGCAGCGTGCACTCTGGGATGCCAGCTTACTGTGTCACATTGGCTTGGGCTCTGCCTGTTCCTTTCCTTATGCCTGCAAGCTCAATTGAACTTATGAAAATTCAAACTGTCTTCTGTCTGTTTCATACATCATCAGCAAACAATCACTAGACAAAATGAATTTGCTCTCTGTAATTTGGAGGCTACACAAATGTCTCTGCTGTATAATGCAAAAAGGGGGAATAAAGTTGGGTATGCAAGGTTAATTCAGCATGGAGGAAGGTAGCAGAGAAACAGACGGAGAGAGAACACGAACAATAAAATACTCAACAGTGGGGAGAGTGACATGAGAAATACTTCTGTAAATTGGAGTGGGCCTTGATACCTTTGAGTAACGAAATTAAACAAAGGCACAAGTGAGTTCTGAAAGATCACCCCCATGAGTAGCTGTACCTCCATCCCTCGTGATTTGTCTACACAATATACTTATTAATAATAATAATGGTTACTATTTCTCATCTAAGAGCTTTACAAACACAAACTTAATAATGTTCACAGAGCTGTATCAGTTTGAACCAGATTGAAAAAGTGATCTGCTGAACAAGGCACAGCAAGGTTAAATGACTTGTCCAGTGCCACTCAATGAGCCAGCATCTTTAAGGATTAGAGCACCAGATCTCCTGGTCAGTAATCAGATCACAAGGCTACATAAGGCTCAAACCTTGAGAAATCTCTCTTTTTAAGAAAAATAACGTGTCGTATACTCCTTATAAGTCTTAGCTGATGGCAACAGAACTAAAACCATTGCTCTGAAAGCACATCCACTGTGTCTCTTGCATAGGTTTTCAGGTTGTGTGTACGGAATCTCTCTTTCACACGCCATGTGCTGTCAACTGTGTCCTAAAATCAAGTAGACTCTGAATGTGAGCATAGGTAGCTCCTCGTATTAGACTTAATTCTATTTGGGGTTAGTTGCAAACAGCAAAGTACTTAACCATATCCCTAAAATTAAGTATTTGAGTAATCGCATGGACCTCAATAGATCTACTTGCCTACCAGTCCACGAAGCTTTAGTACATAGAGCCAGAGCACCCAACACAGAAAGAATCCAGCCCACAGGCCTCTCCCATTAAGAGCACGACTGCGCTACATTTAGAAGGCTGTTTTTGTGCAACCACCTGCCAGATGTTCATGTGTTGTGAGTCCGTAATTTCTTCTAATCCCAAATGAAGCATATTTTCATACCAGCCAAAAATTTGCCCCATCTTATATTAATCAGTTGCTTTAAGGATATCTCTATACTAAAGCAAGTTTTCCACCCTTCAATTGAAGAAATCCAATTTAAAGAAAAACAAAAACAGAAAACTACCAGCGCATGGCTTGCCTTTTCTTCTCGCTGTTTCCAGGTTAATACTGGAAAGCCATACTGTGAAGTTCACTTTAATAAAGATCTTCTAACCAGAGACACCTGATTACAGCAAACATACATACATAGGGAACAAAGGAAATCCTTAAAGCATGATTTCCTCTATAAAGAAGGTGCCACCATTTTTATTGTGCGCAGTTACTAGTTACATGGACACAAGGTATAGCAAGAATCACATCCTCATTTTACAGCATACACGTGCATACGTAAAAGTTCCCCCACTTTGTGCTTCTGTATTCCACAGACAGGTTGTATGCCAAGGCTAAAGCACTTCGAAGCAGCTACAAGTTTACAGGTGTGGGGTACTTTTTTTTGGAAAAGGCAGATGACACAAGAAACTCAAAGATTAGAAACTTGGACCTTTACTTCATCAAACAGAGAGAACCACCATGCAGAACAGAACAGATTTCGGAGTTGTGTCCCACATTTCATTCCCAGTTTGACCACTGATTTACTCTGACCTTGAGAAGCTGCTCAACATCTCTGCCTCGATGTGCTTGCCACCCTTGATTAAAAAAAACCATAAAATTCTATATACAAGTTTTACACTTGTGTATGCATTTCCCGTCCAAATCCTAGACTCTCATATAACTAAAAAAAGCTCATTCCAGCCAGCACCAATCATCAGGCCCGTATATTGCTACCTGGTATTGTGCCTTACTGCTGTCCATGCAGGATTTACTGACCATCTGGATCCTAAGGATTCAAAGAACTTGCTTTAATTCACTCCTCACTCTGCTGCTGCATTTTGGAAGGAGAATTACTTCTCCTTTCCAACAGAAATTCTCCTGGTTGTTCACACAAAGATAACTTTGAAATTCTGTACTCACAGGTTCAGAAGTGTTCCTCCACTTTTCCCCCAACACCTCCCTTTAAATTGCTGCTGGACCCAGCAAATCCACGAGTGTTTTCAACTCTGCTCACCAGTGTAATTGCAAGGTTAACCTCTGGTGGCCAGGGAAGCTGCTCATACTCAGGCATGATGAGCATAAAATGTTAAATACCATTCACTGGCCACAGCCTGCAGTTAATACACAATATTTAAACAACACAATGACATGGCCCTTGCCAGTAATGTAAAAACACAATGGAGTAGAGCCAGAATGGCACAATCTGCCTGCCTGAGTCATGCTTGGCGCTCCATGCTGGAAGGGGCAAGCATTAGCTGCCCACAGTGTACTGTACCCTTCAGCTCGTTTAAAACAAATCACTAAAATACAATTTAAAAAACAGGGGGGGGG
>Ga0065711_1012937_pt1 | contig 15692 bp, 10 predicted proteins | sample Hoacrofraction12_FD_59098 | JGI IMG/M metagenome (GOLD analysis project Ga0065711, IMG submission 59098) | Hoatzin crop microbial communities from Cojedes, Venezuela - Epithelial fraction 12 v2 (version 2) | ecosystem: Host-associated > Birds > Digestive system > Esophagus > Crop | place... | reverse complement strand
GACTCTGCTTATGCAATTTTGCCTTTTAGTGTTCTCTTCCATGTTAATGAGTCCACCTTTGCCACTAATTAAAAAACCCACTCTTTGTCTGATGGTCCATTTTAAAAAATTAGATAATGGATCTCACTTAAAATATTTTTGAGAAGAGCATACAAAATGTATAAACCCAGCAACAGGCTTGTGGTTCCAGAGTTCCGTACAAACAGATGGTTCATGGTTTCCTGGTCATTAAAAGCTACTAGCTGAGAGGCTCAGGAAAGGACCCTATAGCTGCACATGGGCAGCCCAGAAACCAATTACACACCCAGATACTATACGTTGTCAGGAAATGAGATCCACAGCTTGGCACCTGCACCTGCCAAGCAATCTCTACGTGAGCACTGGCCAAGAATGGCAAGGTCACTGCTGATCCATGGGGAGGTGGAAATGGAGTTGAATCATTGCTGCCAGAAATATGACTATGTTCTGACAATTTAGTAATAGAATTGCGTGGAGATGGTGACACCATTTCTTGTTTTCCATTCAAACCCAGTGTAGAGAAAAAAAGTATAGTCCAGAAAGTGTCTCTAGTGCAGCAAGGCAAAAAATGACCACTTTTATATACCTTATCTGAAACTGCCAAAGATCACGTTATAATGCCCTATTTTGTTACAGTTTCCATTTATTATATCTTATTTTAGTTTAGCTTGACAATAATAGTAAAAACCCCACATATCCTTTCCAAATAATCTTCCTAGCCAGAAAAGAGAGAGAAAAAGGAACATTAACTGAATCTTCCTGACAAGTCTGAGGAGCCACAATAAACAAACTGTCAAAGCACAAGCAAGCACGACAATTTGGAGGGAATCGTGTGCTTTGCAATCCCACTTGGTATGATTTCCCCCAGAAAATCTGCAGAACATGCCCCACATCCTCTCCACCCCCAACAGCTCCCCATCAGGTCGGCGGTCACCTCCAGACCCAGGAGAGAGCAGAAGACAAACTACATGGCACTGTACTCGGTTTCCAGTAGCCCCAGGGGTCCCCATCCATCCTCAGCTCACCACTGCCCAACCGACCAGCAACTCCCCATCCCCACACCAGGTCCAGAGGGGCAGCTGGGCACACTGTGTCCAGCTCCACCTTCAGTTCCCTCTTTTCCCTTCAGAAGCCAATGGCTGCACGTGGCTTGGGTTTTACCAAATATGAAATTAGTATTGAGTTCCAATGTAGCAAAATGATCTAATCCTACAGCAAGGGTATCTCAGTACACCGCTTGAAGCGTCTGGCCAGACTGTGGTAATCTACAGGCGCCTGGTGCAATCAAGCTACAAATCAGTCATGATAATTATGAGAAAACATTTTTAATTTTTAATTGTGGGAGGAGGGAAATAGGGCAATATGTCCAACAGCTCTGTAAAAACAAACCCATATTCTAATTAAATGAATTTGAACATGAAATGCCATAACGACAAACCTGATTTGTGGTTCCTTCCTGCTGAGGCTGGCTGAAGGCTGCAGGAGATGGAGAGCAACGTGGTCTTGCAGGTTTGAGAAGACAGAAAAACTCGGCAAATAGTTACCCAAACACAAGCAGAGTCTTCTAAAACTTAACGCAATGCTAGTGCAATCAACATCACGTTTCAACACATGTCCCAACAAAGAAAAGAAAGCAAATATTGTCCCTCGAATCTTTAAAATAGCAGAACAAGAAAGTGGACTTTACTGTCCTTGTATCGCCACCTTTACTAAGTACTGACAAGGGAAAGATATGGACTCCTGTGTTCTTCCTTCTTCTTTTACCCTTTCTTTTTTAAAAAAAATTTCTGTACTGTATCTTTTCGGCCTTTGTGCAAGGCAAAAGCTACTTCTGTCAACTGGGGTGAAATCTTCAGCAGCCCTGACCACCCGAAGAGGGGCACTGAGCCGGGCAAGGGGCACAGCTCATTGCTCCAGGACATGGGCACCTCCAGGGAGATGGAGCCTGGACACCACAAGCCTGAGCGCCACAGGGAAACGCTGCCTGGTTGCTCTTTCTTTGCATCTTTTGTCTGTGCTTGTTTAGCAGCAAAAGCAACCACCCCATTGTGGTAATTTCCTTCTTCACAAAAGAAAATGAGAGCTTTGGTTATTTTTAGTGTTGCATAGATGCAGTTCTTGTTGTAAGTTCCACAGACAAGGAGCAACGAGGAACAGAATGACAGAATGGTGGGGGTTGGCAGGGACCTCTGTGGGTCACCCAGCCCAACCCCCTGCCAAAGCAGGGTCACCCAGAGCAGGCTGCACAGGACCGTGTCCAGACGGGTCTGGAATATCTCCAGAGAAGGAACTTTGTTAAAATGAAATCCTTTCTTAATAGTCTACAAGTATTTTACCTATTTTCTATTCTTTTTCTGTATCTTTATATGACCTTTAAAAATACTTTCAAGCACAGCTGTTGCAGCCACTTGCATCCCCAAACCCTAAATGCAAGTACAACCTTTTGCTGTTAAATACAGTTGAGCTGTTCTTCCAGTGCCCCTCTATTGATCGCGGTTACTGCAGAACCGCTCCGAGAGAACACACGGGAAGAAGGGGCCGTGGCTGTGAAGAGACATTTCCTGGCAGGCTGGGAGACTGGAGGAACCCACAAATATTTTATACTCACCCTATTTCGCTTCACCTTGTTTTATTACTACAGACAACTCTTCTTTTAGGAGAGGTGCTGACAGAAAGTAGCTTCCTCAAGGTCTTGCAAGACCCATTTACCCAGTAATTATTACAGCTCTGGTCAAATTAGCCCAAATCAGGATATTTGGCTTACCTAGGTACAGTTTCTAGCTGTGCTGCCTGGCTGCCGGATAACGTAAAGCAAACCGCCCTGTTCCCGAACCGTCTGCAAAACAGGGACAGCGACACCGCGAAGCTCTCTGAAAGCTATTGATTTAAAAGGACACAAACATCCTCCCCCAAAACACCCCCCCAAATCCCTAATGTAAAAGTCTGGCAGGATGATTAATTAATATACTTCTTTCAACCCTGTTTGTTGAATGGGGCTTACCTTCAATGAAGAAAAGAAACAACAGTCTATTATCACTGCTTGCAGGACCCTGTGTAATTTGAATTTAAGAGTTTTAAGATCTAAACGTGGAATAGCCAAAACCTTCAGCATGTTTGGTGCAAAGCAAAGAAACATGCAAATAACTTTAACCAGATAAAGCTACGTCATAACTTCAGGTCCCTTCTGTACCCTGTCCTTGGAAAAAAAAAAAAAAAAACACAGATTTGGTGGTGCATGAAAAATTTGCCATTAGCATCAAATTTTCAATAAAAATAAATGTAACATGGATCTTAAAACTTTAATTCTAGTGGCAGCTCCAGCATAGTAACCATAGAAATAATCTAATCCCTTCCTACTAAAATGCTGTTTGTCCTCAATCATTATTTTTCTTAATTGAAATACTTCAGATACTTGGAACAAAATTGCTTTGCAGCACAATATAGTACATAAAAGTTGTTTCACTTTGTAACCTGCTGGTACACTGTGTCCTACATTTTAACAGTTTTCAGGGAAGCTCCTTAAAGGCATCTTTAATGTTTAATAACTCCCTGGGAATCTGAAACGGAAAGAAAGGCAGGTCATAGTTTTGGGCACCCCGTTTTTGACACAGCTCTTTGAACTATGTAGTTGTGATTGCGTATATATATTGTCTGTGACTTTGATCCTTATCTAATGAAATTTTAAAAGCGATGAGTCTAATTCCAGGAGGAGCAGCTGGTTATTGTGACATTTTCTTAATTATAGTAACCTGTGAAATCTGCAACTTCCTTTCATATAAGGGTGATCAGCACAGCGTACCATATCCCGACACCAGAACAGCCCTTCCTGCAGCCCGGGATTTGGGTCCACCCCGTCCTAGATGGGTCTGTGTACCCTTGCACCCACACGAGAGAAACACCTGCAAATACTTTCACTTGCAACCAGGGTGCAAGACTTCTGTGCAAGGCTGCTGCTGCGAAAGAACCACGACGCCCTCAGATCCACGACTAAACATCCGTCTTCGTCTCGGACACGCGGTGGGAACACCCACAGAGGCTCTTCTCCAAGGCTGCTTCACTTGGAAATCAAACTGGCACAGCAGACCTGCAGTCTACGGCTGAAGTTCATTTCTGGCCCGAGACCCGATTAACGCTCATGGGATGTGTGACAACTGGATTGAGTCCACGGCAGCTCGAGAAGGGGTGATTAAGAGCAGAAACTGCTGAAGAGGAACGGACAGGATGAAAGCTAGATCTGTGTAAGGGCTGTGTGGGATCCTTGGATGCGTGTTATATTAACAGACTTATAGCCCATTTATTTTAATAGGTTCCGTTTACTTATAGACAGCATTCGGAGGTGGCACATTTACTGTCAAATTTCCAGCCTGAAGTCTTACTAATTTGCTAGCACAGATCAAGCCTTTTTCTAAGATTATTCTCTCATCCTTCCCCTGTGTGTGATAAACTCCATCCAAACCCGTGTGTGCATTATCGATAGACACAGCTAAGCTCAGCAGACAACAGGGCATAAAGTGCTAATTTATCCACTTCTGTGATGGGCAGGCTGCTCCAACATTCCCGCAGCAGCTAAAAACGGTCAATGCCTTCCCCTGTAAAATGGCAGAGAGCGAAGGGAGCCGCTGCTGCTTCCCCAGCAGTCCTGGTACAGCAAATTTTCTCTGCTTGTTTGATCCCACAGCACAGGAAGGCATCTGCTGGCGTCGGCAGGTGTTTTCCGAAGCCCCGTTAGCACCGAGCAGGGATGGCTGTGTCCCAGTCCATCACTCACTCTAATTGCTGCCATCTCCGGAGCAGACTTGCAGTCCGTTTTGAGGAGACCAGCGTGCAGTGGCATCTCCCTCGAAGCAGTGACACGATATATCAGAGCTTCTTGATATTGCCCTGAAAACATGCCTTCCTAAACAGCCATCACAGTCTTTTCTGACAACTTCCTTGCTCATTCATTTGGCATTTGATCACAGGTTTTGAGAAATTATAGAAGTCCTCTGAAAGCTATGATCCCCAGAGCAGCTGAAGAGGATTCGCAGACTTTAATCCCCTAACATGTCCTGTAAAAATCATCACTACTTGGAAAATAATCCCTTATGCTACATGCATTGATGCTATGCGTACATCCTCCACGATGCAACTAGACAAAATGCTGGGACCTCGGACAAGACCACTCTCCACATTTCCAGCTCTGCTCCGAATTCCTGACTTGCACCACTCCCACAATCTTCCCAGTTCTTGGTACTATTCAGTTCTGCCATTAGTGAGTTTTGTTTTTCATACGTATACAGGGTACATCACAAGTGAAATCCAATTTCACAGTGTGAAAACCTTTCTAAGGTAAAAATCTTCCTATCAGAAGGTGCTTTTCATGGGTTGCCATCACACTATACAGAGGTGCGATTCCTCTCCCTGGATTTAGAAGATATATACTGACGTTGAGGAAAGGAGAGCAAGTTTATACCACGAAGCAAAAGTAAGCGCTTGCACCCTTCGGTGATGAGCGCACGGGATAACCCAGGCTGACAAAGAGTTGAGAAGTGCTGTCTGGTTACTAACATATACACAAACTGAATACCCGATGAATGATGGCCCGGAGGAAACCTGTGACCTGGCAGAACAGAAATGGGACTTGGAGGAAAACAACTGGAGCTCTTCCCTTTTTATTTTTTTGTCGCTTTCAACGTAAAACGTACCTTCAAACCCCTTGAAAGCCGTTCAACCTCTATCTGCCACGGTTTTCACAGCTGAAATGGAGACACATGATTTTTTTTTTTATTTTTTTTACCATGTTGATGCTTCACCAGCGTAGGATGGTTTATTATTCTCAGTCAGCCATGGGGAATTCACACATGAAACCATTTGTGAAAAGAGCACATTGGCGTCAATAGGGAATACTGTGTGGAAATTCATCAAATAAATGACATTTTCCATTTTCTCTCTGTACAAAACATGGAACTCTGCTAGCCGTACATGAAGCAGAGTTCGAAATCCTGTTTGTGTCAGCCTTTCCCTGGTCTTCCTGAAGTAATTAAAATCCATTTATTCCTTTCTGTTCTCCCTCTGATACGTGCAGAAAAGCAACATTCACTGCTGAACCTGCCAAGAAAATGCAAACACTTGATGAATTACAAAATTTTGAGTCATGTGTTTCACTATCATCTCCGAGAAAAGGGAGAGGGGCCAAGAACTGCAGTCATGGGTGTGTACTCATCACCTACAAGTTTAATAAAATAAAGATCAAATTGTATTTTATCCCAAGTTATATAAAGCTCAGGACTGCAGCATGACAAAGAAGCTATCACAAAACTTTACCATATTTTAATTGCTTTTAAGGGGCATGCTTGTTAGCATCAGTCCTCAAGAGCCTTGCTCAACCTTGCTTGCTCCGACAAAACTTTTCTCTAAACCACTTCAGAGTTTTTAGTCGCGATCTGGCGCATTAAGCACAAACATTTTTCAGCAAGCCTCCTGTTGACAGACTCCACTGCCAGCTTGATGCCTCACACCCTTCCGCATCATCACGCCTATGCTGAAACATTGGGGTAAACCAGACCTGGAATGAATATGCAGAAAGCATTGCTTTAAGAAAGATGAAATCCTTCTATCCAATTCTTTCTTTCAATAACAGCTTATTAGTACCACAACACCAGGAAAAAGAACAGATATCAAGATGCAAATGAAACTTCCAGGCTTAAAATGAAGCAGAGTGTGAAAAGACAAAGCTAGAAATCCATGTTTCCACCTAGAAGCCACATGCAAAAAATAATGGCTGCGGTAACCTTAAAGCAAACTAAAGAATGGTTACTCACCAGCCAGCGTCCCTTTGTCCAAGTGGGGGAAAAGGTCTGGTTTTAGAGACATCACATCAGGAAGCACCAGCAGAGAACTTGCAGTCCTCATGGACAGCCAAGGCAGGCTCTGAAACAGCAGATGACCTGGCCACAGAAGGGGCTGTAGGGTTGACCACTGCAAGAAAACCCAGACACTAACCCATTCTTGACCAAAATCAGTGGGATCGCCTGTTGATTTTGGCAGAGAGCAGGCAATATTTGCTAGGGAATGGAAGTCACTCTCATACCTGCAGTCCAGACCAAATGCCTTGTGTGACCTGGGTAACGGGGTAAGCCAGGCAAATAGCTGAAAAACTGCCCTGGCTGCCTATCTGCCGACCAGAATGGTGCCAGCTGAGCAGAGCAGGACACACTCCTGCTTTTTGTCTCTTAACCATCTCATTAGGGATCCCAGATGCAAGATGGTAATAAAAGTTTTGGAAGCCACCATAAAAGGAACAAAGTAGATATGCTGAATATGTAAGAAATTGCCATCAAAAATTGAACGTGCCAGGGACAAGACAGGTACGGTCATTGCCTGAAAGATCTAAACCTGCTGCAAGTCAGTTCAAGGGAGAAAGGTGGGTTTCTCTTTCAGTATACCACCCACCTCCCCGTACACACACAGCGATGCAGCCAGCACTTACTACGTGCTACACCCAGTATAGCTATATCCCAGCTCAAGATTTATACATGCAATATTTTCATTGTGTGACTTCTTAATTAATGAATGAATTTCAAATTTTATTTGTATTTACAATATTTTGAATATAGCGAGGCTAAACCCCAGCATTTAATAGCATTTTCATATATTTAACAAGCAATGAGGGGAGTTTTATATCAAAGTAACAACTTCCACTAGAGCCCTCTTCCTCTGTTGAGTGAGAAGTGTATTGGCAAGACCTGTTTAAATATTCAAAGTGATCTGTAGAAGATCCCAGTATCACTAGAGATGACACATGAGTAACAGTGGATAATATGATGTAATTATAGGGATTATCCCACCCATGGGACAAAAAAAAAAGTGAAATTCAAGCACTCTTTAATCTCACTGGGGCAGAATGAACTCGATGATCACCATATTTTGTTCAAAAGAATTACTTGTACTAATTAAGAGATGAAGGTGACAGTTCAGAATCTATTCCTGACTGTCATTTCAGATGTCACATCAATCTATTCCACTGAGAAAATAACAATCAAAATGCTCCTGCAGTCCCAGCAAGCCAATTTGTACTATAAAATCACTTTTACACAGCTGATTATTATGGTTTTCCTTTAGGTAGTATAGTGAAACAAGATTGCCAACTATATTGAACAAAGGCAAATGTATTTGTGAGATAAAAATATATCTGTAAATGGACTGTGTACATCTATTAGTCAGACCCCATGTTTAAAATTGCAATACAATGTCCAAGAGCCAGCTTGTGAAATAGTAGTATACATTTCAAAATATTTAAAATACGCAAAGGTACAAATGCAGGGCCTCTTACCTAAGTCCCAACACATATTCATCTGTACTCCTGGGCACCTAAATATCTGTGTGCATCCCCGAGATATTCAAAGCAAGAAACATGTACAACTGCATGAAAGGATCATACTTCTTCCACTGACCTTTGGATGCACTGTTTCCCATAGTGAAATAGAGGTGTATTCTCAAAACAGTTTGTGGAAACAGCCTGATACTTAATTGTGGCTTTATCCCCAGAATTCACAAGGCAGAGCTGCATCCTGTATGCTCACACTTAATTGGGAGTGTGCTGCAAGAGCACAATGCTGAGATGGTCAGACTGAACGTGATTCAACATTTGGCAGCTGTTTTCATCTTGAGTCACGCATGCGATGCCCATTAACAGTAATGGTATTGATCCTTCAAGCGCCACGAGCAGGGAATTACAATAAGTTCCTGGATGAGCTCAGAGATCTGCTGCAGCCCTCTATTTAAAGCCCTTCTGAAGACGACATACGAAAAGGTGCTTATTCAGGCATATCAAATCCTAAACAAAACTGAGAACTATTGACAATCTTTATCTGCATATCTAAAGTATAAAAATAATATAGCAGTAACAATATATTGATGTAAGTGCCCTGCAAGCCAATGAGAGTACCTAGCCAGTACAGTTGACCTTTCTTCTCCAGTCCTTCCATGGCCGTTCTTTACATCCTCTCCAATCTCATGCAAGTCAATCCAGACTGTATATGCATAGTCCTTATTGTGAGAGAACTTACACATCATTCCTCAGCCTTTTGGCATTTCAGCAGAATAAGCAATTAGCAATGATACCAGTTTAGGGAGTTATGACAGCTATTACTCATGGCTGAAGTCCCTATGAGAGAAATAGAATAAAATCATATTACCAGGTAAAGCATCCTGGGGAAGGCAGTGGTGTTGTGCCTAAGAAGCAGATGTTTCTAAGGTGCTGGCAGCTCCTGCAAAGCCATGCACAGACAATTGAATGAATGCTTCTGACTTGCAGAGTTCATAAATTCTGCAAAATCTTGTCTTTCAAACTCTTCATGCCTGGAGAAATGAAAAGACTAAAAATGTGTGCTTTTTAATTGTGTTAGTCGGGTTCAAAGACTGAGTTTCAGGAGTTGCCACCCCTACAATAACATTTAGCAGACAGCCAGATGAGAGGGGGAGGATTGTGAGCTGGCAGATTCTTACAGTGAAGGTAATCAAGCACGAGCAGGCTGCCCATAAAGATTGTGGGGTCTTGGATGTATTCAACACCTGAACGGACAAGGCCCTGTGAAACCATGATTCTAAATAGAAGCCAACCTGATGGACTGGATGAAATTATGAGGCCTGAGTAATGCATCAGCAAAAAAACAAAAAGGATGAACTATAATAAATTTCGTAGTACTAATAATCAAGACTCAATGCCTTACTGTAGACAACAGAAAGGAAATACTAAATTCAAAGGACATTATCGTTACTTCTGTAGAGGTCAAAAAAACTACAAGGGACTCTCTATTCACCCAGAGCTAATAAAAATATTGGATAATCTATGACAAGCTTTAGAATTCTGGCCATCCCCAGTGGAGTGGAAGATGGATGCTGTTATTTTTTGCTAAGGGAAAAATGTTGTCTAAAGTTTTGGTTGCTTATCTTTAAAAAGAATTCATCCACCTTGACAGATGTGACAGAAGTCCCATGAGAAGGCTATAAGACATAAGCAAGTCTGGTGGAACATTGATCCTGACTTTGTCAAAAATCAGACAGACAAAATCCTCAAAGCTGTCAAGGAAAAAAACCAAACCACCTCTTCCTGTAAGTTCAATTGTTTGTCAGTGCCAGGGGGCCAGGGTGGACAGAGAAAGGCGTGAGAATTTTTCTGACCAAATGCATCCATTTTATCACCCCTGAAACGCCAAACAACCCAACTCCCAAACGCATCTTTTCTGGCAGCTGTTAAAACAAAACAAACCAACCAAAAAAAAAACCCCACAAAGAAAGTAGCAGCTGCTTGAGTTGTTACCAATCTGCTTTCCCTTTCTTTACTAAAATCTAGAACACTGTCATTTTTCCACCCATCAACTTTCCTCTCTTAAGCCACCATTTGAAGGACCAACAAGAGGTTTTGCTCCTTCTTTGGTCTAATCGCTTTTATCACATTTCAACAGCTTGTTTCTCTGTATCATTTTAAAGAAGCTCCCAAGTGAGCAGGAAATCTATTTGCACTGGGTCAAAATAATTGTTTTAATTGTCACAGACAGTTGGGGTAAACATGGACAGGCAGGGAAGCTGTGAGTGAAATAACTAGTTATTGTTTGAGTGAAATAATAACAAGCAATGAATTTTATTACTATCAGTAGCATGAGCAATCCTTTCCCTCGAGTTCCCCGGGTCATGTAAAAGTTATTAAATATATGATTTACTAGACAGTATCTGCATATAATTACTTATCTACATGAAATGGCCTCTGTGGTTTATGAGCAGTTAAAATGCTGATATTTGTTATCCAATTTAAGAGTGGGGTTCAGTTTTGCTGCACACACAGATGTTTAAGTCACACTGCAATGTTCATGCTATCTTCATTGGTTAAAAAAACCCAAACCACTCCATTGCCTGCTATGTCCACAAATATTCTGCCTGATATATTAGTTGGCTTTGAAAATGACAAATTCAAAAAAAGTGAGAAACGAAATTCTACTTTGTCTATTCCTTTCCCCCCACCCCATATACTCACCCCCAGTCAAGGATACTCACCTCCGACAGTGATATTTTATAATTCATAAACTGCCTGGGGATGTGCTGATTTCATGATGTGGAAAGAGAAAACATCCTGAGGTGCTGAACATATGGAACAGAGTAATTAAATGATTTTATGTTCTAATTCTGACACAATAACACAATAGTTATCAGATAACATGATCTTTAAAGCTGCTTGATCCTTAAAGCTACTTGTAAAGCTTTCATTGAGTACAATAAATCACTCCAAATTAAACCACCTTCTTACACAGACATTGGTTTGGAATATCTCTGTATGATTGATTAGAAAGAAACAATCTTATTGGTAACTGTGGCCAGACCTTCCGAATTTTTGTTATGAACATTTAACTCATAGAAGAGAGTTTCCTGAGAATTAACGTCAACTGCACTGCTAAAAGTACCGGTCAAAGAACGGCGGACAGAGGATACCTCCCGTCCCTACAGGAAGCACAGGATTTTGGGGTGGGTTCATGTGGAATCGTCTCTTTAAGTGAGGAAAAAAAAAAAAAGATAAAAAGAATCCTTTCTACGCATATCATAGCCACGCTGTGGTCTGGGCAAGGTTTTGAAGAGAACAAGGTTGATTTATGTTCACGTCACGTTCCCAGAGGCACAGGCGTTTGGATGCCTCTGTGCTGCTCCATGCCCAGCCTACAGCATGGCCAAGACCCTGCACGATGACTTCTTCCCGGGGAGGGGAGCGAGCACCGCTGCTGTCCCCAGCACCAAGCGCACCTCGCACCCTGCCACTTGCTCCTGCCCGCCTGGAGACCGCACGCGCTCCTCAGGGGCTATTTCCTCCCCGCTAAAGGCAGGCACAAAGGCAGATTTGCTTTTCATTGTCACCTTTTTGTACAGTTATTCTGTGTTCTAGCTTCAGCCTTCTATTTCACTGCTTCACCCTCTGTTAACGTCATGTTGTCTAATTACATTGTCCTCATTAGCACTTTTCTAGACAGTACAGCAAAACAAATCAATTTCAATTAGCATTTTTGTACATTACCATAATTTTTCTTCTCCAACAGAAAGTCTTGACTGCATTTCTAAGTTCAGACAAATCCGTCTGTCCATCTAAAATCTAAGTCACCTTTTCTGGCAATCTATGGTGATCAAGAGGACCTTAGGTAAGTAGATAGCCCTGCCCGTGCATGCTAACAGCGCTTTGGTAAGGTCTCCAAGCCCTTCGTGTACTGGCCAGCCAAAAGGATTAAAAACAGAAGAAAGCATACATCTTTGCTTGTGCATGATGGGTTCCATCTAAAGGGCAGGTGAAGCTCAGAAAAGCTCAAGGAAATGGCAGGAAGCAAAGTAGTGAAGAAGTGAAGCACTCACCGCCTTCCCATCCGCGTAAGGGATCCCGCCGGGATGGAGGTCTGCATCGCGCAAAACCTTGCTGTAGCTACAGGGGTTTCAGCAACAAACTCCTTGCCAGCTCCGAGGTCGTGCTGGATGGGGTAGCTGAGATGCCTTGGATTTCTGCAGAGCCTTTGAAGTAGAAAATTCTCTTTAAGAGGAGCCCACAGGGAAGAGTTACCTGGCAGAGGAGCTGGATTAATGTCAGTGCAGAAGCACACAGATGGCAATGATTCCGTGCATCTCTCCCAACCCTCCGAAATAAAGGGTTTAACATGAAATTGCTTGTGATGGACAAGGGTCTTCACAGAGCTAGCTGCCCCTAAGTCCTCTCCCAAGCCTACCTCCATTGTAGGGAATATTCTTTGCTGCTGCTGCTCAATGTAGTAAACTAAATATATGCCTACATGGATCTGGATTAAGACTAAAACTTAAAAGGAAAATACCAGGCAGGTGAATGGCGCACAGATGTTCAAAACTACTTTTGCAGGAAGAACACCTGTCAGTGTTTGACAGAAAAGGAACAAAAATCTCTCCAGCCTAAAAGGCAAGGAAAACCAGAAAGATAAGGCTTACCCCCCTTTCTCCTCCTTTTGAGACCTCCCTGACATGAGCATAGGACAGAGATACCACAGTAAAGCATTTTAAAGACTGCAGCTGGCAGCAAGTTCGTAGCCTATTTAATTGTCTGAACTAAGCATTAGCTCTGTCTCCACGTTGTTAAAAATGAATAATACCTTTCTGTACTCGTGAAGGATCTTTTGGGATCGTACTTCATAAACAGCTCATCTCAAAATGTTCAGTGATGCTCAGAGGACTGACACAACCTGTAGTGACAAGTAGAAAGAGAACATTAAGACTACTTAAAAGTGAGTGATAATGCTCTGGTCTCGCTGTTGAGAGAGTAAGGACAACTTAGAAAACAGTCATTAGAACAAGCCAGACCTCAGCATAGCCTGAAGCTGAGCACGCACCCACGGGTGTGCTGACAAAGCCTTCTGGCATCAGGCGTGGTGGTGGGTTATCATCGCCGTCTTTGCCAGAGACTTGAAGTTTATATGCAGAAAACTTCCATATTAATAATGTTTCTCTCTATCTTATTATTTGATTTAATGGACATTATTTTAAGGTGAAAGTTATTTGTTTGTGCAAAACTGTCTCAGCTTCAAGACTATTTTCCCTTGGTGAGTTAAAGCAAATACCAAATTCTAAAAGAAAGTGAGGTAATTACAATATCAAAAGCAAACACAATTATTTATTATTATATCTTTGCCTGTGACAGAACCTCTTTCAGATTTTAATTAACTCCACTTCACATTTAAGCATCCTATATATCTGCAAACATGAGTTTAATTCAAAGTTGGTGTTTGTTAGCAAGATAATTGTGCTTAATACTTAAGCATAGTGCCTAGCTGACATTCAGCCCAGCTCGGACTTTTCTCTCCGTTGTGTCTGCAGAAAGGTTTGCACTGATTTCCACAAAAGAAGATGCTTTACCCATTAGGAAGAACGGCACCCAAAACCCAAACCTCCCCTCAGCCTATTACAAGTATTTTGAGATGAAATGACTGTGCACAGAGACCAGGACACGCGAATCACCGCCAGAAATTTTGTGCGTGGACAAGGACAGGTGTGGGTTTGACCGGGGCCAGCGGAGATGCAGAGATTCAGTCCCCGCAGCAAAGGGGCACCGCGGGTATGGAAAGTGCAAAGAACTGATTTTGAGGTGAATAATAACAATAGTGATCTTTTATTTTCATAGGTAAAGAGACAAATATATTTATGAAATTTCACCATAAGCTAAAGGTCAAAGAAATTGCATAGCCAACCTTCAACACATTTGGACAGACTAAAACAGAAAAGTGGAACAAAACTTTTTGTTTTACCAAAGTGGTAATATAGAATTTCAGATAAGCCACTGTACTGGGATTTTGGTGAAATTCATTCATTTGCAACTTGTTTTAACATTGTTCAGAGCAAGTTTCACAGGAAAAGCCAGCTGAACATGCCAGATGACATCATCCCACTTTCCATGTTGCACAGACTCTCAGTGCTCATGACACAGCGTGCAATAATACCAGACTGTACTCCTGTTCTGGTTCACAATAACTTCGATATTCACTTCAGTACAACGCTGCCCTAGAGAAGAAATTAACCTTTGAAAGCTTATGTGGCAGATTATTTTATTCTGAAATTAATTTATTAGTGTTCTAACATCTTTATGTTATCGCGATGTTTTCAGAAGAATGGCCCACAATCTTACGCAGCTACTGCAAACCCCAAAGTTTAATTTTCTGCTTCCTATGATCTTCTAGGCTGCTTTCTGTAGAAACTTTTTATGTATTGCATTAGAAATTGAGTGCATTAATTCCTTGGCTTACTTTCACAGTAAAAGTGGTTTTAAAGCAACTGTTCAAAAGACATCAGTATTTTTTAGAATTAACTGCCTGGTATTTTTATGCATAAGGTGGGATGGGAGGAGGAGGAGGGAAGGAAAGTTCACACGTATCAAGAATGGTTGGTTTGCAAACATGTGAAAGCCCTTAAATCCTTTTTCTGAAAGCATTGGTAGCCAACATGCCAGCTGGTTGGAGCTCTGCCTAGAATGGTTATTTCTTAATGAATTTTTAAGTGAAAGCCCTGAAAGACTCAAAACTCACGTGGAGTGCAGTGAATTTGGGGTTTTATCCAATGCCTATCAAAGTGTATCAGCACAAGCCCTTACAGCAGACAACGAGTAGCATACTTCTCAAATGCCTGGTTATTCCTCACCCCACCCCACCCCGAATATGTTTTCCATAACTAAAGAACTATTAGATCACTATATTCTTTAAAGCCGTATTTCACATATGGTTTGTTATCCTAAATATATTGTCGCCTTGCACAAAACAATTTTTCTTTTTTGCATACTAGCTTGCATTATTCCATTAAATTAAAATCATTTCTACAGGAACAGATGCAACCTGGCCTGTAAATCAGTGAGCCATGAAGACCCAGAAATGAACACCAAAACTTCACCCTCTTTGCTGGCTCGTGAGAAAAGGCCATACTATTCCCTTAGAAAAAAAACCCCACAACTGTTAATATAATTTTCTTTCTTTGATTTATTTTCTTCTGTTACTTGGCTGCATATTGATAAAGGTCTGCGGAGTCGGAGGAAAACTGACTTGCTGCCAGTTTACTGTGAATGTTAAGAGCCATCTGCTCTTGAATCAAATCTTCCTTTCCCACTTTAATTATTAACTTCTAGTGATCAAATAATACATCCTTCAGTCTGGTCGGGGGGG
>Ga0065711_1042048_pt1 | contig 15694 bp, 20 predicted proteins | sample Hoacrofraction12_FD_59098 | JGI IMG/M metagenome (GOLD analysis project Ga0065711, IMG submission 59098) | Hoatzin crop microbial communities from Cojedes, Venezuela - Epithelial fraction 12 v2 (version 2) | ecosystem: Host-associated > Birds > Digestive system > Esophagus > Crop | place... | reverse complement strand
CGCCGACTCGCCCGGGCACCTGCGTCGGCTGCGGCAGCGAGTGGCGGGCGCCTGCGACCAGGCCGGCCTGCGCGGGGCCCCGCTGGTGGACGTCCGCCTGGTGAGCGCTAAGACGGGCTTCGGCCTGGAGGGGCTGGTGAGCCGGCTGCAGCGCTCCTGGAGATGCGCCGGGGACGTGTACCTGCTGGGTGCCACCAACTCCGGCAAGTCGACGCTCTTCAATGCCCTGCTGCTCTCCGACTACTGCAAGTCCCGCGCCCCCGACGCCGTTGACAGGGCCACCGTCTCCTCCTGGCCAGGTCAGCGGCAATGCTCCCCCTGTGGCGGTGGGCGCTTGGAGGCTGGCCAGCCGCGGGGCCTCCTGCCAGCCCGGGGCCCGGGGACCTGTCACCCAGCAGGCGCCTGCCACCATGAAGCGTCGCTGTCGTTTGCAGCGAGCTCACTGTGCTTCAAATCGTCGCCGTCGTTGGGGCGGCAAGGGTGGGAGGCGTGCGCAGGGCATGTTGTGCGTCTGCTAGCACTGAGGGGCTCATAAACCAGAGCCACCCTGCCCGTGGTGCGGTAGCCGATCCATGCGCCTGGCCACCTCCCTGTCAGTTAGGGGTGCTCTCCAGTCTAGGGAGACTAAAATGTTTGCCGGGAGGTGGGGCTTGCCTGGGGTGTGTTAAGCCAGTCTTGGCACTGCTTGGTTTTGAGACACGTTTCATCAAACTGTAGGCAAGAGCGGATCTCAAGCGGATGGACGCCTGGTTTCTGCCACCTTGGCTGGGGAGGCTGTTACCTTGTGGGAGCAGCTGTAGTTCCACCTCCAGCTTTGTGTTACTGGGTTTCACCCATAAGTCGGAGAAGCAGTTGGGTTGTTTTTTTTTCTTCTTGATCCTCAGACCTTAAATATGCCAGGTAGTCAGAGGCCCAAACGTGCCTTCTGTTTTTTTCCAGGAACAACACTGAACCTGTTGAAATTTCCAATTGTTAATCCTACATGCGACAGGATATTCCGAAGGCAGGAGAGGCTGAAAGAGGAGGCAACAAAAACAGAAGATCAGCTAAGCAGTGAAGAAAAAAAGTACCTTAATCAGCTTAAAAAGCAAGGCTACTTAGTGGGTGAGTATTGCCTGAGTAAAGGTATTGCCTCTCTGTCCTGATGAAAATACTACTTGATCACACAAAGGACTGTTGACTCCTTCATTTACTGTAGAATCTGGCTGGTTTTGGCAAGTAATTTCTTCCCACTCTGAAAGAACTAATTTCTATTTAATTATGGGAAGAACTGCAGTAGCAACAAAAAAAATTTCCAAACTTGCATTCAACTCAAGTTATTTTGACCAGTTTTTGTTGCCTGAGTAAAGAGTGCAAAACCTCTAGCTCCTCCGTAAGTAGCATCATTAGTATTTCTTTCAAGTACTTTTCAGCTGTTGCAGTAGGTAGGCCATCTCTCATTCCCAGAGGAAGAAACCAACTTTCATTTTCAAATAATCACGGTTTGGCTGCAGGCCACGGGGGTTGTACATGATTTTAGTATGTATCCAGAAGAGGAGGTTGCCAGAAGATAACTCTGATTTTCAAATAATTCTATAATAATTCAAATAATGTGTTGGCTAGTCTTAAGGCACTGAAATAAGAAGGCAGCCTGCTTTACTGTAAAATGGAAATAATGAGGTGTCTGTGCTGTGGTCCCTGCTAAGGTTTTGGGGCTTGAGGAGTGCTAAGCAAGAATTATAGAAGGTATTTCTTGGCATGTTGGCTTTTGAACGTGCAAATTTCTAGCCACGTAGCATCTTTGTCACCTTTGTATTACCAACGTACATCTGTTTTAAGCAAAGGAGGGGACATGTCAAACTGAACGAAAGGCAAGTTAATAAATTAGTTACCAGGAAACCTTTCATTTTAATCCAGGAAGAGTTGGAAGAACGTTTCAACAGCAGAAGCGTAGCTCCGTGATTGACTTTGACCCTGACGTGCTCTCCTACAGCGTAGATGAAGATCCCGGATATTCGCCTAGGAAGCAAGAGGAAAGGGTAGAGTTTACATACAACGAAGTGAAGGATGCTCGCTGGTGTTTTGACACTCCAGGGATTGTAAAGGAAAACTGTGTAGGTACTCTGTGGTGCTGTGTTTCGGGAGACCAGGGTTTGGGAGGACTGTTCTGCCTTAGCTGTGTGTGTGGGAGGGTATTTCTGCTGCGGTCCTGGGGTCAGGATTCTTTCGGTTTGGGCAGTTGTGTTAAAATACAGTTTGTATTTACTTGGGGAGGGTTCACGTGTTAATGCTCTTGCATTTCTGAGTAGTGCATACTGTGGTCGTCGCAAAGGAACTGTGTGACTGCATCATCAAACTTTCTTAACATCTAAATGAAGGGAAGTAAGTGACAGTGCTGTAAGCAAGTTTGTGCCAGCATCACCCAATGAAGTTTGTGCTTTTTTAGCTCTGCTAGCCTCCTGAAACAGGTGGAGCTTAGGAGGATAACCAGTGTTGGGTGATTGAACCCAACCCTTCAGAAGGCATTGTCCTGAAGCTAACAGGATCTGCAGTGTTCCTGTTAATAACTCTGGTACATCAGGCCTACCTCAGTGTTTCGGTAGAGCAGTGGCTCTGAAGCCTGTGCTTGTGTAGTGCACACGTCCAAAAAAGTCATGTTTTGACTTTTGTTTGCTTTGGTATCTATGCAGAGCTGCAGATTGTCTTTTTGGGAAGATTAAAAACTGCAAGGAGATAGGAAAGTTCTGAAGAGAGTGAAGTACAAAAACAGTATTGAGACTGCAGAGCTCAAGTGCAACTGCTGGTTTCATGAACACTAGAAAACTACTGTTTTTCTGCCAGATTGTAACTCACTTCACTGTGGCACTTTGCTGTCTGATAGCCAGTGTAAAGGCAGTCATCAGCGTAGAGACCTGGTTTGGTAGGTGAAGACTGGATATGTGCTTTGCTTCTTCTGGAGCTGAGTAAGTGTGGAAAATGTATGGGCTTTCCTGCAGCTGGAAACTCTTGCTACCATTTCTGATCTCGATTATCCTTTCTGTGCCTGTGGAGAGCTACATGCCAAGTTTCAGATCGAGTTTTGTTCCTGCGGTCAGTGTTCGATCTGACTGGAGGCCAAGCAGATTGTCTGTGTGGCAGAATTTGGCAGGGGAGATTCCAGTTACGAGCAGGTTTGGGGGTTTTCTGTTTTGGAAGAAGACGGAAGGAAAGTGGCTGTTAACATATGATGGAATTAAATTTTTGTCAGTATTCCTTGGAGGTTTGTTTTTAGCTGCTTCCTCATGACTCCTTCCAAAGCCAAACTCCTGGAAAGCCTAGAAAAGGATTACTGATAACTCAGATTTTGGATTAAGCATTGCCAAACACATGAGAAAACCTGCAGCTAGCAGGGCAAAGCCTCCTTGTCTTTTAGAATCTGTGCTGAAGGCTGCCCTGACTTTCAAGCTAAAGACTGTCTGCTTGTGAACACAGGAAGAGCATTATGGGTTCGGCTGCCCCACAGCCCTTGTTAGTTCGGTCTTCTAATGCTGAACCGAGATTAATCCTCATGGCCAGACTGCTACAGACTTGTGTTTGCATGACTGTGGCATGCATGGGGGGCACAGCTGGAAGCATTTCTGCTGTCGGTTCCCTGTGTTTAGGAAAGGGACGCCATCAGCCTGGGGACCGCTCATTTCCTTCAAGGCGCTGCTTCCCGAACTGCTGTGTCTGCCCGTGGTTTCATAGCTGGGTTTGAACAGCGCTTCCCAAGGAAGCGATCAGACTGCTGTGGGTGCAGCACTGCTGGTTAAGCTAGAAGATGGAAGGGAAGAGGGAGGAGAGAAAGGCAGGCAGCAGGAGAATTTGGGAGCCCTCACAGAGAGAAGAACTTGTTTCACTGTGCCCAGGGTAGGGATCCATTCTGCATGGCAGGCTGGTCATCCTTCAGTTTGGGTTGTTTCACAGTGTGGCTCAGTGAGATATTTGAGACTAGCTTCACTGCTAGTATTGATTCGGCGCTTTGCGCCGTGACATTAAGTGGAGTAACTTGAGTGTCATAGCTGAAGGTGGTCTCTAGTACTGCACGTGGCTGCTCTCATGCTAAAGCACAGTAAATCTTGTATGGGCTTGTTCCAGCCAGACCCAGGATTCCCAAATCTGCTGGCAGCTGGTGTGCTTTGTTATGGACCCTGCATTGCCATGGAGATTGGCGACATCCCTGTCTCCTCCCGTTTCTCACTTACTGTGTGGACCAGAATTGAACTGTTCTGTCAGACATTCTTCACGCTGCTCTACCTTCTTCCTCTGTTAACATAATACCAATATTAATTTCATTGTCCCCGTTGAAACATCTGGAATGAGTTACAGCAGTACAATTTTTTTGCAGGTTTTAAATCTCCTGACAGACAAAGAAGTAAAGCTGGTTTTGCCAACATATGGCATTGTTCCACGGACCTTTATTCTCAAGCCGGGAATGGTCTTATTTTTAGCAGCCTTGGGACGTGTAGACTACTTAGAGGTAAGGGAAGAAAGGGTTTTGTGAGCAGGTGCTTGATCTCTTGTTACGGTACCAGACAATACAAGTCTTTCTGGGTAGCTTTCCCAGACCCTTTTTTTGCTGCTTTTGAGATGATGAATCTGTTAATAAAGCACTGCATAAAATAAAAATGCCTTAGGATGCAGAGTTGCAGTTGAAAGGTTTGATACTTGTTACCTGTGTGCAGTATTCCATGTTGTATAATGGTGACTGCTTTTGAATGCTAACGCCTTCAGCTTGATGTGCGTTCCATAACATACAAAGGCACAAGGCAGGGAGGGAGGTAGGAAGGGGAGTGCCAGAATTAAGTGGGGAAAATAGGCATTTTTTCCTCATTTTTGTGTTTCATGAATACTGTCTGCCAAGAGTGAAAAGCACCCTGGGCAATTTTCTTTCCTGACACAGACCTCTCTGAAGAATTTGCCCAAGGAAACAATTAAGTGTGCGTGTATTTTGGTTTCTGTAAAAATACTTTTAAAAGGCGCTGTGTGCCCCCCGCACCAATTTCTTCCATTTATTAAAAAACCCAAGCAATACACCTTTACTGAGTTGTGTGGAGCTGACCTCCCGTGATGTTACCTCTGGAAGGGCTGGTTCCTTCCAGATACGGGTCTAACACGATAATGACTTTCTCCGTAGTTTTCCCCGTTTTGGGACGGGCATGTGTGTATGGCTATTCCTTTGTTTCAGTCAGCTTTCCAAGATCACCATAGAAATGCTTTGCTGAGGACACTTTTGAGCTGCTGGAAGAAAACCAGAAAGGTGAAGGGGATGGGATTCTGTAAGTAGTAGTGTACCAGTATGGCAGGAGAGCTCCATCATAGTTACGGTGAGAATCCAGAGCCCTGGCCCAACAAACATCTTGGCAGTACAGAGGAGTAATCTCTCGCTCAGGAAAAAGTGCTGTTTGTGAGGAAAGCAACTCAGCAGGAAAAAATCCCTATCTTCATCCGTACCATCTTGGGCAAAGCTCTCGGAAGAGAACTGGGCATGTTGGTTGGGAGCTGTCAGGGACTTGAGAAAGCACCTGGATTGGCATCCCTGACAAAGTAGGACAGCCATACCGGTGAAGTGTTGCTGGCAGCAAACACTCTGCAGAAACACTGTGAGGTCTGACCAGCCTGGGAACACGGATGAGGCCTCTTCATGGATGAAGAGGATAGATAGGGCAGGCAGTCCAGCCACAGGGCTGTCCTAGGGGTTGTGTTATCGTGAGGGATGACTTCTGTTCTTGGGAGTTGTGGAGAATGCAGCTAGTGTTGGCAGCCTGGGGAACCTGACGTCATGGTGAAGTCTTGCACCATCTCCTGGTGAGAGAATCAGGCTCAAGGCCTAGCCAGTGCGGCAGGGCTGGTAGTCAGGCCTCGTGCTATAAGCCTGTTCTCCATGTAGTGGTGCTCCTAGCAAGCTCAGCTGTGCACATTTAGGGCCCCTAAGGTCCTCCGTATCTGCCTCAGCCCGTTGCGGTATCACTCTCATGTGTCTTCATCCTCCAGAGACCTTGAAGGAAGACGTTTGTGCTCAGACTGTGGTAAGGGGGTCCCTGCCTCAGATTAGATCTGTCAGGAACTTGAAGGAATCGGCACACTTGGGTTTCCATATTGCAGGAAGTGTTTCCATATTGCAAGTAATGAGAGTGCCTGCTGAAATGGCTTTACGTTCAGTCTTTGCATGGCTTGGGAGCAGCTTGGAACCAAGTATGGTTCGATGAGAGATGTGTGTTAGAAATGTGAAGTGGTAGCAGAAGCAGCACCAGACAGGAGATGTCCATCACCTCTCATGTTAAATAACCACACTGAGTTTGTGCTTGGGAATTAAACTTGAGCAAAGATATCTCTTGGATGATTTGCCTGTGCTGAGCAGATGTGATGGCAGGGATGTGGTATTCCACATGGGTGCTCTGAGGCAGGATGGTGAAGTTGTGGGTGCTTCTCTCCTGGAAGCTCATCTGCCCTGTTTATATAAACCCTGTCTGCTCTGCAGTGACGGAGGCAAGGACTTCTCCTTGGACAAGGAGGGCACATCAGTCAAATGGTTTTTCAACATGCAGGAGAGAAACAGAGCAGGAGAGAGCAATTCAGAGCTGCTTTTCTGTTATCATAAGTGATACCCTCTTGTTATTTATTCCAGGGGCAAAAGCCTGCCTGGTTTTCTGTCGTGGCTTCTAACCTCTTGCCAGTCCACGTTACCACCCTGAGCAATGCAGATGCCGTCTATGAGAAGCATGCTGGCCGAGAGTTGCTGAAGGTAAGAGGAGCTGCTGTTGTGGGCTCTCAGCTGCAGACAGGCAGGCCGTCCCGCCTGGTGAAGCACCCCAGCTGGGGCACAACTGCGGGAAAACCTGCACGTCAGGAGTGGGGGACTTGTGCCGTGGGAGAGTGGAGATCAGCATGTGGAGTGGTCTTGCACAGAGTGCATGGCTGCAGCTGTGTTAGGAGAGAGCACTCGACGTGGTGCGTTTTCGGCAGAGCTTCTGTTTCTAGCATTCAGGCTGATAAGATTTGCAGAGCTCTGCTCTCTGATGCTTGGCTTTTCTTGAAGAGCCTTAAAGCGCAGGCAGCGACGGGGATATTTTCCATGGCAGACTTCAGACTGGGGTTTCAGAACAGATTGCAGCTGAAAAATGCACCTTTCTTAGTCTTTCCCTGCTGGATCCTCTGCACATCCCTTCATCTTTTGGCAGTCTGACTTCTTCCTTGGTGTTGCCACGTACTGCATAGCACTTGCAGGTTGATGGGGGATGGGGTGAGCTGTCCTTGTCCCGGCAGCTCCCTTCCTGCACACATCGAGGACAAGCAGTATCACTCCCATCGCGGCAGCTGGCTTGAGCCACCAGCGGGGTCCTGTAGCTGGCACTCCATCTTTGCTCACCGCTGGGTTGCTCTGGATGTGATCCTGTTTCTGCTCTTGGCAAACCTGAAACAGCTCCTGTAGGGTATTCAAACCAGTTCTTACTGGGCTAACAAGGATCTACCATCTTTATTCCCACTTGTGCCTCACTTGGCAGTTGAAGGTAGGAGTGCTGAAGCGTCTCTTGACTGTTAAATCTTTTCTCCGTGTTTTGATGTTAGGTTCCCATGGGTGGGGAAGAGCGAATGAAAGAGTTCCCCCCACTTGTCCCTCAGGATGTTACACTGAAGGGAATTGGTACCACTGAGGCTGTCGCAGATATCAAGCTTTCCTCTGCAGGTAATTTAGTATTTCTTCATTAGCTTGCTTTTCAGGGTCTGCATCCTAGGAACATTGATGGGAAGAGGCCTCTGAAGGGAGGAAGCCCTGTTTCCTGCTCAGAGCAGGACTGTCACCAACACAAAATCAGGGCAGCCATGACTTTGTCCAGCTGAGGCTTGGCAACCTCCAGGAATGGAGATTGACAACCATGCTTGTGCAAGATGACCACATTAGAATACTTTATGCCCTGGCTGCCGTACAAATTCCACAGCGTCAGGAACGGCTGTGACGCTGTCAGCTGTCCAGGTGAGGGGCAAAGGGCCAGGGACTGGAAAGCTTTGTTACTGTGGTTTTGGTAGTTCCCACCATCCCTCGGAAGTTCGTTGGGAAGGAGCTGTGTCTGGGGAGAGTAAGATGTGGCTTTAGGTGCTGCCTTCTGTTGGCAAAGGGCTGGATATCACCTTTGAGCTTGGTTTCTCGAAGAAACCACAGCTGGGTAGCTCAGGTTCCTAGCCAGCGTGGGAGGCAGTCACTTTGCGTCAGAACTGCCATTCTGATACGAGTGGCTTCTCTTGCTGACGGTCTGTTTTTTTTTTTTTGGCTGTGCAGGCTGGGTGGCAGTGACAGGTCACGCGGAAGAGAAACTGCTGCTCCGAGCCTATACTCCCAAGGGCACCGCGTTGGTGGTGCGGGAGCCTCCCCTTTTGCCGTACATCAGTACCATCAGAGGGGCCCGGATCGCAGGCACTGCCGCCTACAGGACCAAAAGGCCTGCCTCCATGGTGGAAAACCTGAAAACCACAGGGAAGAGGTAGCGCTTCGCATCATCTGAGCAAGGTAGAAGACGGAACAGCCTCTGGAGAACCTCGTTGCTTATTGATACTCAGGAGAGCTTGGCCTCCTTTTTTAAGGGCGGACAGACACGTTTTTGAAAGCAGGCCCGCGGGTACCTTGCTGTGAGAGGTGAAACAGCTGATCCCTGGGACCTGCCAATATCTGTGAGCAAATCCCTTTACCTGTTCCCTCTTGAAATATGGGATGGAAACTCACCTGCCTGCCCTGGGCTGGCTCTGCTACTCACGGAATAGGCCTTTTCTTGCAGACATGCTCCCGCAGGTCAGAAATCATCACCTTGTTCTTGGAGGCTTTACGGTGTTTCCAAAGTTGAAGGAGGTGGCAGTTGTGGGGAGGAGCAGGGAAGGCTCCAGTGTGGGTATGACGCTGCTGGTGGCTGGCAGTAATTCAACAACATTGACCAAAAATCGGGCCCTTTCAGTCCCTCAACATCTGGGGCAGATGAGGGAGTGAACGCCCTGCTTTTGGACACAGGAAAAGTGATTTAATGAAAAGCAGGTCTGCTTGTGTGCCTGAAGAGGAAACTTTGCAACTTGCTGCTTTGATTTGGTTTCTGTAGCTTGTGTAAAGGTTTCTGAAACTGAGGGCGTAGAATAAAACTTTTCAGAGACACTTAGTCTTTTCTGAATCCTTTTCAAATCGCGGACTGCACCCTGGTGTGAGTTTAAAGCATTGTGCAAATTACAGCAGATCTCCAGCAGGAAGGCGGGTGTGAGAGGGTGGCGTATCACGCCAGCTCTGACAGCCAAAGAGCTGAGGCTGCTGCAGCTCTGTCCTGCCAGGTCCGGCCACTGGTGAGGCTGAAGGCGTCTTCCCAGTAGGCGCCGAGCACACATATGCACTGCGTATACACGTCTGGCCACGCAGATCAGGGGCAGGCACAGCACTTAGTGCAAACACAGCACCAATGGCCTGTGTGCACACGTGTGCGCGCAGAAACACACACACACGGTGGATCCCTCCGGCTGCTGGGCTGGCCACTGGGTGATGCCTCTTTCCCAGTTGCTGGCAGCTGGAGAGGTGAGCCCTTGAGGCTGCAGCCTAACCGCAGTTACTGGTATGGACGGTCTTGCTCACAGACACACAGCTGGCCAAGACTCCCCTGGTGCCATGGCCTTCTGCTCTCCCAGAGCCACCCTCAGGGTGCTCTGACACCATGAGCTGGCCCTTGGAGACCCCCACACCCCTCTTCTCCCAGCCTTTTTCACCTGTTCTCCAGCTTGATCTTCACTAGCGAGCGCACGCCCATCCCCGCGGCAGTTGCTGTGCCATAGACACACAGCTCCTCTGACCCTTCCTTTTCCCACCTTTGATTCTTCCCCTGAACAAGTCCTGCGCAATCTCAAAACCTTCTTCCCCTCCATCCCCTGCTGTGTCCCACACCCCAGGACAGCAATCCCCCGTAGCCCCAGAGGTGACCTGCAGAGCTCCAGGACACGCAGACTCGCAGCATGGTTGGCACTGAAGTGTCCTCTGGAGCTCCTTTGGTCCAACCCCACTGCTCAAGCAGGGCCACCTAGAGCTCGCTGACCAGGACTGTGGATGGTTTCTTGCTGTCTTCAGGGATGGAGACTTCACAACTTCCCCAGGCAGCGCCTGTGCCAATGCTCAGTCGCCCTCACAGTAAAAAAGTGTTTCCTGATGCTCAGGTGGTACCTGCTGTGTTTTGGGTTGTCTCCGTTGCCTCTGGTCCCGGCACTGGGCACCACTGAAAAGAGCCTGGCTCCGTCCTCTCTACACCCTCCCCTTCAGGTGTTTACAGGTGTCATGGTTTAACCCAGCAACTAGGATCATGCAGCCGCTTGCTCACTGCTTTCCCCTCCCAGTGGGATGGGGAGCGGAATGGACAAACAGTAAAACTCATGGGTTGAGATAAAGACAGTTTAATAAGATAGCAAAGAAAGGAATAATGATAAATATGCAAAACAAGTGATACACAATATAATTTTTCTTACCGTGCAATGACCGAGTGTGCAGCCAGTCCCCAAGCAGCGATTGCAGAACTTGTGGAACTCACGTATTTCGTGGGGCTTGCGGATTTCACAGAGCTTGCTGAACTCATGGAAAAGTACCTGCCCCCCGCGGCGAACCCCCATTTATATGCTGAGCATGCCATCCATGGTATGGAATATCTCCATTGGCCAGCTTGGGCTGGCGGCCCGGCAGTGCTCCCTCCCAGCTCCTGCGCACCTGCTCATTAGCTGAACATGGGAAACTGAAAAAAAGTCCTTGATTTCTGAGCAAAAACTGAAAACATCAGCGTGTTATCAACATTCTTCTCATACTAAACCCAAAACACAGCAGCTACTGGGAAGAAAATTAGCTCCACCCCAGCCAAAACCAGGGCCATAAACATTGGCGGGATCCCCATAAGACAAAAGACTCCTCGTGACAGGTTTCGCTCCTGGGCAGAGGGGCCGATGGCTCTCTGAACGCAGAGCTCCCCCCACCTCAACTGTCCGTGGGTGCTCCTTCGCGGGTGTGCAGCCTGGGCGAGCTGGGACGATGCTTAAAGACGCCTCTTTGCTGGCCTGCACCGTAGCCACGCTTAGACAGCTCAGCAGGGGCAGCCTGCAGAAACCCGGCGCTGGCCCCTTCTTGCTGCCTAAAACGGCATTTCCAGCAGGCGTTCTACACGGAAAGGTGGGCTGAGGGGGTGCGGGAAGCATACGCAGGAGTAAAATCTTTCTGCCGGCACGGGGGTGTGCGGGGAGGGGGCACGCACGCCTCCCGTGCCCAGCGTCCTCCGTGTCCGACATGCAGGCGGTGAGCTGGCGCAGCGCCGGGGCTTGGCGCTGGGCAGGTGTTGAAGGGCTTTCGCGAAAGCCGTGCTGTGCCGCGAGAGCGGCAGCCCCAGCCAGCAACTGCCCCAGCTGGGAACGAAAACGGGCGCTCCTGACAGATGCTGAACCTTGGCAAGCAGGAGGGTGTGATGTGGAAGCAACCAGTGCTTCAACAAAAGCACACATGTGCCTTTTAGGAGCTCCCAGGGCTGTTTACACTGGAGCTGAAGACCTGCTTAGGAGCACTTCTCAAAGAGAAGGTTTGCGCCTGGTTTCTGCCCGGCAGCCTGAAAGGTAAGACAATTTTTACCATGCCTGTGGACAACGGCCAATTTTATCTTAGCACAGGAGCCAAAAGCAAAGGCGGCTTGAGTCTGTGCAAAACCGAGGCATGAGGAGAGGGCTGGGCACGTCCAGCCCCCTGGGCAGGGCTGCTCTTCGCGGGGGTCCCAGTGTGCGCTAGCAACCTGCAGTCCCTCATAGCTGCTCCAGAAGAGCGCACTCAGCAGAACCGCTCCGTTTGCTGGAGAATCCCACAAAAAAACAGCTCACGGCTTTAGATGGCGTAGTTAAAATACAGGTTAAAATACAGGGACTCCCAGCCTAGGAAAATGGCCGCTGCTTTTCATGGCAAGAGCAGAACAAGTCTCATGCAAAGTCTGATACTTTGCCCTCTTGTTAATGCTCCCAAAATAGCCTGCAATGTGGGGAGAGGTGCATTGGGCTGGGAGCCTAATGGACCAGACATTTCGAGCATCTGCTTCCTGCTGAGTTTCCTGTGATTCACAGCTTGTCATCACCGATGAACTTGACCCTCATCAGCAACTGTCTTCCCTGACCTCGCAGCTGAACTGCTGGGGGTTGCCCAGCATGACTGGTGCTGGAGCAGAAACTGGTGCCCAGCGACAGGACAAGGGGCAATGGGCATAAACTGAGGCACAGGAAGTTCCGTCTGAACCTGAGGAAGAGCTGCTTCCCTCTGAGGGTGACGGAGCCCTGGCACAGGCTGCCCAGGGAGGTTGTAGAGTTTCCCTCTCTGGAGATATTCAAGACCCGCCTGGACGAGGTCCTGTGCAGCCTGCTGTAGGTGATCCTGCTTCGGCAGGGGGGGTTGGACTAGGTGACCCACAGAGGTCCCTTCCAACCCTGAACATTCTGTGATTCTGTGATGGTGGGTCGGTGCCCAGGGGGGGCCTTGGCCCGTCCTGGTGGTTCCTCCCGTGGCAGAGGAGAGTTGTGTCCGTGCGGGTCAGCTGGCAGCGTCCTGGAACACCAGGGGGGATTCCTGACCGGCTGCTGTTGAGGATGAGTTGGAGGTAACATCCCATGCCACATACAGGGTGTCACCATGTGGCTGTGGCCACATCTTGGAATTATTCTGTGCCTTGGGTCCCCAGTCCAGCCTCACCAGGCAGCACCGAATCAAGAAAGAGGAGAGAAAGAAAAAAAAAAAGCCCTCAAACCATCAGGTTGGGGGTTAATAGAGAGTGTCTGTCACTCAGTTTACTGGCGCCCTGCTTTAAACCGTGACACCCCCATATCCCCACCACAGGACCAGCCACCACCTTCCCACTCTATTTTCTGGCCCAACTCTCCCTTGTCTGTTTGTGATGGAAACAAACCCAGCCACAAACCTCATCTGTCCCCTCACCCCCAGCACAGCCTCTGCTGCAGGTGACAGTGGTTTGAGAGCCCTGACCTGCACGGGGCTCAGGGAGACCAAGGATGGCCCCTTCCACCAGCCTGTGGGCCAGGGATGGGTTCAGCCACCTGGCTTGAGCCCAAGGGTGTCAGAGCACTGCCAAGACATCGCCTTGCTGCTGACATTATTGCTGCAGGTTTGGTGCTGCCAGCAGAGGTGGGAGATGCAGGGAACTCAATTTACCAGGCTGAAAAGTACAACCTGTCCCAGGGAAGGGTTTTGCCCTTCTAGAATTAGCTTTTCCTATGTACAGGTTATACATGAACAAGGTAAAGCCACTCGTGTCAGCGTGGCTAAGCTTTAAAAACAAACCAACAAAACTCAACCACCAAACCAACATCGGGAACCTAGCGTTCAGGCTCCTGCGGAGCATCAGCAAAGCCTAAGGCAGCTGAATTAAGACAGGAGCTTGCTCGGTCCCCACACAAGCCAGCAGGAAGCTAAGGCATCCCCCACTTGAGCTAAGTCACCTTTTGGGCATCTCGGTGTGTGGGCTCGGCTACCCAGTTCTGTAAGAAAACTGCCTGGCATAACACGGCATATTTCCAGCCTCGCAGGTTTTATCCTGGTTTTCTATCAGGAAAAAGCTAGCAGGTTTTCTGCCACGGTGCAAGGAGCTACTCAGAGATGAGGATGACCTGACTGCAGGTTTAAGGGAAAATGTTTTTTTCTCAGGTTGCAACCCGCTTGTGTTCTCCCATTTCAGCTAGCTTGTCCCCAGAACACCTTCCCGGGGGCAGGGGCAGCCCTAGCTGGTGGTGCAGAGGGCAGGGCCTCCTCCATCGACCCAGTTTGAAATCGTTAACGCACACGGCACAGGCAGAGGCACGCCAGTACCCCGACCCTGCTGTCCCTACGCCAGGCTCTCAGAGCATCTCCCTCGCGGCCCGTGGGCAGGCTCGGGTACCACTCCTGCTCCTTTGACACTGCCCTTACCCCAGACTGCATACCTGCTGCCTGCAAGGCTTCCAGGGCAGCAAACCCGCACAGCTACCCCCGCAAGTTCACCCAGCGCCATTTGCCTTGATCCCTTGGCAACCAGGAACTGGTCTGCGTTGGTAGGTGGTGAGAATGACCAAGCCCTAGAAGGCAGGTGAGCAGCATGGGCTAATCCAGCACCAGTTTTCAAAAAGGGCCAGGCTGGCAGAGAGATGAGATGTCACCCTTGCAGGCTGTACCGGGCTCCACAGCTCTCCAGACACTTTCTACACCTGCATAGACAGTATCGTAGCCATAGGGATGATGGGTGACCTCATTTTTATAAATCTGCTGTTAATTCCCCAAACGAGACAGCACCAGAAACCCTTTCGGCATGCAGGAGGAATTGCCACCTGCATTACCTCTGAAACTCCAATTCCGCAGCTTCCACCAAGTTGCGTTTCTTCTCACGTGGCAGGCAGGGCAGACGCATTTCACGCCGCGGGGCCTGCCGTGCCAAGTCACAGGCAGGTCCAGCGTGGAGTCTGAACCTTGTCCGTGGGCACGCGTCTCCCACCTTGTGCCCTGCCCTCACCGAAGCAGGCAGGGAGGTGAACACAGGACACTGAAATGGGAACAGAACCTATTTCTGGGGCCTCTGGCTGTCCCCACCTGCCGCCACGGCTGCGTGTGCGCGCACGCGGCACCCACGTGCTGGCTCCCCAGACCGTGCTGGCTTGCGGCCCTGCAGAGCTCCGTCACGACGCTCCCGCTGCTCCTGCCCCTAGCTACAAACAGCTTTCACAGCCGTCAATAAGTGGGAGAGAGAAGCTGCGAGTTCCTTAATAAAGTTTATTTACTCATAACTATGCTTAGGAAAATACACTGTAAGGGTTAATATAATGCAATTTAGTTTGACTGTATACTACATTTTGGACAAAAGACTTCTTATACATGTTTTAGGTAACAACAGGATGTACGATCCGGCTTGTTTTACATCTATTACAAACGTAGAAAAGACTGTCATGCACTACAGTACAGAGAGCATGAAAAAAATTACCTTTGGTTTAATTGAGAGAATACAAGTATTGCACTGTAAAAGCATCAAACATGGTGCAACTAAACATCATAAACATGTCTCCATGCCAGCTTACAATAGTTTGTTAGCTAGTGTAATTTTAAGGGGGGGAAAGATATGTACACATAAAACAATTCCATTAGCTATCTGGATTCTGTTAATATTGTATGCACGCCGCGTATCTACACAACTGACACTCAAGAAAACTCCTGGATTCGATTTAATACCTTTCAGCTACATTAAATCTGTTGAAATCAATTAAATCTGTTGAAATCAATGATGTTACCACTGTCTTAACTGGCCTGTCAGTTGTTAAGCATTCTTCTTCCTTAAACGACTGAAGTTCCAACCTAGATCATCAAAATCCGGAAACAGCAATTAGAATACCGTGGATCATTAAGGCCTAGCTACCCCCTCCTAGATCATTTCTCAGGGCAGTTCCTTGGAGTGTACAGCTTCATACAGCAAAAGCCCAAAGCACCACGGTGCTCACCCGAGGGCGGGCAGCGCCGGGCCATCAGTGTGCTAATCCTTCCGCCCGCGTGCTGGAGGCTGAACACTCCGACAGGTATTATTGCCAAGAAACATGAAAATGCTACCATTGGCAAAAACAACACAAAATAACTTAAGAATATCGAAAAAGACAAAAAAAAAAAAAAAAGGCATTGTTTCAAGGGAGATACAGCAATGTC
>Ga0065711_1042047_pt1 | contig 15696 bp, 10 predicted proteins | sample Hoacrofraction12_FD_59098 | JGI IMG/M metagenome (GOLD analysis project Ga0065711, IMG submission 59098) | Hoatzin crop microbial communities from Cojedes, Venezuela - Epithelial fraction 12 v2 (version 2) | ecosystem: Host-associated > Birds > Digestive system > Esophagus > Crop | place... | reverse complement strand
TTTTTTTTTTTTTTTTTTTTTAGTGAAAAGCAATTTGAAAATGAAGAAAAGGGCATTTGGGAACATTTTCCAGATTTCTTTGTTGAAACAGAAGCAGCCCTTGTTGAGCTCGGGGGGATGGGAGGTTCTGACAGTTCTGTCTTGTCTGACTTACAAGTCCTGTTATTACTCAGACAAAGAAAGGTTATGTTCATGATGAGAGATCTCTGCTGACTTACTATTTACATCCAGAGACATTAAACAGCTCGTGCTCTTCCAATAACTCGCAGCCATGTGCCTACCTCCTTAGTTTGCAGATACCAACCTTCTTTAGGCCTGAAAAGAAAATCTTGGCACCTTTCTAAGCTGTGCTAACAAGTCACCCTGCTCCTGTGGACTGTGATCACTCCACAGTTCTCTACCAGCCTCACAGCCATTCCTATTTTGTACTTTGGCTTCCTGAACCTTCTTCAAGCTAGGAAATTACCTGCTACAAAGCACAGGCCTCAACCAAAGACACCACTTGCCCCTTAAATTTCAGGGGCACAGAGCTGCAGAGTCACTGTGGCTGGAAGGGACCTCTGCAGAGTGTGTGGTCCAACCCCCTTCTTAGACCAGGCTCAGCTAAAGCAGGTTGCTCAGGGCTGTGTCCGGTCAGGTCTTGAGTATCTCCAAGGATGGAGACTCCACAACCTCTTTGGGCAACCTGCACCAGTGTTTGATTACCTGTGTAGAGAAAAAAGCTTTTTACTTATATTTAAATGGAATTCCGTGTATTTCTATTTGTGCCCATTGATCTTGTCCCATCACCAGGCACTGGTGAGAAGAGTCTGGCTCCACCTTCTTTATTCTCCTCATCAGATACTTGTACACATCTATAAAATTCCCCTGAGCCTTGTCTTCTCCAAGTAGAACAGTCCCAGCTCTCTCAGCCTTTCCTCATACAACAGATGCTTCAATTCCTTAATCATCTTTGTGGCTCTTCACTGGACTCTCTCCAGCACATCCTTGTCTCTCTTGCACTGGGAGGACGATGCCATGTGCCAGTGACAAGACCTGCGCAAATACCATGGGTGCAGGACCCAGGCAGGGAGCTGGATGAACCACCCCAACACACAAGACCTCCTCCAGGCCCCAGCAGCAGAATAAGAGTATGAAGGGGTTTTGGGGGTTAGCTGGAGCGTGATAGCCTCACAGATTCTCACCAGTTTACTGCCTCCTGGGCAGATCTTATTACGTTCTCCAGGGCTCCCACCGCGCTCTAACTGGAGCAACTTGCTCTTCGGGGCTGTTTGGAAATTTATTCCAAACATGTTGGCAGTGTCAGCCGTTAATCTTTTTGGAAGGCTCATTTCCATTTAAGTTCAATGAGCATCTCTGCAGCATAGTCAGGAGGCTGCTCTACTTCCATCAAAACTTTAGTTAAAACAGTACAGGATAAAAGAAGGAAAACATCCCACCCTTCTCCAGTGAGAGAGATCAATGACTGCGGGCCAGGATAGAATAAATTGGTGATCTTAGTCCTGTTGCCAGCAGTGAACAGCACAACTGGGACATGATCAGTGCTAAGCAGTGGTATCAGAAGAGAGAGTGAATGAGATGCGCATACCCTCCTCCCTCTTCTCCAGCCTGGTCCCAGCAGCTGCTCACCAGGACAGCTGCAGAAAAAAACTGCTGCTTTACCACAGGGAGAGATGGGCCACAAAAGATGTGTTTATCAGCTCTGGACTATTTAAAGAGCAAGCTCTAGGATCTATTAGGGGAATGACACTGAAAAGCAAACACTAACAGAGGGCCCTTTTACAGCACAAGGGTACCTTGAACCAAGCAGCTGGCTGGTCAGTCTTAGAAAAACCATGCTATTGCCTTAAAGCATGCTCCTTCCCGGCTTTACAGAACAAATAGTCCTCTCCCCTCTTATTAGAATTGCTCTTTCCCCTTTCCTGTTTTCCTACCTGATAGTTAACAATTTAAATTAGATTAGGAAACCTGGAAGGTGTAGAAGTATCCTATATTGCTTTTCATTTCTCAAGAGAAATGATGTACCCCGGGTGAATTCTGTACTGGTTATGCGCAGAGCAGCACATCTTCCTGCTCTGTCCATGTCCCCTGGTGTCAGGACCGGTGTCACATCAAGGCTTTCACTGCCACAGCATTGACCTCTCATTAGAGGATGACACGGAAATGGAAGGATTAGTTTGGGGCTGAAGAAAGACAAAGTATTGGTTTTCTCTTGTCTCAGACTGGGAAAAAATACATTTAATTTCTTTTGTATTGATCTAGAAAAAACCGCAAAGTCCAGTTATGCAAAGAATCTAAATGTGAGGCTTTCCCTCTGCTGAGCTGGCTCTGTGTGCCAGAGTGCACATCAGTGGAAGGCGAAGAAACCGTTTTTGCAGATTGCAGAACCACTTTTCAGGTCACAAAATCCTGCTTTCGGGACATTACCCTGTTTCCACCTTCTGTTGCTGCGTGGCTTTTGGGGAGTAATGGGCTCAGAGACTTTACAGCACCTAAGAAAGTACAGGAAAGGAAAATACACCCCATATGGATGTAAGCCTGGAGGCACCAAATCCTCAGTGCAAGCTGGTTTATGGAGTGGGCATCAGTGAAGGAGGAAGAGGAGCCAAAAAAGTCGTGTGGATGTAGCAGGGTGGAAGGACCTTCCTAGGTCCTGCCCACTGCTCACACAGCTTGGTTGTGCAAGAGAAACTGGAAGATCTCTTCAGCGATGGCTCATCAGCTTTTTCCCGGGATACCGTTGGGCGGTGGATCCTGATTTTGATGAAAGCCACACCTGCCCATCACTCAACTTTCAGTGCTTGTAGAAGAGCCAGAGCAGATCTGTTTGTACCCCTTTGGCACCTTGACCCACAGTACCAGGAAAGCAAAGGCTCAGGTACAAATGAACTGCACAAACGCCTTGGAGGGCACCGTGGGCTTTTCTACAGTGATCCCACCAGAAATGAGGACCACTACATTTGTCTACGTTATGGCTTTGGGGAAGAAGGGAATAAATGGCACATATTTGAGCAGTTCCTGCTTGATTATGCTTGATTATCTTGGTCTTTAAAAGGGTTTGGCCACCACTGTGCCTTTGTAGAAGTTCCCCTATCACCATAACAAATGTTCGATCTTTGTAACAAAAGGCGCTTCACTCCAGGCCAGTTTTGCTGCCGTTGAAATCCCCAGCAGCAAACCTGCCCTAATAAAACCCGTGGCTGTGCCATGTAGGGTACTTAATGGTACGCAGCTGGAAGTGACATTTTCAATAGCGTGCACAACATTTCAAATGTAATTAGAGGACGAGAAGAGCTCTGGGGAAAACAGAATCACTTTGCTTGTTTGACTCTGGCAGTGGTATAATTTAGTGTCATGTAGGGAAATGTATTCTCTTCCCCAAGTGTTCTTATCCAAAAGAGCAACTATTTGTCCTATTTATCCTCCTTTCCAAAAGGGCCTAAGCTGTCAGCTGGGTGATGCTGGGCAAGGACCCTCTGTGTACGTCTGCAAGGTCTTCACAGGGCCATTTTGCCTTTTCCCCAGGTGATGCTAAAAGTCTGTGCTTTCCTGACATTGGACAGACAGGTTGGATTGTGAGCTCCTTGTCATGTGTTTCTGCAGTGATTAGCACAATCAAGTCTGAATTTAGAAGTAGTAGATGTAACACAGATAATGAAGTCACTGCTTCATCTAACTAAAACCCCTATTTACAGCACCAGAAGTTTCCTTAGCCCCTAATGGGAACAGCCACCACTTGCTCTAGCCTGTATTCACCCCTAAAATATGAAGATTTTCTGATACATGCTAGAAACATGGGAGGATGGGAGAAAAAGAGTGAGAATGAACGGAGTCTGGTGGGTTCACCACTCACTCACCAGGCACTGGTCCTTGACCTTGCTCTAGTAAATATTAACTGTTCCTTACAAAGTGGGAGCTGGTGGGATCAAATCCCTGCTGGCAGAACCACATCCAAGCTTGGATGCACACATGTCCATGGAAGTTCAATTGTCTCCACTCTTTGAAACCATATTAATTGATTTTCCTTTCTATCCTTTGTCTATCTGTAGCAGATCTTCTTTGGTTTGATTTTGAAAATGGTTGATGCCTGATCAAGGATAGAAGTTGTCATTACTGGTGCTTATGTTCCGATAGGAATAGAAGAAGAGTCCTGTTCAGAACACTGACTGCTCAAGGGCCAGTGAAGAATTGCAGTTGCCCAGCCATTCACAACCATCATATAGGGCTGCTCAGCTCCTTAATTGCATTTTTTTTTTCTTTTCACATTTTCTGAAACATAAAGTAATGACCACTGCAAAGACAGTTCATCAATCTGGTGTCCTCTGAAGTTATTTACACCCTGCATGGATAGATGACCATCCATCCCTAAACCCCACCACATGAGACATCACCCTGAAAATGGTAGGAGTTTTGATAGTAACATCGGATCGCTAGAAATGGAGCGTTAATTGTGCGGTGTTAAAATCATAACATCCAACTTTGCATCAGTACATCTCAAAACACTTATGAAGGTGAATAATTTTTATCACTAATTTACATAATTGAAAATGAGGTATGGGGATGTGATTTACTCAAGGTCATTCAGCAAGCCACTGGCAGAATAAAAATAGATCTATTTTGTATATCTATCCTTTAGGATCGTGTTAGTTCACACCACAACATCTCTCATTAGAGCAGACAGGCAATGCAGAACCTCTCACAACCTTTGACAAAGCAAAAGCTTAACACTTGGGAAAGATTTAGAAAATAGGTCCCCTGCCCCCCTCCCCCGTTGTCTATGCAACTGCTTCAGTCCAGGATTTTACTCAGGTCAAAACCACCCATAATTTACTCTCAGACAGAAAAAAAACCTCACATCTTACAGATAAACTACTGCTGCGCAAGACCACTCAACAGCTCAAAGTGAAGATATAACAGTTTCTCAGATTATATTCTAGCAATTCAAGCATATTTCGTGTTTTATTGAGGCATATTTAATGCAAAAGCATTTAACAAGGATGCAGGATAATTTGTCCCCAAGAGGAGCAACAAGGTTTATAGAAAAGAGAAACTTTTACAGAACTGATAATTTTACAGCCATATCTGGCCTTTTGGGCTCCTTCTACTCTGTAGCGAAGGGTTCTGCAGTTAGAGGAGACTGGGAAGAAATGAATGACTGCACAAGGTCAACACTGAAGTTTTTGCCTGCTCTCCAAGTTTGCTGTTTTATTTGCTCACATCTTTTTTTGTTTGTTTTTTTTTTTTTCGATGTTATGTCATCTCTGGACTGTGAGATCTTTGCCATGTCTTCGGCTTGCTCTGTAATGTCCGTAGAACATCTTTGTGACAGGACTGTTGAGCATAAGGAAAAACCCACCACTGAAGAGAGACACCGGTGCATGGCACGTGAGGAGCACTCTGCAGGTTGGTACTGGGGTCTCCTGAGGGGCTGAAGCCAGATTTTGGCAATCTGAAGGACTATGAAGCCACGGCACAGTTGCTGGCATGCTGCACAGCTCGCATGCCCATTTGTGTCTTGTCTAAGGTGTTGACCTCAATCCATCCAGACAGATGCAGGAGTTGACTTTGTCTTCCTCCATCAATAAAACAGGGGGGATGATGAACTCTCCTCTACTTGGGCAGTTTTACACATCTACTTCTCTTCCTCTCACTTTTTATTTAAAGCAGAAACTATTGTACACTTCTGCCCCACAGATCAACAGCATTTATGAGGCAAGAGTCAAGCACTGAGAAGAGGGCTTAGAAAAACCCTTCTCAAGTCTGATAGCTAGGCAAATCCTTATACAGGTCTAAAAAGGTAGACCTTTAGGTTTCTTTTAATAATTTATGGCCTACAAGTGCCCAAAAGGTTTGGAATCTTGTCTGTGAACCGCAGAAACATGTTTCTGGGAAAGCCACATGCTGCAAGTTCAAGGCCTGGGCAATTTAAGATCTTATGCAAGATGTTGTTCCATAAAAAGGTAGTTCCTTCCCAGAAAGAAAAGGAAAAACAAGGGTATAGTAATGTTTTTTGACTTGGGTCCAGATCTGGAAAGTGGAATAAGAGACTGTCCCTATTGGAAGAGCCACACAAAAGGATTCTCTGTGGCAGTTAGGCTATTTAAAACTCAATCAGACAATGTCATAGCAGTTGGTGTAATTGAGAGAAGGGCCCTGCTGAGGCATAGAAGAAGGTGGGCTGCATAACCTGGTTATTTACTTCTGTCTTTGCTCCTATTATCACAGAATCACAGAATCACAGAATGGTAGGGGTTGGAAGGGACCTCTGTGGGTCATCTAGTCTAACCCTCCTGCCCAAGCAGGGTCACCTACAGCAGGTTGCATAGCACCACGTCCAGGCAGGTCTTGAATATCTTCAAAGAAGGAGACTCCACAACCTCCCTGGGCAGCCTGGGCCAGGGCTCCATCACCTTCACAGTGAAGAAGTTCTTCCTCATCTTCAGCTGGAACTTCCTCTGCTTCAGTTTGTGCCCGTTGCCCCTTGCCCTGTCGCTGGGCACCACTGGAAAGAGTCTGGCCCTGTCCTCCTGACACCCACGCTGCAGATATTTATAAGCATTTATTAGGTCAGAGAAGTCTGGTTTAACCATAATTAGACTCCTCCTGGCTTCCCTTGGCTGATGGCAGCTGAGCTAATCAAGAAGCTGAAATTAATGACTTTAGAAAGGCTGCTTATCATCTGGGTTCAAATCTACTCAGGCAGATGAGGGATTTAAATCCAGATTTCCCGTATCTCCTAGTTGCAAGGAGAAAAAGGCAATAAAAAATAGAAAAAGGAAAAAAAGCGCTTTTTCTAGGGAAATAATTCCATTACTGAGATACTGAGAAACTTTAAGCCATTCTTCCAGAATGGTGATTTAGTCTTTAAACCAGAGAAAAAATTGAGTTCTATATTTAGAAAGCCAGCATTTCTACAGACCTACAGATACTGATCTTGCATAAATGTAGACGCAAATGAACTGAGATATGAGAAAATACATAGTGTCTATCTGAGATCAGGAGATGAGGAGTCTGGAAAAGATTAAATTTGCTCAGGGAGTCTAAACATATTAGGTCGAACATCAGTATCTCAAAGCAAACAGGGGCAAGATAAAAAGACATGGAGCAAAACTTAAAACTAAATTTCATTCACAGCAATTCATTGTTACCAGACTTTTGCTGGTGAGCTCTAAACTTCGAAAAAATCAGGAACAAGTTTCTTGAAATTACAGTTATGCAGTCTCTAAACTGTCTGTTTTCAAATGAGCGCTGACTTCCTCCCTAAACAATTTTACTGAATTCAGAGGAATTGGGGGCTTCGTTCCTCCTTTATATCTCATACAGAGGTGCCACTCAGCAGTTTTTGTGGGGAAAATGGCATTTAAAAGCATTGAAGTGGGACCATAAAACTGACATGCTTTTCCAGAGGAGGCAAATGCAGTGTCTGTGATTTAATGACCTTCTGACAGTGTCTGCCATTGCAATTACCACCTCTCCACCTCCGAACACCCTGCTGCAGTCAAATTTCAGTGAAATGATAAACAAAAGTGGGATGTGAACTGGGAGCAAAACCACTGTAGCAAAAGTTTACTGATGGAAATAGATGCTCAGCTGGACTTCATGGCGCAGTAGACACCTTGGGCAAGCCACTTAAATGTTTTTTATTCGAAAATGGAGCTAGTAGGTTGACTTGTTGCTGGGACCAGGTGACATTTGAAAGAATAAAGAAGCCTTGTGATGGTTAGTAGTTCCCCTCACTAGCCCATAGGTGCTAAAGGCACCTAATGTGAGTCAAAACAGGCTGATGCTGTGGTTGAGGCTGATTATTAAGAAAATCAGGAAAAGAACATCAAACATGTTCCAAGTATTCAGGATGTGAGGAGCAATGGGGTAGGATGGCATAAGGCTGAGTCTTCCACAGACCATTGGCAAAGAACCATTTTGTCCCCAAAACAAACAAAAAAAAACCTAAGCAAAGGACGATCAACATCTGATGCCTCAAAGTAATGGTAAATACAAGCACATTTTTGTTTAATACCCAAAGTCCCCCAAGCATCTGACAAAAAACACACATGATCCTGAACCCCTGACCCTACTACTCCTTTCCAAAAAACGGAGCCAGGAATTTCTAACCAGTGGTACAGCCAAATTCTATAAATTATATATAGAGCAGGCATATATGCAAAGGACAGCTATAGCCTGGGATCCCAGGACTAATGGATACTCTGCCCACCCAACAAACTGTCATGCTGCACTGTGTGAAGTTTTAGATAGGATATGCCTTCCACATGACTAATGCAAGAACAACGAAGACAACATATGTTATGATTTAAACTACAGTTGTCCTTCTTTCTGGGTGGAAAAACAAGTACATTTTTTTCTGAAGGAAACCTGAGCATGTTATTTGCCCAAGGCTTAACCCTGCAGTCAGCTAGGTTTGGTGAAAGCCCTGTTAACTATCCTTCATAAATAAAAAACAGTGATAAGAGGTAAATAAGGAAAGAGAATATGAGGTTGCAACATGTATTTACCTCCATAAATACAAAGTATTTTTTTCGGGTTCTGGACACATGGTTTACTATTTTAGCTGACTTGCAGTGGCCATCTGTGGGCATGCTCTTAGCCCAGAGCAAATTTAAATGAATTGAGCCTATTTACTGCTTAGCCTAAGGCTAAACTCTGTTACTTCTCTTTGCCACTAACCAAGAGCATGCAGATAGAGACAACCATAGCTCAGCTGCAATGTGGTAACTCCCCAGTCCCTATCAACAACATCACCAGCGGTACAGAGAAGGTGAAACGTGATCACCTGTGCAAGAATAAAAAGGCAGTAAAACTGCCTGTGCAACAGGGTTCTCTTCTCAAGCAGCAGGGAACAGAACCGCGGGACTCATTGCCACAGGGTGCAGCGAATGCTAAATGTCTCCTGGAGAGTCTGGACAAGCACTTGAATGAGAAAACTCACTAAAAGTTCCTTAATGGACAAAAACGATATCCAGGAGATGCCCTGAGCTACACATACTAAAGAGGCAGAGGACTGGGGAAGGATTACACACGCTCACTCAGTTCATCTTCTTCCTCAGGCACCCAATGATGCTGCTGTTGGACACAGCTGTTGGGCTCAGCAGACCCTCAGTCTGACACGTTTCTTGTCTTTCTACATCCCAACCTGTTTGCATGCCTGAGCCCTAAGGATCAGCTCTGATCTGGTGGATGTGTTTCCTTCTGTTAGCATGACTGATCACCAGGGAGCCACAACACCTCTTGAGGAAAATGTTCCTTTTGTAGACATTTTAGCTAGTAATCTATCTGAAAATGAACCTGCAAGTCTATGTTGATTTCTTGCTGCTCTCTGAAGGACACCCAAACCGTCCTTGCAACTGCAGATACGCCTGTTTGCTATGCTGACAGTCTAGTGGGTATTTTGGTAGCCCTTTCTGTTTCTGCATCTAAACTGCAGATTCAAGGAATAAGTGTTTTGTCAGCTAAAATCAGGTGAAAGCAGCTCCGTTACTGCATTCAGTGCTGGCTATATAACATGATGTTACAGAGCTTAAATAACTACATTGTCCTGTGTTGTGGGAGTGATAAATATAAGCCTAAAGCTTGCAATGGCTGGGAAGAAACAACCATGAAGCCAGGTTAGATGGACCATAATATTTCCCATATTTCACAACAGAAAGGGCTTAAAATAAGATTATAAGATTTCTTTCTTTTTTTCTTTTTAATAACAGTAAGGTGGCAAACTTCTAGTGGGAGAGTCTGATCCAGAGGTAACATCTTTTATTAACATTGCACGCGATGCAGCCTTCCCTATCTGCCACAACTTGGAGAAGTCAAGCAGATGATGGCCAGGACGAGCCCATACTGACACATCACCCCAGCCCGGCCGTAAACCAGCTGCCTCAGTACAACCAGGTAGCGACTAGGCAGTCCGTTTGCCTTTCCTCCCAGGACTTCAGTAAAGATTATTGCCCAAACCGCCTTGTGAATACTGATACAGCTGGGTCTATGGGAACTGCTAAGCTTCACCTTTGGGCTGCAGCAAGGGCCTGCCTTTAGCGAGTAAGTTGTAGTTAATGCAAGAGCATCTCTTTCAGATGAGGTTGAGATGTGATGAGATGTCACCACAGAAGTGTGAGTGACGCATGTATTACAAGATGCTCGTTGGTACCTGACTAACAACACAAATGACTTCGACAGTGCTACCGAGTGCTGCTCTGCTGTCTGTGAAACCAGTCAGGGTGTCCAGCAGCAGCGAAATGTCAGAATCTCTCTCAGCAGGGCACTGCACACTCATCGTATGATGCAATGATCGTAATAAAGACAGACACAGATCTTTATTTCTGTCTTCTAAAGCTCTCTGCTTTATGCCAGGCTGCATTACCCCGTGTGTTGGTGTCAGGCTGATAGCATTAAATTGCCAGGAAAGTGCCCTAATGGCCTGTGAAAGAGGTATTGCATTAATAGAGTCGCTGTGTTGGGATAACAGGCTGGGTGGCTTTGCTTTGGAGGAGCTATCGTTACCTGTGCTGCAGCGGTGGCTGTAAGATCTGGCTGAAGCTAGGGACCGATTAGAGGAGGTATCACACCGGCATGTGGGGAGATGGTCTCCTGTGAGAAGGCTGTATGTCTAGACAGGCAGGGAGGCTGCCTTTGCTCGAGTGGAAACACTGTCCCAACCTCTCCCGCCCTCCCTGGTCACTGCCCTGACCTTTGTTGTCATGCCACACCCGCACTTTGCAGAGATCTCCCAAGCTCAGCATGTCCGGGAAATTGAATTCGTCCATCTGGTTCCTCTCAAACTTGTTGGACTTGTTGGACTCCTTCAGAGCCAGGGTCCCGCTGTCTCCGTTCTCCCCAAACAGGATCAAGGACACGTTGGCATCGGTGCCTGCTCCTGGAAGGAGAGAGTAAGGCGAACTGTCATGAGCTAGCCTGCCATACAGGGCTGACAGCCAGCCCCCAGTTGCATGGAGATGGTGGCAGCAAAGGCAGGATGGAAGAGGCTGCAGTGATAATCAGGTTTCTCGGGGCACAGCCAAAGAATTTCAGTGAATTTGTGCAGGATCCTGCAGAGAGGACACCCCATGGTAGCAAACAAGCCAACCCCTCCAGCCCACCCTCCAGATTCAGCTGGAACGCTCTGCCTTTGCATGCTAGGTGATGACAGTGGCACCAATAGGAAGCAGTAGCATCTGCTCTTGATGGAGCTCTGTGCATCGCGTCGCTTGGCAGAGCATGGCACTGTCGTGACTCCCGTTTTTCCAAGGCGGCTTGGGAAGTAAAATGACTTACTGAGCAACATCCAGCAATCTATGAAAGAGCATCAAGGAACATATTTTAACTTTTCCAGCTACAAACTATTAGTACACATTGTTCTGGGCCACAGTTCCTTTTCCACACTGTGGTCTCCTTCTGCAGTCACACAGCCTCCTCCTAGCTGTCCTGTGGCAGCCAGGACACTTCATCTGTGGCTTGTCTCATACAGCTCTCCCTGTGTTATAAGGCACAGGGAATTGAAAGCAGATCATCAACAAAACCAGTACAGCATCTTGTGGCCCACTTTCCCCTCCCATAGCTCTTCCCTCTATATTCCTGTATCTCAAAATATTGTGCATGCCGCATTTAATGGAAAAAGTCCCAGTTTCCCACACAACAGTTTGTCCCACCAGCTCCCACCTCTTTTTATGTATGTGTTAGGAAAACAATAATGTTGAAGATTATCTTATTACCTGTTACTGAATTTCATATGTCCACTACTGTTCGTATTTTGCACCAGAAAACAGCCATCCTGTCAATTTTCCTGACTTTTGGAGTGTGCAAGGCCAAACCACCACCTGCAGTGACCTTATGAACATTTTAGCTGCAAGTGCTACAACACTTTGACCTAGTACTATTTAAAATTTCACCAAAATTATTTCTTTTTTATTTTTGAAGCCACAATAAAAATGCAGATTCATAGAAAGAATTTTTATTCCACATAGACAGACATTCATTGCTGTGCCAGAACCGAAGCCCTTACATTTTGGAAAATGATATTGAGATCATCAAATCCAAATCTGTCTTAACAAAGAAACTCAGAATCTGCTGCCCCTGGTTAGATAGCCCAGCTATGAAAACTCTAACTGCCTGCCAAGCCTTTTCTTGCACAAGAGGATCGTAAATCCATTTTGGACCACACAGACAGCATTTCCCACAGCTCCATTCGCAACACAATGCAAAGACAAAATCGAGGGGACTGGAAACTTTTTGAGAAAGTTACCGATTCTTTGGGATAATTGTGTGAATACAGAAATCAGGAAGAAATCACAACTGTTCTTAAAGAAGGACTGAAAAATATTAAAAGAAGGAAAAAAAGAGGAGAAAAAGAGTCATAAGGAGAAAAGGCAAAGCAATATTTGGTGTCCACGTGAAAAATTGCCTATGTTAAATTTGGGTTAGTTTTCAGCAGTTCCCTGGGAAGGACTTAAGGAGGAAGAGAAAGCATCAGGGATTCAGGCAGTTCATCTGGCAGTAACTTTTAAGACCCTAAAGCTCACTGAGGTGGGGAACAAAGCAAACTAAAGTCCATTTCCTTACAAGGAGCAGGCTCCCAATTAATGCAAGGTCTCAAAAAGCACAGAACCAACTGTTTCCTAGCAAAGCCTTCCCAGCAGGAAGAAGCTTATGGAGGTCTCATGCCGTGACATTTCCCTCACAAGCAATTAGCAGATGGGAAAGAAAAGAACAAAAATTGCTGAATCAATGTACATTTCACCTATTTGGGTCTCTCTGGGGTTTTTTTGTTGTTGTTGTTAATTCCAGGAAAGAGTCAGGCACATTTAGGAAATGTAACAAATTTGACAAATGAAGAGATGAAGGTACAGTGGTTGCAGAAAGCCTTAACTGGCAATGAGTGCAATAGCTCATGGGTAGATACTGGGGTCTGCAGCACTGAGCTTTGTCATCATGACACGAAACAATAACAGAGTGCATCCTCAGCAGATTTCTGGATAACGTCATATTTGGGGGAGTGACTGGCGTGCTGAATGGCAAAATTCCAACCCAGATGGGCCTCAAGAAAATTGAGGTCTGGGCAAGCAGAAATCTCATGAAGTTCTCCTTCTCTGGAGATATTCAAGACCCGCCTGGACAAGGTCCTGTGCAGCCTGCTCTAGGTGACCCTGCTTCAGCAGGGGGGTCGGACTAGATGACCCACAGTGGTCCCTTCCAACCCCTAACATTCTGTGAATCTGTGATTCAGCAAGGAGAAATGCAACCTTCTGTACCTAGGGTGGAAAAAACCCTGCACATGTACAAGCTGGAGAGTTGAAGAAGACCCAGAGATTATAACAGAAACATTTATATTCAGGTTGAATCTGAGCTAACAGCAAGTTCTCAGTGTTCAATAGAAACCATGTATTTGGCTACATCACGAGGAGCTTGGCCAAGGGCTGAAGGGAAGCTCTTATCCCCTCTGCTCAGCACTGAGGAGCCCATACTTACACGATGGTGCCAGTTTGGGTCCCTGGGCCAAGGGACATGAGCTGGGGCAGGTGAAAAAGAGCCCTTTGACCATGCAGAGGGACAGTGATAAAGATGATAGGGTCGTGTGCTGTGGAGATATTAGACTATACTCCAAGCAGACACAGCCTCAAATTGCTGGAAAGGTTCAGATTGGGCATCAGGAAAAAAAATATTTCTTAGGAAAATGGTACAGGTCTGGACTACGTGCCTGGGGAACTGGTGGCATCACCACCCCTGAAGATGTCCATGATTCAGCTGGACAGAGTCTTAGCTGAATTGAACTAGTGCTGGCAATAGTTCTCTGAGCAGGAAGCTGGATGAAATAACCTTCAGAGCCCCCTGCTAATCAAAGTGCCTATGATTTTCTGATTCTTTTTGAGCAGCTGCATCATTTTTAAACAAACTGTGGGCTTGAATCACAACTTTCTGAGGCCACATAATGTCCTCCTTTTGACTTAACAGAGACATGAACAGGGCACTAGGAACTGACACTGACTGCTCTAAATTTTTTAATTTGTGTGCTGTAGCTGAGCTGACAAAACGCTAATTAATAACTGTAAAGATAAAAATCTGCTGCTTCATTAATGCTTGGAAAATGAGAAATCATTATTTACTCTTTCTCCACCTTTATTGCACTAGTACGTATATGATGTCTGCATATAGAATACAGAAAGTCTGTGTAAAACCAGATTAACAGGCAAGGACATTTGTGTGCCACAGAAAGAGCCATCAGGTTGTCTGGTTCTATTGCAGCTGTGTCAGTGAGTCAGATCTTGAAGCAAATGAGATCGTGAGTTACTTCTCTGATGAGATCAAAAGTAAATCAAGGTCTTGTTTCTAAGCAAAGATTACCCATCTGCCTTGGGATGTGTCTGCCGTAACAACCTCTTCTCGCCTTATCTGTGTGTAGTCTGAGAGCTGACATCTGAGGTACTTCTGGTGGCCTCTGGATTTGACCTTTGCGAAAGAGGAATCTTTCCCTGATGCAACCTCTGTGTGTTACACCATCACCCAAGCTGAATGACTTCTGGAAAGCCAGACTGTGACACAAAGGCTTCGCTGAGGAAAACGTAAAACAGGACCGTTAAGTGTGTGTGTGTGTATCGTGGGGAGGAAAGTGGCTGATGCTTTCCAGTTCACTGCAGGGCATTTCTTGTGGCATTCATTTTCCTTAACTTTAGGCATCTAGCCTAACTTGAAAGTGCTGGCTCTGTCTGAATCTGATGAAAAGAGAGTGGCAGAGAAGCTGCAGAGGATGATCCAGACCACTGAATAAGACTCCTCTCCCAGATGAATTGACCAGAGACAGTCTAGACTAGAAGGAACTAAGACCAGAAGTATAATTTTTTGGAGAGGGACAAATAACTAAGATGGATTTTCTTTTTTTTTTTCATTTTCTTTTTTTTTCTCAATGCCTCCAATGCAGTGGAAAGTTGCAAGCTATTGCAGAGAAAAACTTTATACCTAGAAATAAACATATCTGAACCTCTTCATTGTGGAGCATTGCTGTCTCTAGACAATGTCAGTGTGGCAGGAGATGATATAACATGTTTAAACAAACCTTCAAGGATGAAGTGTCTTTCTTCCTGAATTGGTCCAACCAGGAGTAATTGTGGAATAACTAATGATCAAAGAGGGGAACTGGTTCATGACTTGTACCCTCTTTAGATAGACTGGATGAAGTTCAGCATTATGTCAGTGCGCTGTGTGATCGAATTATAAACACACTCTCTGAAACCTCTCTGTAATCTGCTCTTCCCTACTGGTTGTCGCTATTCATAATGAAATAAAACGTTTCATCATTAATACCCGTCATCCTTCATTCAATGGGAAGGGCAGATCTATCTGCTGTTGCTGTCATCTTCTATTCTCCTCTCATTTCTATTTCCACCGCCTTCGTGAGTTAGGGCTGGATTTCACAAAAAACGTCATAGAAAGACCTACTGTTATACTGGATGGATTGCCAGATACGTAAACCAATCTTCCTCTCTTTTGTTTTTTGTATTTCACTACATGCTTTTCAGATAAGCAGCAGGCAGAGCAGATGATAGCTAAAAAATGGCGAGGTGGCTTGAAGACGCTCTGCCAGGGGAATTCAGATATTCCCAGATAAAACCTCACAAGCTGCATAAATTACCACAGTTAAATCCAGATAAAATAGAGGGAAGGGAAGGGAAGGGAAGGGAAGGGAAGGGAAGGGAAGGGAAG
>Ga0065711_1042046_pt1 | contig 15696 bp, 11 predicted proteins | sample Hoacrofraction12_FD_59098 | JGI IMG/M metagenome (GOLD analysis project Ga0065711, IMG submission 59098) | Hoatzin crop microbial communities from Cojedes, Venezuela - Epithelial fraction 12 v2 (version 2) | ecosystem: Host-associated > Birds > Digestive system > Esophagus > Crop | place... | reverse complement strand
GGGCTACTGAAGTGTGTCTTTGTCTTCTCAAAGGCTTTCTTGTACTCCCTGTCACTCTGGATCTTGGCTACGTGCATCGACCACACCATCTTCGGATCATCCTCTATGTTGCGGGCCCCTATGTGGTGGCCAAGCTGCTTTCGGTACGCAGTTTTGTACTGGTACTAATTGGACACAGAAACAACAATTATCACCCGTTTTCAAGCTGCAATTTTAATGCCTTTGTTTTTCATATACTGGTTAAAATTGGTATGATTCTATGATTTCAATTTTTTTTTAATTTTTCCAACATTTTTAGAGTCTTTATTGCATTTTCAGAAGATATTAATGGCTTTTTTTTATAGTTATATACTATGTCATTGTTAATTATTTTATTTAATTTAATTAACTTTACACTTAACTTTAAGTTTATACAAACTCTGGGGAAGGCAGCAATATAAGACTGTTAAAATTTTACACCTCTCATCCTCTTGACAAAACCCACATCTTTATCCAATAGTTTTTACCAGCTCTATGCCCCACTGTTATTTTCACTCCGTAAGACTTACTTCACTGGCTATGTCTCTGGATGCCTTTGCTGACTTAAGTGGTATAGCATCAGGGGGAAGATCATAGCCTTTCCTCTTCAGCTCTTCATATCCTAACTTGTAATGTTTCTGTTGGAGAAGGATTCAAAGAAATTATTGCAAATAAAGCTTCTTAGAGAGTTTTTCAACACTACAACTTTCCTCTTGATTGTTGAATATAAAGTATGAGATTCCAAACACAGTTTCATTCATCAAATTAAATCCCATAGCTTGCTTTTAATAATGTGTATTTTGTTTCTGATGGCAGAAAATATTTAAAAATTAGTATATGTATGTGTTCTGATTAACTTATTCGAGATCAAAATTTTCTTTTACTTAACATACTAGTCTGAACGATGCACAGTATTCTACAGAGGTGAATCATAGAGCCCCATGGGGCTCTACATCCAATTCAATTGCAATTATTTTTGTCTTCATGAGTTCTTAATGATGGAGCTGCTAACATTTCTTTACTTTTGCCTGTAGTCTATGTGTGTTCCATTGTAACCAGGAATTTGATGTAAATTACATAATCCTATGTAATTCCAAAGAGGGAATTCAATATAATCAGACATTTTAACAAGAATGACAGGCTTACCAAAAAGTACTGAACTCATAGCAACAATGCCAATATGGTCAGTAGAGATGAAAGAGAAAACTGATAACTTGTACTGATTATTTTCTTGGTATATTCTAGCAACCCTGCTTCCACTTCATATTTCAACAATTCCACTCGGCTTCCCAGTGCCTAACAATTTTCTCAGGCAAAGATCACAGGTTTGCTTATAGCTGTTAGAATTACAGAATTACCTTACTGCATTTTAAACTAAAGCCACAATGGGTAATACCAAATTCCATAAAAAAACATTGTAGAGACACACTTACATCACTTGTGTTAATTAAGTTTGATTTAGCCAGCAAAATTTCAGGAGTATCAGGCATGATGTGAACCTTAGTCTTGTCCTTGTCCCAGGCCTCTCTATACAGTATCTGAAAACAGACAAACAACAATTTCTTCTCTGATAAAAGGCTCACATGCACAGCAGTAAATTCAGTTTACCTCTTGTCTACAATAGCAAATCAAAGACATAGTATGTAACCACGAGCAATGTAAACAACACAAGACATTAAAATCAAATAACACAATGACTTCTTACTGAAATACCACATTTTCTTCTTCTTTCCACCCACGAAAAGTCAAGGAAACAGCATTCAGACAATACATTTACATACTACATAGTAAGTGTCTTATTTGCAGTTATTGCTAAGTTCTACAGCATTAAAGACCTTGATCTTCTGAACAAGCCACAGTACTTCCTGACAACCAAGCATCAAGGCACTGATTGTAAACATCTGGTATTTAAGCACATGTTCTGATATGGAAATATTTTTCACAAATGTATACTAATGTATTCATTCATTGAATCACATGCTCTGTCTCTAGATGCAACTTACATCACTTCTGTTTTTGGCATTAGATTTTGCTAAAACGATATTCATGGCATCTGGGATACTTGTGAACTTAATAGTATCTGGGTGCTGCCGGTACTTCTTTTCACTCAGTATTTCAGAAGCTTTCTTGTTCTTTTCAGATTCCAAAGATCCCAAAGGACTCCATCCAAGGCCTCTGAGCCACTGCAGATCTGACTTATACAGATTCTGTTCAGGAAAAAAAAAATCAAAACCATACTAGATTACCACCCTATCCATTTATTAAACCATATTAGAAGACTAACTGGTATTTTAGCTTCAATCTGATCTACACTGACATCAAAAGAGACTTCTTAAAGATACTTTTCAATAAGCAGTAAATATCTTACAAAAAAAAAAAATTAAATCCAGAGGAAGCTTACATCACTCTGTAGTTCGTAGACCCTCTTTGCCTGGGTGACATCATTCTGGTCTGGCAGACAAGTCCAGCGGTGTAGCATCCGTTTGTAGTCTATATCACTAACCAACTCCTGACATTTCTTAGCCAGAAGGAAGCCTAACATATCCACAGGCATATTAAACTTTGTCTTCCATTTTTCAAAATCTTTCTTGTACTCCCTCTCACTCTGCATCTTAGCTACTTGCATAGACCACAACATCTTCGGATCATCCTGCAAGCTGCGGAATCCAATGTGATGTCCCTGCTGCTTGCGGTAGCCTTCTTTGTATTTGTACTAAAATTATAAAGATTGCATTATTGAAATTGCAGTAAGAAATAGACAATGGTAAAATATATATACAAAATATCAATATAGTCACTCAGTTCAATGTTTCTCATCACCAATGAAATCACCACCTTGTTATGGCATCTCATGTAAAGGTTTAGCAGCCCCTGGACTCAGTGCCAGTGAACGCTCTCCTTGGGAATGAACAGACTCCCTGGAGAGCAAGAGTGCATGGCTCTGCTGTGCCATCTGATTCGTACAGTCATACCTTTCAGAACTCCCAAAGGCTGACACACTGAAATATTTTGACAAATAATACAATCGGCAATGAAAAATGAAGATGCTTAAGCACTGGAAACATTTCCTAATGAGTAATGTGATCTCTTCGGTAAATGCAGAAGTTATATTCATACCAAGTTATGGTAACAGCACTACATGTGTCACCATGTGTATTTCAGAGCCAGAAAGAGGATTTCTCAGTATATGCACTGGGATCAGCTAATTGGAACAAAATTTGCTGCTGCTCTGAAAACGTAACATCCAAAAGAACAGACAACTCTTAACTTTGTATGACTGGCCCCTTCATGGATGGGCCACAGTCTTTCAAATTGCCAGGATGCCAGAGCAACCCTTCTTAAATTGTTTTCCTCACTGACAAGAACAGATCAGGAAAGAGTTCTCTCAGCAATTTTGCTTTTCACTCCAAGCTACACCTTAGCAGAGATGTGTATGTTGATCTAGCACGACTCAGTACCAACTACATAAGGTGTATGTCATACTGGATTAGAAATCTTGCTTACGTCACTTGCAATGTCCCTTGAAGCTTTGGCAGCTTTCACTGAAATGGCTTCAGGTGTGAGGTCATAGCCTTTCTTTATCATTTCCTCCCAGCCAAGCTTGTAGAGTTTCTAAAATTGAAAACAATATTAACTAAAAAGTTTTAGTAATACGTTAGTCACCTTCTATTTAGATATGCTAATCATCCATATTACCAAATTCTGGTCACCTCACAGGCTTCAGTTATGAGAGAGGGGCTACTAGAATGGGAACTGGGATACGGGAAACTGAGAAGCAAGGAACAGAGGTCTTCCAAGCCTTAGGCGAGTGACTAAATAGTTTTTCTTTATTGCAGCAGTTTCCTACTATAGCTTATCTTCAGGATTTGAAAGATATCTGGGGAATTTGAACTCTATACATCTGGGGTAACTGAAAACTTTTCAGTTGGGTTACTAAAATTTTAATCAATAAGGCTGTAACGTAGTCATTTAATAGTCAATTCAGTTTGTGCACAGCTGATTTTAAGTGTCAGAACTTGCAAGTCAAAGATTTACCTCTGAGCAATCATGCAAAGCAAAACCTAAGTATTTTATACTGGCAAAATAGTCACTTTCTCAGATTTAAAAGCTGACAGAAAAGTTAGAATCACTGCATTTATATTCCCGTATGTTAAGTTAAAAATAGAGACAATGAACTCGTGATTTTACAGTAAGGAATTTTTAACATGATTGAATTCTATGGAAAGCACAGAGTATGGACTATGTATATCTAGATTTCAAAAACAGGACTTATTTTCCATACATTTCAATGTAATTTAGGCTGTTGCTTTGCTAGCCTGAAGGTGGTACTTACTACTGCTCTGAAAATATTACTCACATAAAAATTCTTGCCTCTGTTCTAAATTCCCCATCCTGTTTCTTCTACCTTCTACACATTAATTACTTATTTTGAAATGGGAGGCACCTTTAGATTTGAAGAAAGTACATAGTCTTTTAAAATGTTATAGGAAGTATTAAAAATCTCTACCTGACTGTAGTTCGTCTTGTTCTGTTTTGCTTGTAGGATATCTGGTGTATCTGGCATCACATGAACCTGAATTTTGTCCTTCTCCCAAGCTTCAGTATAAGCATGCTATTAAAAAAAGTAACATCAGATGTGTTAATATAAATGACCAAGGATGGCTTTCACCTTTCCATTTGTGCACTTTGGATATGTATGGGTAAAAAGACGACGTAGCTGACTTAGATTTATTTTACTCTGTAATGGACTAATCCAGAATCAGCTGAATTAAGATCCAGTCTTGCTTCTAATGAAGTCCAACTAACAAGCTTTTTCAAAGCCAGTAATTTCTATACAAGAATGAGAAGAATAGAGGTTGGAGAAGCAGCAATGAGAAAAATCAGGTAAGATTTATTTAACCAATATTATTTATACAAAACTGTGTGTTTCATTAGGAAAAAAAAGTGAAAACCATGTAAGCAACAGTTGTTTTTTCCCAGGGAAACACTGCTACATAAAGGTGGTGACAGACACTTACAGACTGATTATTGAAATGGATTATATGTGAATGTCTGCCTAATTTTCCCCATAAATACTCACTTTATTCATTATATTTGCATTCTGCTTTGCAAGGACCATGTCCATGGCATCATTCTGTTTCGTAAAGGGGAATATGCTGGGATGCTGGCGGTATTTCCGATCACTTGCAATTTCTGTGGCTTTCTTAGATTTCTCCACATCCAGAGACCCAGCAGGACTCCAGCCGATACCCTTGAACCACGAATTGTAATCCTGCTTGTACTCATTCTGCCAACCAGAACACAAAAGGAAAGTTTACAATTCACAAATGGTTTATACAAAGCAATTCTGCTGTTTCCAAAACACAGCCATAATGAAGAAACAGAAAAAAAGTCACAGCTGTGAATGACAGAAATAAAACAGAAACTTACGTCACTTTGTATCTGATTCATGTTTCGGTACAGTTCTAAACTCATTGCATCCGGTAGAAGCATATAGTGGTGAACCAGTCGTTTGTAGTTAGTATTGGTTACACGATCTTGTGCCTCCTTAGCTGCCACAATGCTGAGTGTATCCGAAGGCGTTTGGTAATGTGTCTTGCTCATCTCATAAGCTTTCTTGTATTCACGATCAGACTGCATCTTAGCCACTTGCATATAATGGACAAGTTTGGGATCATCCTGAAGGCTGCGGAAGCCTACAAGTCTCCCCTTGTCTTGTTCATAACCTAATTTGTATTTATACTGTAAAGAGAACAGAGGCAGAGACTTTAATTCTACTTCATTTGTTTAATAAGCAATATCTATCTTGTAAGGAAAAAAACCCCAAAACTTCAGATTAAAATAAGATTTTCACATTGTTAAGAAAACTTCACAAAGCATATTGAGGTGGTGGCTTTGTCCACCTACTCTTAGGGTGCACTCTAAAGCAAAACAGATGTCTGGCATCCCTTCTAAAAGCGGTATATTTAAAACACTTTCTTAATAAATGGAATTTCCTTACCATAGGTTATTCTGCTCCTGCATAAGTTTCAATGTAAATTGGGGTTCAATTGCTTTCTAATCTCACTAGTCTACAAAAATACAACATACATTTATAAAGTATCCAAGTGCCATCACACTGAGGAATGAACTGCCTTTTTTTTTTTCTTCCTAAGAGTCCCTTATACATTCCTTATCTTTCTAATAAATAAATTGGTTTTTAATCCTGTTAGAAAATGTATTAGAACCTATATTGAATATTAGAATTACTTACAAGCAAGAGAATGAAAAGACTTCATATAATTGGCATATAAAATTGAATCGTGTCAAGAAATGAATGTTTTACAATATCTGAAATCGATAATTTTTTCTTTCAAGAACTTACATCACTAGCAATATCCCTAGAAGCTTTGGCAGCTTTAATAGGGATAGCATCTGCTCTGAGGTCGTACCCTTTCCTCCTAGATTCTTCAAATGAAAGTCGGTACATTTTCTGTGAAACGAAAGAAAAGAAATATGTTTTAAAAAACAAAAAATCCTCGTAAATAAAACTCTGTTCATTTTATACAGCAACTTGAAACACAAACTATTTGTGTATTTGACACTCCTTGAACAGTGACTTAAGGCACTCAGGCACACAGAGAGAGGAATACTCCTTCAAAATTAACTCCAACCCTGGTATTGATACATCAATGCAGCTGGAATGCACTATAATTGGTAACAATAACCTATAACAAAAGAGCAGGAAATTGCATTTGTTTCCCACATGCACAAATATTGGTGAAAAGTAACATCTATAAGGATGTCAGCTTTTAAAAAAGAGATAAATATGTCTATTTCTGTGTACATTAAAGATGTGCACAATTACAAACAACACCTTATTTAGCATACACAGCTTTAACAACTGGCTACTCAGAAACTATATCTATATATATATATCTATATATATGACTATAATATCATCTGTTACCAAAACAATAGGTTCCATCTGCAGGAAAGAATTTTGAATCCAGTACAAAACTTTGTGCATGGGGAAATAAAATAATAAATACAGTAACAAACATGGACAGTACTCAAACTCTACTATTTTGTTAGTAACTCTTATATTTTAGTAACCTACATGAACAATTCATAAGCTGACTATAATCACTATGGCCTTTTCTTCACAACTTTTGTTCTTTAATTTTGGTGAAGGAAGTGGGGAAAAGGAAAGTTGTCAGCTTTTTGTGAAATTACTACAAGTTAGCAAAGAGAGAACTATGGAGACTTTCATATGTTGTCATCTCACTTATTCCTAATTAAAAAAATAACAGCAACGTCATAGTCTTACAAACAGTACTCACATCACTTATATTAAACGCATTAGCTTTTGCTAAAGCTATCTGTGGAATATCCGGTGTGATGTGAACTTTCTTTTTGTCTTCTTCCCATGCTTGTTTGTACTTGTGCTGGAAGGATTAAAAAAAGAGATGTCAACATAACCAAGAAATTAAATAAAACAATTTAAAAGAATATTTCCTATTTGAAATATAAACTTTCTTTCCAATGATGCAACTACTAACACAGTAGGAACAAGTGTCGTCTTATTTTAGCACTTAAAAGCAGTGTGAATCAGGAATAGCTCTTATGAAGTTGATTGTGTGAGGCTGAAAGAAGAGTGGAAGAAATCTCAGTCTTGCTAGAGTATTTTATTTCTTGTCTCTTGCCCAGCAGTGTATGCAGGCACATTGAACTGCAGGTTTCAAAATGTACCGGGTCTGGCTGGGATGGATTTAATCCTCTTCATAGCAGCTCAGACAGTGCTGTGGTTTAGATTAGTAACTACAACAATGCTAGTAACACACGAATGCTTTAGCTGTGGCTGAACAGTGTTTGCACTGTACCACGGCCTGCTCTATTTCTGACTCTGCCCCCGCAGTGAATAGACTGGGTGGTGTGCAAGAGGCTGGGAGGGGACATACCCAGGCAGACAAACCCAGCTAACTGAAGGCATATTCCATGCCACATAACATCATGCTCACCATATAAAAAGGGGGGAGGGGGAGTTTAGGGAAGCTAGACATCTTTTGCTTGAGAATTGGCTGGGCATCCGTCTACCCGTGGGAGGTGGTGAGTATTTGCTTTGCATCACTTGTTTTATTTTCTTTGTCTCTTCTTCCACTTTTGCTTTGCTTATTAAACTTTTTTATCTTGACCCACAAGTTTTCTTGCTTTTACTCTGCCTTTCCTCTTTCCCCATCCAACCAGGGGGAGGGGAGAAGTGACTGAGTGGCTGTGTGGTGCTTAGCTGCCTACTGGGGTTAACCCACAACTAAAAGCCAAGCCAGAAGGTATAAAAAAAAAATGCTAGAGGTGGAAAATTATTAGTTTATCTCCTGGAAAACAAGTATCAGTTGAGAGAGGTAATTGAGCTCTTGTTAGAGGAATTAGAGCTAAGGGAAGTGCACATAAGATTCTGATGGTCCCTGTAACTACAATGCACATGAACTGTAGACATTTCTAAAGAACACCAGCAGATCACATCAGCAGGAGAATCAGAAAAAAAATACCTCATTATAAAAGCATTCATATCATGCAGATATTTCATATTGATGCAACAGGCATCAGATAAAACAGACTACACATTTCAAAGTTTAAAGCCTCTTTCCAAAAGGGATCACTCCAGTATTTTTAGCCTCCAGATTTAAACTGCTAAAAGTCTATAATCAGTTATCTTGGGTAAACTTTACTAATAAAATGGGACCCCCAGGTCTGTCTTTACACATATTTCTTAGAAACATTAGGGTCATGCTTTGCTTTCAGTCTCCAAAGCTACGCATACAGTAAGATTGACTATTACATCAGGTATAGTTTGTTTCTTACTTCTGCAAACTTCAATAAATTTTGATGAACATTTTCTTACCTCATCCATTATTTTGGCATTATTTAAAGCTAAGACCATGTTCATGGAATCCATAGGAACAGAATACTTCAACTTGTCTGGATGCTGGCGATACTTCTTTTCACTAACAATTTCCATTGCTTTTTTGTTCTTCTCAGCTTCCAGAGAGCCCAGTGGCATCCATCCAACACCCTTCATACTTTCATCATATTCTGCTCTGTATTGATTCTGGAAGCAGAAAGAGAAGAAAATAATCAGATGCATGAAAAAGTCATTACACTTCATTCTGTCCTAAATGAATACTAGATTTTGAATGCATTTATTCTAAGAAGCAGCAAACAGTATCAAGATGCATTATTTAGAAACACATTTGTTACACTGGTGTCCATATCTTACTACTCCACCTTTTATACAGCGTTCACATCCTCTTTGTGATGTATATAGATTGCTCGCATGACATTGCACTCTGAGGGCCTCTTGAAGAAGGGGATTATTTTGAACCACTACACCGAGCAAAAAAGGCCCTCTTCTCTAGAGGTTAAACATCCCAGAAAATCTGAGATTATAGCTACTTAGCTCATTTCCCCCTCTTCTGAAAAGAATCTTTTTGGAAGTGCAAGATAAAAGTATTAATGAAAAGTGAAGCTTTTCCTGTCTTGGCCTGCACACAAGTATTGCTCCTGAAGAGCTTGATGGGATATGCAAGCAGTAAAAATCCATTTTACTTTATACATAAAAGCACTTATTTCTGAGCCCAAATTCTTTAGCAATAGGTGTAATTTAATATTTCAGAGTCTTAGAAAAATACAATGGCTGTCATTGCTGAAGGTCCCATTTCATTTGTTATATTTCAGGATATAAGTGAACTAATATCACTAAGAAAATAGTAGTATTTTTCTTACAGGACTTTTTAATATACAAAGTATCATTGTATTCAACATGCAAAGGTTGAAAAATCTCTCACTTACATCACTCTGTATCTGCATCATATTTTTGGCTAATTCAAGACTCATAGCATCAGGCAAAACATTGTAGGTATGAATCAAGTTTTTGTAGTTTGCATTTGTAGCCACTTCCTGTGCTTTCTTGGCTGCCACGACACTGACCATGTCAACTGGAGTATGGAAATTAGTCTTTGCCTTCTCATAATCTTTTTTGTATTCGCGATCAGATTGCATCTTAGCCACCTGCATGAAGTGCACCAGCTTGGGGTCGTCTTCAAGGCTACGGAATCCAATGTGCTTTCCTTTCTCTTTTTCATAGGCTAGTTTGTATTTATACTGACAGCAGGAAAGAGAAAGAACAGCAAAAACTTAATCCAAGAAATGCACTATTAACCTCAATTTTATCTCTGAAAACATAGAAAATTTGTTCTTTTTCATCACAAGATCTCAGGTTTAGTCATCTAAACATACTCTGTCTTACAAAACAGCCCACTGAACACAGGCACATGAAGTTCAGCAGCTTGCTGAAAAAAGAGCAAAAAAGCACAATTCAGTGTTATTCCACTGGAGAGCAAGTGCTGCATAGGTTTACCCCATCAAGCATATAATTGAAACCTAGACAAGCTAAGATGCTTGAAAAAGCACATTTGTGTCTAACAGCACTTTGAAAATGTTCTGTCTTTGTAGCTACTCTGAGTACTATCACGCAAAAAAACTTACATCACTTGCAATGTCTCTGGAGGCTTTGGCTGCTTTTATTGGAATAGCATCTGGCTGCATGTCATAACCTTTCTTCTTGTCTTCCTCCCATCCAGCTTTGTAAAGTTTCTGATGTAAAGTGTAAAAGAGAAGAGGTACTTTGGTATGAAGGCAGAACTACTGAGGGACCCTACATCTGAATTTCAGTATTTTAAAAAACAACATAAAAATCACACCAATTTTTGATCTATGCAACAGACACTGAATGTCCACTGTGATCGTGGTAACTCACATTACTCATCGTGATCTGGTTCACTCTGGACTGCAGAATTTCTGGAGTATCGGGCATAACATGAATGCTGGTCTTCTCTTTGTTCCATTTATCAGTGTAGAGCCTCTGCAATTACAAAGTAATATTTAGCATTGAAAAGGCATTGTACTCATAAAATAAGAGCTTGCTTTTGTTTTGTTCATTTGCAGTAAATAATATTTTGCAGTATAGTAAAGCTCCATAAGCTCTACAAATAATCTTCATAAATATAACTGCTGAGTAGCAGTATTATATTCCTCCTCTTTCTTTAGTACTTTGAGAAATCTGCAAAGTATCTTTTAATAACTAATAAATATTGAAACTGAAAATTTTCAGTCTGCATTTTTCCCTGCTTTAATGCAAAGCTTTTTTTTTTTTTTTCCTCCCCGCTCCCTCTTTCCATGGCAAACTTAGAATCAGGATCAGTGGTGTCCCAGACAACTAGGGACAAATTTAAAGAACTCCTCATTTTAAGGAAATTTGTACAAAACTGGCAGCATTTCAGGGTTTTTTCAGCTCATTGATTATAAATACTACTTCCCACAGAAAAAGGCCAAAGGTTACCAAAGCACTATAAATCTGGAGAAGACATCTTTAATCACATACTCTAGAGAAATTATTAATCTTTATCAACAGCAAATGAAGCTTCCTTAATTATGAATACATTCTGAGGCTTCCAACATCTCATAGTGTCCAGTCTTAACCAAGAAAACCACTATACCCATTCGAAACCCTAGAGACTTCAGCAGGAATGCCCCTGTCCCACGATTTTGCAAGCCAAAGACCCAGTCTCTGGCTCGGTCTTGATCATCTGAACAAATTCTTACCTTATTCATGGTCTTGGCATTTTGCTTAGCTAGCACTTGTTCCATTGCATCCATTGTAATAGAATACTTTAGCTTATCCGGGTGCTGGCGATACTTCTTTTCACTGAGAATATCTGTAGCTTTTTTGGCCTTTTCTACATCCAGTGACTGAATTGGTATCCAGCCAACTCCTCTTAACCAGTTATTAAAGTCTGCTTTGTACACGTTCTTTTAAAAAATAAACAAGGAAAAACACAGTGAGACAAGGAAAATTAGAATGTCCATATACATAAAAACAGGTAAGGCCTTAAAATATCTCCTGGTCCTTCATTTTTGAAGGAAAATTTAGATAGGTCTGTTATTACTGCTATTGTTTTACGAATTCTTAGCTGAACATTAACAACTACTTATGTATTAGGGATAAAGAAATTCTTTGCACCAAACCAATCTGTAGAACTCACACTACAAACCAAATGCACAGACCTTAGAATAAATTTTGAGTGGTAAATATGAAAATCTGACAAAAATATAATGATTTTTAAATTACACTCTTGTTAGCAGACTCAGCTCGCAGTAGAATTAATTCAGAGAAATTTTTTCAGCAACTTCTGCTTAATGGCCTGGTTCTACACAATCTTGAACAGACACCATTCCTGTTTAACCATACTTTATAAGATGGCTTTTAGAACAAATAAAGGTACGAAAATGCTGTGAAAATAAAACTTGTTCCTGAACTGCAGTGTTAGAAGTGACAGGGACACTATCAGAGTCTGAGAAAAAGACTACATACTTTCATAGCATGTGTGTACAGGGCAAAATTTGTTCTCAAGTATCACGCTTCTCTCCTTGCAAACATCCTGAGTTAGACAGCCAAGCAAGCTCAGCCAACTCAGCAAGGGCTAGGTAAAAATACAATGGGGAAGCAAAAAACTTGAGATAAAAAATTCTGTATTTGAAAAGAACAGTGTCCAAAGGTCAGATCCTCTATCTGCTGGCGAATGGGAACATGCACATTATCCTCTACAAATAATTCTTAGAATCTGAAGAACACTCTCAATCAGATTATTAACATTTTGGGGATTTGCAAATTTGCCAGAGGACTTTTAAATAATTCAGATTAAGCTAAATACTTTCTGGGTAAACAGGCAGACCCTAAAGTTACACTAGGGAAAAAAAATGGAAACAAATCACAGAACTTAATGGAAACTACCAAGCTTTTTTTTTTTTTAAATCCTTATCATGCATGCCACATGCATCTGTTGGAGGATAAAGGCAGGAAAGAAAAGTGAACAAAAATAAATAAGTCTCAAATCCCTAGGTATAACACAAACATACATAATGTACATTTTTAGTAAACTTAAATAAAATATCATATACAAAATTTCGACTCTGTACATAACCTATCATCTCTGATGATACAATTACCACAGTAATAACACATTGTAATTACAAATCCAACGACAAAATACACGAATTGGAATAACATGTTCCTGTGCTGAAAATTAGCCAAAATATGCAGAGATACAAAGAAAGCTGTTACTTGCTAGGTAAGTTCCCTAGAACTTTTCAGCTACACATAATTCTGATAATCTTTGGAAAATACAGGGTTCCAGACCAGGTATTTACATCTCCATCTACTGTTAATCAACGTAGTTCATTTTTTAGCCTTAAAAGGTTAATAGTGTAACACAGTCATCATGAGAAGAAAAAACTGAGCAGATTAATCATTACATACGTCACTCTGAAGCTGCATCGCATTTCTTGATAGCTCCAGATTCACAGAATCGGGCAAGAGTGTATAATGGTGAAATGGCTGTTTATAGCCAGCGTTTGTAACCGCTTCCTGAGCTTTCTTGGCAGCCGTCACGCTGAACATATCCAAAGGAGTATGGTATTTGGTCTTGGTGACTTCATAATCCTTCTTGTATTCACGATCTGATTGTATTTTGGCCACATTCATGTAATGAACAAGTTTAGGATCATCCTGCAGGCTGCGGTATCCAACCTGTTTGCCTTTCGCTTTCTCATATGATTCCTTGTACTTGTACTAGAGACAAAGGAAAAGAAAGCCTTACCCACTTTGGAAAGAGAAAACGTACTGTTGATAATTTTAATACTTTGAAACCAAATATTTTAACAACTACAGTTCATTCGATAAAGTCCAAAACTGTTTTTCAGACAGAACAGGATTATTTAGGTTAAAAAAAGAAGAGGATTGCTAGATTTCTCAGCTTGTCTTGATCACCGATATAGATCTAAACCTAGACAGTGACACATCCTCCCTCGGCATTGCCTCTGCCATACTGTATTTTACTGCCATAAACTTCAAACTCCCAGGAACATTCAGCTTTTAATTAAAAGACTAGCATAACAATATATTATTGAAAAGTCCAAGACTACCACACAATTAGATATCCCAATATTCAGCTATTGAAGGGAGGCATATCTCAGTGGGGAATCAAAGTCATTTGCAGCCTTTTGCTAAAGTGAGTGAATTTATTTCTGTGTTCCACCAAATCTCCTTTCATACCTTGTGTCAGATGGCACACCAAACTTTACTGCTGCCAACTGACGTAGCTGCCTGAAAACAGCCACATTTCTGTACAGCTCGTGAATGCTAGACAAATAGAAGTACAGGTCTCCAGAAACTAAGAATGCAGCACAGGGAAATTATAACACTGCAACTTTCAAATAAGCTGGTGAATACTTGAAGCCCATACAACAAACAGCCCCAGCTCATCAGCACTCATACTTGATATGATGCATTTCCAAAGAAACAGGGGTCTTCAGAGGTTCATGTCAACATCTGAATTCACTTGTTATTGCACAGTATCATGAGAGTGTCAATTCTCAAAGAGAAGTGTCTCTATACCACTATATGTATATAGCATATGCTCTACAGCATAACGTTACAGAAAGCTGTAACGCAATAGATGTATATATTCCACTTTACTTAAATTATACTTACATCACTTGCGATATTTCGAGAAGCTTTAGCAGCAATAATAGGAATGGCATCTGGTTTCAGATCATATCCTTTGGCAATAGTTTTTTTCCAGTCTGCTTTGTAGTTAGCCTTACAGGGAAAAACGGTATGAGTTTGCAATGTTAAGAATAGCAATTTCAACAAAGTTGTTTAAGCCCATATTTTTATTACAGTTATATGAATCAAAATATTCAGTTTAGCCTGTGCAATTTCAAGGAAAAATGTTAACTTACACACAAACTACAGTTATATTACGATAAATAAATCTACCACAAAGATAGGAGAGTCCTTCAAGACAATCTGTTTAATTCATGTAGCTAATTCGTTAACTCTGTAAGCATTTTTTTTGCCATTTTAACACAGAACAACTCTATCAGCAGCATTTTTGCCCCTACTTAAGCAAACCTCTTTTTCTTTCGACTGAACCTTCAGAGATTTTTTTCCTGTTAGCTTCAAAATCAGGCCTTGTGCTCTTAAGCAACTCAAGAAAGCAGTCTGGCTGATTTTTTGCTAGCAATTAGCGTCTGGAGAGACTAATATTATTTCAACGCTTTTAAAGGAGATGTCAGCTTCTACCTAGGTCCTGGAGGCCTGATAAAGACAACTAGAAATTTAATATCATGAAGGCAATAAAATTGCTGCTATCAATGGAGATCTTTATGGTGTTGGGTGTGAACCTCATGAGGTTCAACAAGGCCAAGGGCAGGGTCCTGCACCTGGGTCAGGGCAGTCCCTGGTATCAGCACAGGCTGGGGGATGAAGGGATGGAAAGCAGCCCTGAGGAGAAAGATGTGGGGGTGCTGGTTGATGAGAAGCTCAACACGACCCGGCAGTGTGTGCTGGCAGCCCCGAAGGCCAACCATGCCCTGGGCTGCATCTCCAGCAGTGTGGGCATAGGGTGAGGGAGGGGATTCTGCCCCTCTGCCCCGCTCTGCTGAGTCCCCCCTGAGTCCTGCGTCCAGCTCTGGAGCCCTCAGCACAGGACAGAGCTGGAGCTGTGGGAGCGGGGCCAGAGGAGGCCCCAGCAATGATCCAAGGGCTGGAACCCCTCTGCTGGGAGGAAAGACTGGGAG